>JGI24509J20081_1000452_pt1 | contig 12107 bp, 12 predicted proteins | sample LinPmetageLP29_FD_20081 | JGI IMG/M metagenome (IMG submission 20081) | reverse complement strand
ATGGCGTCAGTGGCGGTTGCCATCGGGCATCGAGCGCGCCTGGATCAGCTCGATCTTGTAGCCATCCGGATCTTCCACAAACGCGATGATGGTGCTGCCGCCCTTGACCGGGCCCGCTTCACGCGTGACCTTGCCGCCTGCGTTACGAATCTGGTCACAGGCTTGTGCGGCATCGTCGACCTCGATGGCCAAGTGCCCGAATGCCGTGCCGAGTTCGTACTCGCTCACCCCGTAGTTGTAGGTCAGTTCGATGACCGTGTTGCTGGCTTCCGGGCCGTAGCCGACGAACGCCAGCGAGTACTTGTACTCGGGGTTGTCGCTGGTGCGCAGCAGTTGCATGCCGAGCACCTTGGTGTAGAAGTCGATCGAGCGCTGCATGTCGCCGACGCGCAGCATGGTGTGGAGCATTCGCATGGGGTTTCCTTCCTGGAGGACTGTGGGGAAGGCAATATTGTAGGAGGGTGTGGCCGAGCGTGCAGGACAGGCGTTCTCTGCAACCGCCGCATCCGCCGCAGGAGCGTCGGCAGGGCGAATCAGAACGCCGGCAAGTATTCCGGCGGATGCGAGCGCAGTTGCTCCCGCGCCTCACGAAACTCAGGAAAGATCGACTCCACCGTGTCCCAGAAGCGCGGGCTGTGGTTCATCTCTTTGAGATGCGCCAGTTCATGCGCAACCACGTAGTCGATCAAGCTGAGGGGGAAATGCACGAGGCGCCAGTTCAGGCGGATCTTGCCGTCGGCGGTGCAGCTTCCCCAGCGCGTGGCGGCGGAGGAGAGTGCATACGCGCTATGCCGCACGCCAAGGCGCTCGGCATATACCTCAAGACGCTCGCCGAAGAGGCGTCGGGCCTGCGTCTGCAGCCAGCCTTGCACGCGGTCCTTGATCTGCTGCTCGGTGGTGGTGTGCGGCAGGCCCAGGTGCAGCATGCTGGTGTCGGCATCGAACATCAATGCGCCGATGGGCGATTCCAGCTTGAGCGTGATCGTCTTGCCGAGGAACGGCAATCCGGCGCCGTCCTGCCACTCCATCGTCGGCAGCATGCGGCGTGCGGCGCTCGTGCGCCATTCGGCCAGCTTGGCGAAGATCCACTTCTGCTTTTCGGCGATGGCGTGTTCGATCTCGGCGAGCGTGACCCAGCGCGGTGCCGTGATCGACAGGCCGCGGTCATCGATGACAAAGCCGATGGTCCGCCGCGACGAGCGCTTGAGGTTATAGATGAGCGCGCGCTCGCCCAGCGTCAGGCGGCGCTGGTGGGGGCCAAGCGGTGCGGTGGAAAAATCGAGTGCGGGCGGGGCGAGGAGCGGCGCGTCAGGCGGCTGCGTGGGCGACGAGGCTTCGGGTGCGAGCAGCGGCAGCTCAAGCTGGACGCTGTCGGCGGTGGTGGGCGAAGTCGGTGGGCGCAGCAGTTTCATGCGTGCTCGCGGTAGCTATCGGCGTCGATTCTACGCATTTCCGCTTCGATCCATGCTTCGACTTCGCGGTTGAGTTCGTCGCTGGTCTTGCCTGCAGTCGGGATGGCCGGACCGACCGACAGCGTGATCAGGCCCGGATGCTTCAGGAACGAATTGCGCGGCCACACGCGGCCGGAGTTGTGGGCGATCGGGATGACCCACGCGCCGGTATCCACGGCAAAACGCGCACCGCCGCTCTTGTAGCGCGGCTTCGGGTCGCCCGAGCGCGTGCGGGTGCCTTCCGGGAACATGATCACCCACGCGCCTTCGGCCATGCGTTCCTTGCCCTGACGTGCGACCGAGGCGAACGCGTTGGCGCCGTCCTTGCGGTTGATGTGCACCATTTTGAGCATGCCCAGCGCCCAGCCGAAGAAGGGCACATACAGCAGCTCGCGCTTGAATACGTAGCACAGCGGCCGAGGCATGGTCGCGACATAGGCCATGGTTTCCCACGCGGACTGATGCTTGGAGAGCAGCACCACCGGCTTGTTGGTGGCGACGGCTTCTTCGATGTGCTCCCAGCCCTGGTATTGCCAACGGATGCCGAGCAGCCAGCGCGCCATCCAGATGGCGGATTTGGTCCAGCCCGACACCATCCAGAACCGGCGAGCCGGATTCATGAACGGGAACACGATGAAGCAGGCCACCGCATAGATCGGCGTCCAGACAATCAGGAAAACCAGGTACAGCAGCGAACGGATAAAAGTCATTGGGGGCGAATTCAAGGGGCGCGCGTGGGCGTGCCCTGGGGCGCGGGGGACAGCAGCGCACGCGCAAACGCACGCAGGTCCTCGTGAATTTGGGTGCCCGGGGGCAGGTCGCCGGCATCGCGGGTCTTGGTGCCCTTGCCGGTCAGTACGAGGTGCGGTACGGCGCCGACTTCGACGCCGGCTTGCAGATCGCGCAGCGAGTCTCCAACGACCGGCACGCCCGTGAGGTCCACGTCGAAGCGGCGTGCAATCTCGCGCAGCATGCCGGACTTGGGCTTGCGGCATTCGCAGGCATCGGCGGCGGTGTGCGGGCAGAAGAAGACGGCATCAACCCGCCCGCCGTAGGTGGCGAGCGCCTTGTACATCTTCTCGTGCATGGCGTTGAGCGCGGCGGCCTCAAACAGGCCGCGTCCGATGCCCGACTGGTTGGTTGCCACCACCACCTGGTAGCCCGCCTGGTTCAGTTCGGCAATGGCTTCCAGGCTGCCCTCGAGCGCGATCCACTCGTCGGGCGACTTGATGAACTGGTCGCTGTCTCGGTTGATGACGCCATCGCGGTCGAGAATCACCAGTTTGGGAACGTGGGGCATGGTGGGCTCCGAACGGTGCTTGGGGTGCCGATCAGGCGGCCAGCTTGGAGATGTCCGCCACGCGGTTCATCAGTCCGTGCAGTTCAGCCAGCAGCGCCAGGCGGTTGTCGCGCAGCGCGGTGTCGTCGGCCATCACCATCACGCCGTCGAAGAAGGTGTCGACCGCTTCGCGCAGACCGGCCAACGTCTTGAGCGCAGTGGTGAAATCGCCGCGTGCGAAGGCGTCGTGCACCTGCGGTTCCGCTGAAACCACGGATTGGTGCAGCGCGCGCTCGGCGTCTTCCTTGAGCAGTGGCGGCTGCACGGCACCAATGGCCACGTCCGTCTTCTTCAGGATGTTGGTGATGCGCTTGTTGGCGGCCGCCAGTGCCTCGGCCTGCGGCAGGGCAGCAAAGGCGCGTACGGCTTCTAGGCGCGCGACGATGTCGTCTAGGCGCTGCGGGCGCTGACTCACCACGGCTTCGACCTCGTTGGTGCTGTAGCCCTTGTCCTTCAGGTAGCCGCGCAGGCGGTCGTAGAGGAAGTCGGTGATGGCGGCCAGGTTCGGTTTGACGGCGGCGATGCCGTCGAAGCTGGCAGCGGCGATCTGCAGTGCATCGTCAATCGTGAGCGCGAGCGGCTTCTCGATCAGCATGCGCAGGATGCCCAGCGCGTGGCGGCGCAGCGCGAACGGGTCTTTCTCGCCCGTGGGTTGCAGGCCGATGCCCCAGATGCCGACCAGCGTTTCGAGCTTGTCGGCCAGCGCCACCACGGTACCGGTGGCGGTGCTGGGCAGCGCATCGCCGGCAAAGCGCGGTTGGTAGTGTTCGGAGCAGGCCAGCGCCACATCGTCGGGTTCGCCGTCATGGCGTGCATAGTACGTGCCCATCGTGCCTTGCAGCTCGGGGAACTCGCCCACCATGTCGGTCAGCAGATCGGCCTTGGCCAGCAGCGCGCCGCGCGAGGCGTGCGCCACATCCGCGCCGAGCTTCTCGGCCAGTTGGCCGGCAATGGCTTGCAGGCGCGACACGCGCTCAAGTTGCGTGCCGATCTTGTTGTGATAGACCACGCGCGAGAGCAGCGGCACGCGATCGGCCAGCGGCTTCTTCTTGTCCTGCTCGAAGAAGAAGCGCGCGTCGGCCAGGCGCGGGCGGACCACGCGCTCATTGCCTTGAATGATGGCCTCGGGTGTATCCGTGGCGATGTTCGAGACGATCAGGAAGCGGTTGCGCAGATGGCCCTGCGCGTCGGTCAGCGCAAAGTACTTCTGGTTGGTCTGCATGGTCAGGATCAGACACTCCTGCGGTACGGCGAGGAATGCTTCCTCGAAATGGCAGGGGTAGACCACGGGCCATTCGACCAACGCGTTCACCTCATCGAGCAGCGCTTCGGGCATGACTACCGTATCGGCGCCGGCGGTCTTGAGCAGTTCGGCGCGGATGGCCTCTTTGCGCTTGCCGTAGCCGGCGATGACCTTGCCCTGCGACTCCAGCGTGCTCGCATACGACGCGGCGTCCTGGATGACGATTTCGCCCGCCGACAGGAAACGGTGGCCCAGCGTCACGTTGCCCGATTGCAGGCCGAACGCGCTGACGGGGATGACCTCGCTGTCGAGCAGCGCAATCAGCTTGTGGGCGGGGCGCACGAACTGGACGTTCTCGCCGTTCGGGCGCTGATACGTCATCACCTTCGGGATCGGAAGGTTGGCGATGGTTTGCGACAGTGCAGTCTGAAGGCCGTCAGCCAGCACGGCGCCGCGTGCGGTGTAGCGATAAAACAGCGCTTCGGCCTTGCCGTCGGGCCCGCGTTCCAGCGATTCAGCGGCGATGGCCTCCACGCCCACGGTCTTGGCCAGCGCGGCCAGCTTCTTGACCAGCGGCGCTGCGGGCTTGCCCTCGGCGTCGAAGGCGATGGTCACGGGCAGCACCTTCTCGCGCAGTTCGCGATCGGGCGCGGTGCGGCGCACGCCGGTGATCGATGCGGCCAGGCGGCGCGGCGTGGCAAATCCTTCTACGGCGGCGCCCTCTTCGAGCAGGCCTTGCGCCGACAGACCGTCAAACAGGCCGCGTGCAAACGCCTCGCCGAGGCGGGCCAGCGCCTTGGGCGGCAGTTCTTCGGTCAGCAGTTCGATCAGGAGGGTGGACATAGCGTTTGAATCGGTGACGTCGTTGTTCTGCGCCGCTTGGTGTTCAGATCAGGTGCGGCGGTACGTTGTGTGGTTCGGTTCAGTGATCAGCAGGGCGAGCCGGGCACGGGTTCCACGCCCGAAAGCAGCCACACGCCGTTCTGCTGCTGAAACTGCAATTGCGTGCCGGCGCACTGACCCGGCGGCGGGGGCGGTGCAATCGGCGCGGGCGTGGTGCCAGGCACGGCAGCATCGCGGCGCAGGAAGCGGGCCGACAGCAAGCCCCGTCGCGCGTCGTACCGCACTTCTTGCAGCGTGCCGGACACATTGAATTCCAGACGGCTCGGCAACTGCCCCGCCGATCGGAACACGCGCGCACGGCGCTGTGCCTTGACGCCGGTGCCTTGCCACTCCACCCACGTGAGCGGGAAGCGCAGTGCCGTCGCATACGTGCGCAACGGTACGCGATGCCAGCCGAGGTCCCGTGCGCCGGACAGGTCGCAGGCCATCGTGCGCACCAGGCTCGTCCATTGATCGAGCGACGGCGGCGGCGGCGTCCAGGCCGCGCTCAGCGCTTGCTGGAGCGGCTTGGAATCGGCCACGCAAAGCTGCGTCAAAGTGTTGGGCACGACAAAAACCTTCTCCGCCGATGCCGGCTTGGACGTGCGATGCCGCGCCGCTTGGGCAACGCTCGCCGGTAGCGTCAGCGCGGCGATGGACGCTGCCGTCAGCAGCGCCAGGCCACGCCGTGCTCGGTTGGCCGTCATGCGGCCTCCGTGGTCTTGACAGCGGCAGCGGCCGTGCCGCACATCGGGAAGCCCAGGCGCTCGCGCGAATCGTAGTAAGCCTGCGCGACCAGGCGCGACAAATTGCGGATGCGGCCGATGTAGGCCGCGCGCTCCGTCACCGAAATGGCGCCGCGTGCGTCCAGCAGGTTGAAGGTGTGGCCGGCCTTGAGCACTTGCTCGTAGGCGGGCAGGGCCAGTTGCACGACAGGTGCGTCGCCCTCGGCAGCGGCATCACCTTCTGCGCGCACGCCCATCAGGCGCTTGGCTTCGGCTTCGTGCTCGGCAAAGCGGCGGAACAGCACGGTCGTGTCAGCCTGCTCGAAGTTGTAGGTCGATTGCTCGACTTCGTTCTGGTGATAGACGTCGCCGTAGGTCAGGCGGCGCTTCACGGGGCCGTTCGGGCCCGGCTCTTCCCACTCGGTCCAGACCAGGTCATAGATGTTTTCGACCTGCTGCAGGTACATTGCCAGGCGCTCGATGCCGTAGGTGATCTCACCGGTCACCGGCTTGCAGTCCAGGCCGCCGACCTGCTGGAAGTACGTGAACTGCGTGACTTCCATGCCGTTGAGCCAGACCTCCCAGCCGAGGCCCCAGGCGCCGAGCGTGGGGTTCTCCCAGTCGTCTTCTACAAAGCGCACGTCGTTCTGCTTCAGGTCCAGGCCCAGCGCTTCCAGCGAACCGAGGTACAGGTCGAGGATGTTTTCCGGCGCCGGCTTGAGCACCACCTGGTATTGGTAGTAGTGCTGCAGGCGATTCGGGTTCTCTCCGTAGCGGCCGTCCTTGGGGCGGCGCGACGGTTGCACGTAGGCGGCTCGCCACGGCTCGGGGCCGATCGCGCGCAGGAAGGTGTGCACATGCGACGTGCCGGCGCCGACTTCAAGATCGATCGGTTGCAGCAGGGCGCAGCCCTGGGCGTCCCAGTACGACTGCAGCTTGAGAATGAGTTGCTGGAAGGTGAGCATGGTGGTACCCGTTGGTCCGTGGCGGCACGGAACGATGCGTTGCGCCGCGCGACGGTGGAATGCAGCGGCGGGCACGAGAAGCGCCTGGCTCCGTGCCCGCCGTAAAACGTTGAATTTTAGCGTTTTTTGTCAGCGGCTCCGGAAAGTGGCTCGAAAGCCCTCCGGACGCTGAACGATCAATCTGCCGATGTCCGACGGCGGCGTACGCATGCCACCAGCAGAACCAGCGCGCCCAGGCCCAGCACGGGTGCGTTGCCGGCCCGCACGAATGGCGTCAGACCTTGCGTGCCTTGCACGTCAGCCTGCAATGTGCCGAGCGTGAAGACAGGCAGGCGCGCCTGTACGCTGCCGTCCGGCCGCACCACTGCGGTCGCGCCCGTGTTGGTGGCGCGCAGCATCGGACGGCCCGTTTCCAGGGCGCGCATGCGCGAGATCTGCAGGTGCTGATCCAGTGCGATCGTGTCGCCAAACCACGCCAGGTTCGTCACGTTGGCGAGCATCGTGGCGGGCTGATCCGCATGCCGCAGCGAGGCGGCAATTTCCTCGCCAAACAAATCTTCGTAGCAGATGTTGGGTGCGACGCGCTGGTCGGCCACCGCCATGGGCGGCTGCACGGGCAGGCCACGCCGGAAGTCGCCCAGCGGCATGTTCATCATGTTGACGAACCAGTGGAAACCGAAGGGGATGAACTCGCCGAACGGCACGAGGTGGTGCTTGTTGTAGCGGTACACGCCCTGGAATTGCGGGCCGATGCCGAACACGCTGTTGGTGTAATCGACGCGGGAGTCCTCGCTGGCGGCGCCGAACAGCACGCTGGAGCCGGTGGTATCCACATAGGTGCGGAGGGCCAGCGCGATCTCCTGCGGCATCTCCTGAATCATGATCGGGAAGGCCGTCTCGGGTGTGACCACGAGTTGCGCGGGCTTCTCGGTGACCATCTTGGTGTACAGCTCCAGCGAGCGCTCGATGCCGGTTTGCTGGAACTTCACGTCCTGCGGCACGTTGCCCTGCAAGAGACGCACGGAGATCGGCTTGCCCACCGGCTGCGTCCACGCAATGCCGTGCAGCGGCCAGCCGGCCACCAGCAGGAGCGCACCCGCGATGCCCGCCAGCCAATGCAGGCGGCGCTCGGCCGCGACGCACAGCAGGCCAGCCAGCACGGCGGCGATCAGCACGATGCCGTATACGCCCACCAGCGGCGCGTAGCCGGCCAGCGGGCCATCGGTGTGCGCGTAGCCCCCGTTGATCCAGGGGAAGCCCGTCCAGACTGTGCCGCGCAGCCATTCCGTGACGGCCCATGCCGCGCCAAATATGAGCGCGGATGCGGTACCGGACCACCGCCCGCGTCTCGTCAGCCACTGCCATGCCCACACCGCCAGCGCCGGATGCAGCGCCAGGTAGCCGGCAAACAGCAGCACTGCCAGCGCGGCCATCCACGCCGGCATGTCGCCGTAGACATGCATGCTGATATAGAGCCACCAGACGCCCGACAGGAACCAGCCGAGCCCGAACGCATATCCGACCCACGCCGCTTCACGCAGGCGCGCGGCGCGCTGCACGAGCGCGGCCAGCCCCGTGAGCGAGAGGATCTGCAGCCACCACCAGTGGTTCGGTGCAAACGACAGCGTATGCATGACGCCAAGCAACGCTGCAAGCGGCATCGCGAAACGCAGCCGCGCGAGCGGCACAGCTTGGGCATCCTGCCGACGGGATGGTGCGGCAGGGGAAGAGAACTGAGCGGGCACGGAGGGATCAGGCGGGGTGAGAACCAGAGGTGTCGGCTGTGGCATTGCCGCCGGCCGGCGTGGTGAGGCGGCGCACGAGCAGCACCTGCACCTGGCGCGCATCGGCGCGCAGCACGTCGAATTGCAGCGTGCCCATGACGATCTTTTCGCCCCGGTGCGGCACGCGGCCCAGGTGGTTGGACAGCAGCCCGCCCACGGTATCGACGTCTTCGTCGGAGAAATGCGTGCCGAAGGCTTCGTTGAACTGGCTGATTTCGGTCAGGCCGCGCACGCGCATGTGGCCATCGGCGGTCGGCAGAATGTTGTCTTCTTCCTGATCGAAGTCGTATTCGTCTTCAATGTCGCCGACGATCTGCTCCAGCACGTCTTCGATGGTGATGAGGCCTGCCACGCCGCCGTATTCGTCAACGACGATGGCGATGTGGTTGCGGTTGACGCGGAAGTCTCGCAACAGCACGTTCAGTCGCTTGGATTCGGGGATGAATACGGCCGGGCGCAGCATGTCGCGCACGTCGAAGTCTTCATCGGTATAGAAGCGCAGCAGATCCTTGGCGAGCAGAATGCCGATGATGTTGTCGCGACTGCCTTCGTAGACGGGGAAGCGCGAATGCGCGGCTTCCTGCACGAAGGGGATGAATTCTGACGGTGCGTCGGCGATGTTGAGCGCGTCCATCTGCGCGCGCGGGATCATGATGTCGCGCGCACACAGATCTGAGACCTGGAAGACGCCTTCGATCATCGACAGGGAGTCGGCGTCGATGAGGCTGCGCGCATGGGCGTCTTGGAGGATTTCGAGCAACTCGGCCCGTGATTCGGGCTCGGGCGAGATGAGGTCGGTCAGGCGTTCCAGCAGCGTACGGGGTTTGTCGGCTGGCTTCGGACTGGGATACGGATCATTCATGGCGCGGTCGCGCGTCGTTAAACATCGGCCCAGCATACACCAAAAGCCCAGCCGTCCCGATGACGCAGGGTGGCTGCCAGGTCTCCAGAAGTGCGGTTTATTTCACATCTGGAGGCCGGGCTCGGGCGCGTTAAGACGGTCGATCTGCCGAGGGGAAAGCGGTCAGTCGTGCCCGCCCTCGCCGCCGCGGTCCTGGTCTCCGCCGTGGGTGCCGCCGCCGCCATGATCGTGATCGCCACCGTGGTTGCCATCGCCGCCATGATCGTGATCGCCACCGTGGTTGTCATCGCCGCCATGATGGTGGTCACCGCTGTGGTTGTCATCGTCGCCATGATGGTGGTCACCGCCGTGGTTGCCATCGCCGCCATGATCGTGATCGCCACCGTGGTTGCCATCGCCGCCATGATCGTGATCGCCACCGTGGTTGCCATCGCCGCCGTGATCGTGATGGCCACCGTGGTTGCCGCCGCCATGATCGCGGTCACCACCGTGGTTGCTGTTGCCGCCGTGATCGTGGTTGCCATCGCCGCCGTGATCATGATCGCCGCCGTGGCTGCCGTCGCCGCCATGATTGTGGTCGCCACCGTGGTTGCGATCGCCGCCATGATCGTGATCGCCGCTGTGGTCATGATCGTGGTCGTGATCATGGTCGTGCCCGTGGTGGTGGCCGCCTCCGTGGCAACTTACGCACGGCGATGGGACGGGCGATGGGCTCGGCGTCGGCGTCGGGGTGGGTGTCGGTGTTGGGCTCGGAGTCGGGCTAGGCGATGGAGTCGGCGACGGGCTAGGCCCGGGGCTCGGTGTTGGTGCCGGCGTGGGGCCAGGGCTGGGCGACGCACCGGGTGCGGGGGCCGGTGTCGGGCTGGGCTTGGACGGCGGCGTGTTGTTGCCGCTGGGGGGCGGTGCGTCGTTGTTGCCAGTCGGCGTTGTCGCCGCCGGTGCCGGGTCTGCGGGATGCGAATTGCTGTGATACCGGCCCAGCGTGCTCGCGCCGCCGTAGGCTGTCCAACGTCCGGCGATTTCCATGTCGACGCCGGCGAGCCAGTGGTCGCCCGTGGCTCCGACGCCCACCAGCGCCTTGCTGCTCGCAAAGTCGTATCCGCCGCCGATGAGCGCCTGCACGCTTGTGCTGCCGACCACCGCCTGCACGCGCGGCCGGATGGTGCCTTGCGCGACCATGAGGTTCACCTCGGCGCCAACCACGTTGTTGCTGTCGGAGATGTTGACCGTGCGGCAGCCGACCACCGCGCCCGGATGCCAGGCACCGTCGAATACGACGACGATGCCCGCATAGCACGATTGCTTGTGATCAGCGTGTGCGATGCGCGGCGTGACCGCGAGCGCCGTGCCGACACCCACGCCAACCAGCAGCGTGGTCCACGGAATGCTGTCCATGAAGCGTTGACGCATGATGACCTCCCCGCGGTGGCCTTGCCCGTCTGTGCGCGGGCTGGCCGATGGCGCTCGTTTGCGCCGAATTCGTGAAGCGCGCTCGAGCGGCGGCTTATGCGTGGAGGATAGAAATCTCTACGGCAAAACCCATGCGCCATACGGAGAGCAGCAAGGGTCCCGGATGGCGGACGGCCTGTGCGACGTGTATGCGCGATTCGAACGGCGCGAGCATGCGCCGAATGGCGGAGGAAAACCCGGAAACCGTTGTCAGGACTGGGTTTTCTTCAATGCGGGTTGATTCACCGTTGAAACGGCATGCTGCAAGAATGGAACATGAAAAAGCAAAACGCCGGCGCGAAGCCGGCGTCTGAGCATCAAGCGCGTGGCGCTTTAACGATCTGCGTACGGATCGGCAAAACCGAGGTCGCGGAGGATCTCCGTTTCGATGCCTTCCATTTCCTTTGCATCGGCCGCGTCTTCGTGGTCGTAGCCCTGGGCGTGCAGCGCGCCGTGCACGATCAGATGCGCGTAGTGCGCGAGCAGCGGCTTCTTCTGTTCCTTCGCTTCCTTTTCGACCACCGTGCAGCACAGCACGATGTCGGCCGAGACCGGGTCTTCTGCGCTCTCTGCGTACGAGAAGGTCAGCACGTTGGTCGCGTAGTCCTTGCCGCGGTAGGTGCGGTTGAGCGTGCGACCTTCTTCCTCGCCGACAAAGCGCACGTTGAGTTGCGCATCGGCAAACAGCGCGGGGGCGATCCACGCCTCGATGTCGCGTTCTTTGGGCAGCGCCTTGCGAGCGGCAGCCTTGAGTTCATCGCCGTACTGCACGGTCAGGTCGAGCGTGAGCATCTCGGCGCCGGCGGTGTCGTCGTCGAAGGCTTCTTCCGTGGAGTCGGCCAATTCGGCGGGCTGGGTTTCGATGCGCAACGTGATGCTGTCGTGATGCTCGGGGCGCAGCGAGAGCATGGCGTGCATGTCGGCGTCGGCGTGCTCGGCAACGAGGGTGATCGGCCCATCCACGGTATTCGGCAGACCGAGGATCAGGCTGCGGCCATCGGCAAAGGCAATGCGCAGTGCGCTTGCATCCACCGTCCTGGGTTTGCCCTGGGCGTCGAACACGTCGACGCGCGGGCCGAATGACTCGGCGGCCGCGGGTTGGGTCTTCTTGGTTTTTGCTTTGGTATCGGTTTTTGCTTTAGCCACGTTCAGGCGTCCTTATGCATCTTTATGCTGGGCATGGAATTCGTCATAGGCCTCGACGATGCGGGCCACCAGCGGGTGCCGCACCACGTCGACGCTGGTGAAGCGCGTCATCGCCACGCCGCGCACGTCACGCAGCACGTGCTGCGCTTCGATCAGGCCGCTCTTCTGGCCGCGCGGCAGGTCGATCTGCGTGGTGTCGCCGGTGATCACCGCCTTGGAGCCGAAGCCGATCCGCGTGAGGAACATCTTCATCTGTTCCGG
>JGI24509J20081_1000446_pt1 | contig 12257 bp, 10 predicted proteins | sample LinPmetageLP29_FD_20081 | JGI IMG/M metagenome (IMG submission 20081) | reverse complement strand
TCGGCTATCACATCTTCCTTGGTCTAGTGGTCATGATTTCCGCTTGTCATTAACACTGATAAGCGCGGGAGACCGGGGTTCGATTCCCCGAGGGAGAGTTTCTTTTTACATTTTTAACCTCTACGCCGTATAATAAATACCACAACAGCTGATGTAGCCACTGCCATGCCTGGTAAGAGGGAGATAATGCGGGAAGCGAGAAGCTTAGTTAAGTAGTAAAGCCCGGCCTGCTATGACAGGCATGCAGCTGGTGGGGTGATGGGTCTGTACTATGTACGTCGTAACTACGTCTATAGCTTCCTACTCCACAAAGACAGTCTAGTCTCACGGTTTGACTGGTTTGATCTGGACCGGGATCACATTATTCGCATCATGTCGACCTTGAATGTTCGAATGTACATTGCTCAAAGTTTTGTGTACCTATAATGCAAATGAATATTGAAAGCACAGCACTACCAGTCAGTCTCGCTCTCACTGCCTTGATAGGCCTTCTTTCTGAGCTTCCACAGAGACTTTTCTTGTCGCGCAGCAGCCTCGCGCTGTCGCCGGCTGTTGTCCTCCACAACCGTCATCCAAGGGACATTGCTTGCACGGCGGACCCTCTCGCGGAGCATAGCAAGCGTTCGGTTGTGCTTGGTCTCATCAATCTTTTGCGAATCCTTGCCCTGTTTCGCCTCGGCAATCGACTCCTGAAAGCGTCGCTCTGCTGCCCTCGCGGCGTGATATTCTTCGCTAACAGCCCAGTTGGGATTATCTAGCTGACCACGAACAAGTACAAGCTGGTGACCTTGCTCGATAGCATCTCGCAAACGCGTAGATGAGATCGGCATGGAGAGCTCAAGCTTCTGCGAAGCTACATTGACCGAGCGAATCAAAGCCAGACCAAGGCAGTTGGAAACCTTTGGGTTCAAAGGAGTGCAGCTCCCAGAACCGACGAAGAGGTAAGGAAGGCCCTCTCGTGTCCGCACGACGCCGTTGGACATGGACGAAGCCGCCGTACCGTTTGTGGCTTGCTCGTCGGTATCCATGTCAACATCCTCGGCATCAAAATCGTTTTCTTCGCCTTCATCTGAGGGGCCTCTAGTCGAAGACGCACCCATAATAGCATTGGGCGATTCTATCGCTGTCACGCCGACTATGGCCCCCTCAAGTACTTCGCGCAGCATATCGGGGTGGATTTGGGAACCCATCACCATTATACCCAAGATACCTTGCCTCGAACCAGAATAGTCCACAGCAAGCGGTCTCGTGCGGGAAAGTGGTTCCCCTTGCCAGAGAGGGTTTCTGAGGTCGGCGGGGTGAGAGAGGTGAAAGTAAGACTGTATTTGCATGGAGCGCAATTGAGCGCTGGATCTGCTCACATAGTCCGTAGGCTGAGATGGCAGAATTGTCATAGGGACCTGAGCTTGCTGGGCAGCAAAGCTCAAGGGGTCCACGACCTCTGCAGGGCCCTTCTCGCTCATGTAAACCACATCTGATAGTCCCAAGCACTGGATCAACCAGGTAGCCACCTCTAAGCCCTGCCCAAATATCCAACCGGGATAGTTCACAATCAGCGGGCACTGGGGATACCGTGCCAACAGCGAGCGGTACTGGCTCAATAAATCCATTGTAGCCAACGCATAGTGGTCGGGATCTTCCTTGGGTGACGTTGATCCGATGTGATGGGCTCGTATTATTTGACCATCGTGTGGCTTGTCCACTGATGGGTGAGTGAATGGTGGTCCAAAGAAGGGGGCCCGCAGATGGGCGAGATAGACCTGACCCATGGGAGCGAATTCAGGCTGGCCTGGGTCGAGATCCAGGAAGGCAACACCATCGGTATTAATGTACCCGTTCTCGGTATCAGGCGCCGGGCTGAGCACATGATTCAACAAGTAGCGACTGAAGGTAGACTTTCCAGACGCCTTTGGACCGCAGACTAGGACTCGGAGTTTCCCTTGCCGCGAAGAAAGTGCTTTCATTGATGCGCTCCATTTCTTGTCGAGATGGAGAGGGCGTAGGTGCCTTTTCAGAGGATCATCTGCTGATGTGTAAAGCTGTAATATGATTAATACCCATGGCTGCAAAGAGCGTAAATGGAAGTCGAGGTCACTTACTACTGAGAAGGTCCGCCGCGAATTTTTAGAAATCCCCTTCAACGTGACTTTGTCCGCAGCAGTATTGTCCCCGTTCCAAATTCTTTGATATAGGGGAGAAACATCCCGAAGATGAGAGAGACCGCTATTGCAAGACTTGATTTCCACCTCAGCCTCCCCGTCGACACCTGCAACGCACTTGATGACAGGCAACGAATGGGTCGAGGGAGCGTACACTCTATACACTCGTGATGAAGGATGCAACTTGGCGCCCATAACACTGACAACTCCCCGTTTGACCCAAAGATCGTATTGGCCCAGCAACACCATATTCTGTCACGTATCAGCGCAATTCAACACCATTCAGAGTACATTCGTCCATACCATCTTCTCCTTGATGCGGACACAGAGAGTATTGCCATCCGCATAAACGATGTCCTTCTTGTTAATCCGGGACTTTGACAATGGGAAATTTTGAAGCTCCGCAGGTGTCTCTGCAGGGGACTCATAGCCATCTGCGTCACCAGCAACAGACGCGAGTTCATCCTCGGTCATGTCATCCACGTCCTCGGCTGCATTGTCTTTGAATCCTGCCGCCTCGGTATTCTCTCGCGTTTCTTGGACCTGGGGCTGAGACTCTTCCTGCTTCCTCGTAGCCTTGCCTTGCCGCTCCTTCACCTTCTCCGCAGGCAACGATGACCGTGTTCGCGAACCGCGAGTTTCCGGGACGTTCGTTTCGACAGGCTCATCGACGTCGAGCGATCGTCGTGGTCGCTTAGAAGGTGGTTCAGCAGCCGGTTGAGCGCCTGGCTCATTCTTCGGTGCCGTCGCAATTTGTGCTTGTTGCTGCCGAGCTTTGCGCGCCGCAAAGGCACTGACGGGAGCTGCGGAGGGCATTAGACGGGCATTCTGCGCTCTTAACTCAAAAAATTGGAGCATTACCAGCAGCCTGTTGTTTCTCAGCCTTTCTTTTCATCGTGTCGTGACCATTGAAGCCTTTGAATCGGAGGTTGATAATGCGCTGCTGAAGCCGATAAGCAAAAAAAGTTGGCGTGTGGTCCGTGCTCCCGCGGAGCAGAAAAAAAGATCGACCGGCCTTGAACATTCCCTTCAACATCGAGACCCGGCGCTTTGCGATTCTGCCAATTCCCTTGAGTCCGTGGTATTTCTGTATTACAGCAGACATCGCCGCTTTTCAATTGGACAATCATTATACACAGCCGCCATGGCAGCCTCATCCTCGTCCGATAGCGACAGCAGTTCGAGCCGGTCGTCGAACTCGCCGGAGCCTGGCAACCACCAGAAGCAGAGTGTGAAAGCTGCCGAGAAGGCCCCAAAGGACGACAGCTCTAGCGATGCCAGCTCCAGCGATGACAGCTCCTCCGGATCAGACAGTTCTTCAGGCTCGGAGTCGGAGAGTGACTCTGACAACGAAATGGATACAACTGAGGATGCGCCAAAGGAACAAGCTCCTCTCAAGAAGTGAGATTCCCTTTCAGCTACGGATATTTCTCGATGTGCTTAATGGAACTAATGTTATTGTCTAGAGCCAATGTTCCCGGTCCGCAATCGTACAAACCCCCGTCGGGCTTCAAGTCCGCAAAGAAGCAGTCCCCGCCCTCTTCGACCACCTCCTCTCTCCTCTCCGACTTGCGCGGAAAGCAAGTCATTCACATTACCGCTCCCTCATTTCTTCCATTGTCGAAGGTCAAAGAGATCTCCATGTCCGAGATCATGAAGGGCCAGCCGCTCGTCAGTTACGAGGGCAAGACTTACGGAATTCCAGCGGAATCTTTCAACGAAGACGACTCGGAAGGCAAGAACCTGCTCGTTTTTGACGAGAGCACCCAAACATATCGCAACAAAGCCGATCGCATTCCAAGCTATCATGTCCAGGAGATGATCCGGGTACCGGAAGTCGACAAAGCCACCGTAGAGGCACTGCGCGACACTGTTAAGCCCCCGAGGCCTCAACCAAAGAACCTCAAGATGCGCTTCCGACCTGTCGGAAGTCTGCCCGCGGCCCCCGAGACCCTTGGCTCAGACTCGGAGTCGGATGCAGAGCCCTCGTTCAAGGCACCTGCTGGAGAGCGCAAGGAGCGCAAGAGAAAGCACCAACACACTGAAGGCGACAGTACACTAGCGGCTGGTGTACCCCAAAAGAAGTCAAAGAAGCATTCGTCACCAGAAAACGAGGCCGACGAGTCTAGCCTTAAGAAGTCGAAGAAGTCCCACAAGGACCACAAGCGGAAAAAGTCTGAAAAGGCATAAACTGGCGTTTGGGTTTGTTTCGCAAAAAAGATATCTTTGTTATTATGACATGCAGCACACCTTCAATTGTACAATTTTACTACTTCTATCCCCTGTTTCCGAGCCATAAAACTACGGGTCCTTGAACGGTTACAACAAGCAATCATTAAGATTCATTTAGCAGATAGCCAGGGCCGAGTACCTTAGGTGAGTATCAGTCATCTCCATGAAGCAATTGATCATGCGGCACTGAGTTGCCGTGAACCTAGCATAAGCCCACCCACCATCACGAACGGTGATGAATGTTAGCATGGAAGTTCTCGTGCACACTGACGAGCTGCACCTTCTTGCCATCCGCACTCAGTACGCCGCCCTTTTCATCATCTTCAAGAGAGCTACGTTCAGCAGCCTCCCATTCAGTACCAGCAGCGACTTCCAGGTTCTTTCCGCGAGTCTCCTTGACAAAGAACCAGCAGGAGATGGCAGCCACGACATCGAAGCCCATGAAGATGAGGAAGGTGTTGGCACCCACATTGGTGATCATATAAGGACTTGCAAAGGAGAAGCAGAAAGATGATGCCCAGTGAGCCAGCATGCTAACTGCCAAACCAAGAGCGCGGATCCGCGTTGGGAAAATCTCAGGCACATAGGCCCAAGGCATTGGACCCCAAGAGCAGTTGTAGATCTAGAAGCGAGTTAGCGAGTGACAATGTTGGACCGGGTAGGAGGCTCCAGACTGACCATAATATCGAGGTAAATCATCGCAACCGTCGCACGCCCAGCAGCTGTAACGTTGGTGGCGGACTGCGTTGGGATGTAGTCGACAATCAGCGCGGTAATCAACATGCAGATGGCCATGAGAGCCGCGCCACCGACCAATGTCATGCGACGGCTAAGTCTTTCTGCAAGGAACCAGATGAAGAAGGTACTGGCGATGACCTTGACGGCGCCGAAGAGACCCGTCAGCAGAATGTTTCGGCCTGTACCGCTACCAGCGATGAGCTTGAAGTACTGTGGTGCAAATACAGCCAGGGCACTGCTTCCCGTCGCATTCTGGAAAATAAACAGCACCGGCCCGACCAAGAAACGCAGACGATTGGCGGGCTCGAGAATCTCGCGGATGGAGAAGCCTTCACGTTCTGCGCGCTCGGCCTGCAGCCCTAACTGCGTCTCAGTAAACTCGTCCCGGGTCTTGGGGTCTTCACCACCCCGGATCCAAACGATGGCTTTCCAAGCATCCTCGGTGCGATCCTTGGTCAACAGCCAGCGAATCGACTCGGGAAGGGTAAAGGTTCCAATGAACAGGATGCCTCCAGAGATCAATTGCAGACCCACGGGAATCTGCCACTCGCGCGAGGTGCCAGCGATGGATGTATTTTTGGCCACGCCCTAATAGAATATGAGAAGCAATCCTGTTACGAGAGTTCGGAATACTTACATAGTCGACCCAGTATGCAACAAATACACCCCAGGCATAGAACCACTGGTAGAAAGAACCGCACCGGCCTCGAATCTCCTTAGGGGTCATCTCCGCCGAGTACATGGGAATCACGACACTTTGGCCACCCATGCCCAAGCCTGCAACAATACGGCCGACATACCAAGCTGCGAGTGAGCGAGTATTGATAACCTGAATGATGACACCGACGACAAAAAGAGCTGTGGAACCAATGATACAGCGCTTGCGGCCATAACGATTGGTGATGGGGTAGACACAGGCAGCGGCAATGAACGAACCCAGTTGCTCTAAACCCACCGTCAGAGATGACACTCTCGACTGGGTAGATGCAGCATATTGAAAGTCTCGTTCAAAGGACTTGTAGGTCAGGATGCCACCCGCGATTCCGGAGTCGTAGGCTGAGAGGAAGGACGAGATGCTTAGAAAGTGTTAATTAAGTACAGAGTACTCAGCAGCCAATAGACCCAACAGACAGAGCATCTTACAAGACAATAGCAGCCAAATGGTAGGCTCGCAAAGTCCCAGTACGAGTATTAAGCTCAGGAATCGTAAAGAACACCATGGCGAGCGGAACGAGGTTTCGTATTGTTGGTTGCACAAGGTGGAGATCAGCGAGGGCCAAGAAGGCACTAGGTGGCCAAAACACTTATAGAAGCTTCGGGTAAAAAGGTGCTATGGTGAGTAAGGGCAGGGATTGTTTTGCGTGCTTTTAATTCCACACCTACGATGGTCTTCAGAGGGCTCATTCACACGGGAGCACGCCTTTGCGCAATATGATGGTGACATAGCGTATATAGAAGCAGAATGGAACCGTAGTTCAACCACTCTAGGCCATGAAAAAATTATGATACAGTGATGGTTTGGTGAAATCATCAAGCACATACTTACATCCGCCCCAAATGGGCTCGTCTAGATCCTCAGGTCTTTGATGCTTTCTGGTCCGGTGATGCAGGGGGTGACTATGCAGTGTCATCTGATGTGTTCCTGTCTTGGGAACTCATTAATTAGGGATAACAATGTAAGTGCACGTTTGTGACACTAGTTCATGGGTGATAAAAGTATGGTCGGAGACAGAAGTGCCATCTTGTATACAAGATCAACGTCGATCCCGATTCTTGGCATTCTATGTAGATCGACTCCACCCGTCAACCACGTCACAAAAAAAAGACCACAAACAAAGTAGTCCTAGACAAGGGTTTTGCAGAAAAAAGAAAATAGGAAGTGAAAGTGAAAAGAGAAAAGTGAAGAGAAGCTCTGTAACTATTTCAGGCAGATCAAAAAAAGATTATATAAGCGGTCACATGATGAGGGCATTCATCACATGCGTCAAGCGTAGAGCGCCTGATACGCCTCACTACATTCACTGGGCCTCGTTGCATATCGACCGTCACTCAGCTCCCATCATTTGTATTAGGACCGCTACCTTCACTACCTTGTTAAAGTGAGCATGCCTAGGGACCAGGGTTTCTGTTTCTGATTTGCTTATCGATCCCGCAGAGCTTCCCTTATCGCCCCGGAAGGTACTTGAGCTATCCGACCAGACCCTCTTTGATTGCCCCCACAAGATCGGACGACAGGACGACCTCCACGTTGTAATGACTTTGTTTGCTGCAAATCAGCCTGTTGGCCTTATTTGATAGAAGCCGCCTGACGTGGACATACCTAATCGTCCTAGTCATTCCCGAGCTGTCACCTGTGAGCCTGACTCGTCCGATCACTGCTGGGGTTCGTCCCCACCCCCGGCTGCTTTCACCATTATTCTTCCTTACCTGCGAACCTCTTTCGATTATATCAGTATAACCTCTATTCAACATGAAGCCTTTAATGGATGACAACAAGCGACGGGTGGATCGGGGGATGAGTGCAAGCATGAGGCCCCCCCGGTCATTTGCGGATCGGTTGCCTGAACGATTCAAAGATGGAGATGATTCCCATGTCGATTATACAGCTCCGCCACGAGCTTTGGGTTTCCGAGATGGAAATAACGGAAATATGCATTATATGCAACAGTCCTTGTTTTCCATGATCGCCGCAGTCGGATCACGGTCCGATTTTCGAACCCGGTTCGACGATTCCAGTGATAGTGATGGGGAGACCGAGGATCATTCCAAGATAAAGCCTCCCCCGAGATCGCAAACCCAACAGGACTCCCCCGACCGATCTCCACCTAGCGGACGATCAGACTTGATGCAGCATAATGAGCCCGGGGAGCGAGGACGTCGGCATCGGAGGACAATATCAGAAGATAAACCTCCGAAAAGCTTTCCCGTTAAAGGGTCTAGTGGCAAGGTACATGATCCGTCGTCCATGACCGAATCGACCCTCCTTGTACCACCCAGGCGAACACGCAGCGCCACGCCCCGGGCAGCTCCGGTTCTCACCCGTATGGTTCAAGCCCAGACTCGCTTTGATACAGCAACCACGACGGAGAACATGCCTTCGAGGCCGGAGACTCCAAGCGAGGAGCAGCAGCAACCATCTGCCTCTGCTCTCTCTACCAGACTGATGGAGATGTTTGGGTTTGACAGGCCTGAAAGGGTCTTGGTGGAGTATGCTTGCACCTTAGTACAGAGCATGCTTCTCCAGGGCTACATGTATGTCACAGAGGGGCATATCTGCTTTTATGCCTACCTCCCGAAGAAATCGAGTGTCGCTATCAAGTCTGGCTACTTGTCAAAACGTGGTCGGAATAACCCAAAGTATAATCGCTACTGGTTTGTATTAAAGGGTGACGTCTTTTCGTACTACGCCGATCCTTCGAACCTCTACTTCCCCAGTGGCCATGTGGATCTTCGCTACGGAATTTCGGCGTCCCTTGCAGAGCCCAAGACCAAGGGTGCTGAGGTGAAAGACTTCCAGGTCACAACGGACCAGCGGACGTACTACTTCAGAGCCGATAGCGCCACCAGTGCGAAAGAGTGGGTGAAAGGTCTACAGAAGGTCATCTTTCGAACACACAGTGAAGGGGACAGCGTGAAAGTGTCTTTCCCAATCGACAATGTGATTGACTTGGAGGAGAGTCCGATGACCGAGTTCGCTGAGACGTTCAAGATTCGAGTCCTCGACAGTAGCGAGACCTACGCTATTGATGAAGTAATGTTGTCTCCCCCGGATAGACCACCTCAGTACTAATGCAGCTTGCAGTACTTTTTCTGTTTCTTTAACTCGGGGCAAGATGCCTTCAATTATCTGAAAACGCTAGTCGGCTCTTCGCCTACAAAGGATTTGTCCGAAGGTTCCCCGGAGAAGAATGCTATGAAATGCCAAACCGAAGCCCGAGCTTCACATCCGAAGCAAGATAACTCGCCACAAGCAAGGAGTTCAAGTTCTGGGAATGAACGACGCGGGGAGGAGGACTCATTTGCGCAGTCGATGGGACTGGAGACCGAGTCCTCCGCCGTCGTGCAATCAGCAACGGATACAACCGAATCCGCGAGCCAGATTCTCAACCGGAGCGATGTCTTCCAGTCACCATCATTGGCAAGGCGCTCCTCTGGTGTGGAACAAACGGGCCGGAGACGATCTGATGCCACGACTCGGTCTGCATCCGCGAAAATGGACGCGACAGCACGACGGAAAGTCGGTGCAGCCAGTTCGGGCAGAAAGGCTGAAAACGTCCGATATGCGCCCGCCGATCAGGGAGCCCATGATCAATCAAGTGCTGCTTTAAGTGATTTTGTGAAAACCGGTGCATATCCCCTTCAGCGTGCCGCTGGATTTGCCGAGTACCTGAAGAGTAGATCCAAGCAGATGAGTTCTTTGCTAGCCACAGAGTCAATGGGCTACATTGAGAAAGTCTCTGGCATGTGGATTGGAGGCCAACAGCACTACGGCGAGGCCGAAAGAGTTTTGTCTGAAGATCAAAATGTTGATCCCGAGAATAAGGAGGGTGGTTTAGATCATGGTGATCGTTTCCGAGCACACTTTGCACTTCCCCCTACGGAGAGGCTCCAGGCGACGTACTATGCCTACTTGCACCGAGTGCTTCCGCTCTATGGCAAGATTTATATCAGTGAGAGGAAGCTCTGTTTCCGCAGTCTCATTCCTGGAACCCGCACTAAGATGATTCTCCCCCTCAAGGACATCGAGAATGTCGAGAAGGAGAAGGGATTTCGATTTGGCTACCATGGCCTGGTTGTAATTATCCGTGGCCATGAAGAGCTTTTCTTCGAGTTCAATGCATCCGACTCACGAGATGACTGTGCAGTCACATTGCATCAGGGCCTTGAGTCGGTCAAATACTTGGTGGAATCAGGCATACTTGCCGAAGAAGAGCGTGAGCAAGTTGAAGCAGCCAAAGCCGAGAATCGCATGTTGGAGGAGGCCAGGCTCGGCAGCCCCGAGGAACATGATACGCAACGCACGCTCAACGAGGATTCATCGGAGATCCATCCCTTCTTTGACGATCCACGTGCATCCATCATCAACTTCAAACCTCCCCACCCTTTGCGAATCACTTGTCTGACGATTGGCTCTCGCGGTGACGTGCAGCCTTACATTGCTCTTTGCAAAGGTCTCCTTGCTGAGGGTCATAAGCCGAAGATTGCCACTCATGCCGAGTTTGAGCCGTGGATCAGGAAGCATGGCATTGACTTTGCTCCTGTTGACGGAGACCCGGCCGAGTTGATGCGGATTTGCGTGGAAAATGGAATGTTTACATACTCTTTCCTCCGGGAAGCTTCATCCAAGTTCAGAGGATGGATTGATGACCTGTTGTCGTCTGCTTGGACTAGCTGTCAAGACAGTGATCTTCTCATTGAGTCGCCTAGTGCAATGGCTGGGATTCATATTGCAGAGGCTCTCCGGATTCCTTACTTCCGCGGCTTTACCATGCCATGGACGAGGACTCGCGCCTATCCACACGCCTTTGCTGTCCCGGAGAATCGTATGGGTGGTGGATACAACAAAATCACCTATGTCATGTTTGACACCATCTTCTGGAAGGCCATTGCCGGTCAAGTGAACCGCTGGAGGAATAACGAGCTTGGGCTTAAGGCAACCAACCTCGAGAAGATGCAGCAGAACAAAGTCCCATTCTTATACAACTATTCACCTTTTGTTGTTCCCCCGCCAATTGACTATCCAGATTGGATCCGCATCACGGGCTATTGGTTCTTGAGTGAAGGTTCGGATTGGACTCCTCCATCTGAGCTCTTGGATTTCATTGCCCGTGCGCGTGCCGACGGTAAGAAAATTGTCTATATCGGCTTTGGATCGATCGTGGTATCGGACCCAGCGGCTCTCACAAGAACTGTCGTCGAATCCGTCCAGAAAGCCGACGTTCGCTGCATTCTCTCCAAAGGGTGGTCAGACAGACTTGGTGATCCTAGTAGTGTGAAGGCCGAAATTCCTTTGCCTCCGGAGATCTACCAGATTCAAGCCGCACCCCATGACTGGCTCTTTTCGCAGATTGACGCTGCAGCTCATCACGGTGGGGCGGGCACTACTGGCGCAAGTCTCCGAGCCGGTGTACCCACTATCGTCAAGCCATTCTTCGGTGACCAGTTCTTCTTCGGAGGCCGAGTTGAAGACTTGGGCGTCGGTATCTGCATGAAGAAGTTGAATGTCAGCATCTTTTCGCGGGCCCTCTGGGAGGCCACGCACAGCGAACGGATGATTGTCAAAGCCCGAAATCTGGGCATTCAGATTCGCAATGTAAGTTTCTCCCCAGCGAGATCAGGATATTATACGAGTGCTAATCCCTGTTCGACTCATAGGAGGACGGCGTGGCCACCGCAATCCAATCTCTATATCGTGACCTTGAATACGCCAAGACTCTCGCACGGCAGCGCTCCATCGCCTCGTCCACCCCGTTCTCACCAACGCCCACTGCTCAAGCGTCTCCAGACCACGCCGATGACGACATCGACGACATCGAAGAGTGGACTTTTGTGGGTGAGGACACTGACATCGATATCACGAAACGCATGCGTGATCGAGCTGCCTCCGAGAGCGACAACCTAGCCTAGAGCATTATCAGATGACCCAATCATCATATCCAATTCTTCCCGAGTGTTACCGGCACATTTTCTATCTTTGACTCCGATTCCCATGCTTCATGATTGACGGCAAAGAGCCTCCATGATTTACGACTCGACATGTTTTTGTGTTCAATTGAGGCATCTGTGGTTCTCATATTGATTTGGCTTATTGGGTTCATTTGATGAATATACCACGCTCTCAGCTCCTATTAAACTGTTAGACTTTTGTCACATTGGATGCTACTATGATTCCCACTATGATAGATAGTCTTTACACTGTTTTTGATCTTCGATTAGCTCTCATAATGTTTTTGAAGTGATATACCGTTGTTAGGATATTATCGCATGAGACCTTTGCGAGCCATTGTATTTCAACTAAAAAAAGAGCAGCAAAAACATACAACAGCAGGGATTCGCTGGTGGTCACCCACCCAACTACTAACCTGCCGGCGTGTGGCTTAAGTACGGCTGAGCGGACGGGAAGCCCTG
>JGI24509J20081_1000445_pt1 | contig 12417 bp, 14 predicted proteins | sample LinPmetageLP29_FD_20081 | JGI IMG/M metagenome (IMG submission 20081) | reverse complement strand
CCCCCCCCCCCCCCAACTGAGGCATCGCCCTCTGAAACCAGGCGCAGCTTAATCTCCGTGTGAACCACCGGCCCTCTCCACCAACTCGCGGTCTCGTCGACTGGTATCTCGTCTCCGCGCTTTCGCCAGCTCAGTTCTCCTAGTGCACCTGACAATGAAGCGTTCTCGAGGACATTCGGATAGCACGCTAAATGAAGACGCTGGCGGTGATGACTCTAGTACCACACCCGTGAGCGATGCAGAGCAGGACGATGCTACCTACGAGACGGATCTTTCAGAGCCAGAAGACGACCCTGGCCCCCGAAAGCGCATGCGACCGGAGAAGGATCTTTCTCCGGAACCTCAGCTCTGCGCTGGCGCCGCAGACTTCTACGAGGACCCCCTAGATGAAGGCGGGCTTGATCTCTCTGACATTCCGGAGGATTTCGATAAAGCACCAGGTACCATTGAGCGACGGGAGCGGATCGAGAGCCGGTGGAAGAGGTAGGTTGAGCATCGAGACCCCTTCCATTTCATGCTTTTCTGAGCGCGAGACATAGGTACTGTGCCTGTCAAGTGCGAAACCGGCCCAATGAGCCGAAGTGGCACGATGTCGAGGAAGCGCTCCGTGTGGCGTCGAACAATGACTTGTATCGGTTCCTCCGCTGGTGTCTCCAGATCGAGCGCGGTGAAGACGGACGACATGTCAAGGGTATCAACAAGGCCAGCACCCTTGAGACCGACTGGAAGAACCTCCACTTGTATTATCAGAAGCTTACCAAGATTGTGATCAACGACGAAGATGGCTCGGAAATACGAAGGGTCGGTGTCCAGTGGATGTATTCTACTTGAACTCTATCAACTTGACTTACTGTAGGATATAGGGCATGAAATATTTGGTGCAGGAGTTTGGTTTGGACACACAGCCTAGAAAGAAGACGCCGGTCTATATTGAGGATATCGGCCCGTTCAATAAGACAATCCTATCAACCTAGGAGAAGAAGTTTCACTTAGGCTTCCAACCGATCTAAGTGTGCCTTTTCAACTCCCTCGGCATCTTCACTATACACCGGCGAGGCGCGCTATTAAGCCTCCAATTCAAGGATCTATAGATTTCCCTCCAGAAGGATCCCCGAGGCGGCCCACCTATTCCCTTGATCGAACTTACCCCCGAAGGAACTAAGAAGTTTCTTGGGTTGACTAAATTGTATGGCAAGCGCTGCTTCTATCTTCCCGTCTCGCTCCCCCAGCCACGCAATATATTACATCTCTCAAGACTCTAAAGGTTTCTCGGGATCCTAAGACCACAAAGCTAACTCTGCCGACTTATTTCTAGAACTACTTTTGCACTCCCCGAGATCGTTTACGGTCCCTCTCTAGTGATATGCCCGTATATATTGCTTTTTGGCATCCTGTTTCATACGAGTGCGTTCCGGAACTAGGGGCTAACCTCGAAGGCCTAGCTCCGGAAGCTCTTTATTAGCAAGGGCTGTGAGTAGCTTCTAGTGCCCTTGGACCCGCAAAAGTCTGACTGGTACATATTCTGCAAGACCGAAGTAATAAAAGGCGTCCCAACCATCCAACGAAATAAGCAGATATCTAAGTCTACGATGTCTACCTTGCTAGTCCAGTTTGGCGAGATTCGCGGGTGGAAAGGAGCCTTTTATGCCTACCAGTTCCGATATAGAAGCGGTAAGGTGCTTAACGAGAGTAGTAAGTTCTTGCATAGATACCGTGGAAGTTAGCCTACTAATGGCTAATGCTCGTAGGGTAGGTAAGCAAGGAGCAACACCAGTTGATCATGAAGCACGCTAGTCCTCGTACGTTTCTTAACCATTATCACCCCCTACAGCTCGACACCGACATCATACGGGTTATCTATGGCCTTGACCCGGATGTGGAATTGATGCGCGCCGTCACACGGCAGAGCCGCTGGCGCGACACTCGACGCCCTCGCTATCTAACTAATAAGCAACGAGCCCAAGTTGAAGATCATCCCGAGTTGAAGGAAACCCAGCGGAACCTAAACAAGATTTACGTACAATATAAAGAGACCTAAGAACTAGGCCTACTTCTCCGGCTTGAACAGCGGAAGAAAGAGGTAGTAAACACGCGGAGAAGGTTGCAGCGTAGCCTCAGGCAAGAGGTCCGAGAGAAATTTGATAAAGAACAAGCCTTTTTAGACATCGAAGCGTAGCTGTCGGGTACGGCAGTCAAGGAGGAGTGCGAAGATCGGTCGCTTCTAGAGGACAATATGCACCCCCTTCAGCTGCATCTTATACAGAGTCTTCTTTCCTACCCAGTTTCCAACTCAGTGGAGGATGAGTAGCGTCGGCGCGATACGGGTACCGCGGCTGTTGTCCAGTACTGCGACGTTCTCGAAGGAGGCCCGCTACGAGGCCGGCCTAGGAAGAAAGCCTCTGAATCTACTTCATTGGCTAAACCGGTAGCTTAGCCGCAGGCTATACAGCAGACCCAAAGTAATCACGACCTAGGGGATGGATCTGATTCTGAACCCGCGAGACCGATACGTGCGACTAGGGAATACCTCGCAAAAGCTAAGCGACCGGCAGCATGCTTCCAATGCTTTGCCAGTGAGGAGGCCCCGGAAAGTGTGCGCTTCCAGATGTTCCACGACGCTGGCTGTGTCACGCGTCATTTTGATGCCACCCACCTAGACGAAATGCCGCTCCGGTGCAACTGGTATGAAATCACCTTGCTCCATCAAATGGGGTTTCAGCGCCATGCCATTGATGTGCACCGCGTCCGTAGTCGCAGGAAATGCCCAAGAAATGTGGTGGGTCTAGAAAATCAAGAGTAGGATGGCTTGAGTCGACGAGACTGTAGAATAGATATAAAAACAAGAACTAATCATTTAAGTGGGTAGACGAAAAGATCGCTATAGGCCTGTTTCGGGCCAGACCTTCTTGCTTTGTAATCTGGGGGAGCTGTTGTTAGCCACGGATCTCTAGGATGGAAGTACACACACACACAATTCATTAACGCCCGGCGGCCAAGCCGAAAGGGCAACTATCCCTAATCTAACACTACATGCATGTTTGAGTATACGCCGTGTCTCCTTGGAGTCCATACGGTATTTCCTTCCGTATATGTGTCGTCTTAGCTTTCAAAATCATAGCTGGTCCTTGTGGGTTAGTATTGGTTAGTAGACTGGCTTGAAGGCGCTTCAAGTGTTCAACATCCTATCCTCGGCAGTTGAAGCGCGTCTACCGTCTGGCACAAGATGTTAGGGGTTAGTTAGGGGGAGGTATTCTATCTGCCTTCGTCGGCAAGGTTAAGTGGCGTCAAGCCGGCCCGTGGCGATTGCAAACCGTAGTGAGGTGCCACTGCATTTTGGGTATCTTCGTCGTTCATGAGGCTTTCATGCACTGTTTCCTGCTTCCTCACATTCAGTTGCATCACTCGGAATATTTTATTCATGGCGTGGCGGATAGAACTTCCGGCAGTTTCGGCTGTACGATTCGTGTGGACCTCCGCATGGAACGCATTTTGCACTGGCCGGTCGGAAAGGGGAGAAGAGAGGTAAATCATCTGTGACAAACAAGATGCTCGATGATCGAGACGCACAGCTAGATGCTGAAGAAAATGCATGTGGCCAACAAGCAATCTGGCGCCACGACTATGACTTGATGAAATGCGATTCTTCTGCATGCCACCTAGGCCCTTACTGCGGGCTGGACCCGGTAGGGAAGAAGCATTATCGACTTCGCACACAAACCCTCAAGCGATTAGTGACCTACACCGAGAAAGGTGGCGTTCTCGAGACACATAAAGATGTTCCTGATGAAATCAGGGATGAGCTTTATATGGAAGAGCAGCAGCGACAGGAGAAAGACAAAGGCAAAACCGGAAATATTCTCGGCGGCACATCGTATCCGCCTATCAACATCAATGTTCTGCCGTCTCACACTGCTGGATGGGATGTGACGGCTTCCAGTGCCATTGCTGACCCAAGCGTTTCGAAAGAGAGATGCCCATTGAGAATCCCCGGTTTCAGGGATGTAGCTGTCAAAGAGTACGGTGAGTGGCTCGCTTCAACTGTATCAGATGATACTCTCGAAGCTGTATTCCGGCAAGCGTGCGATGTGACGCTGTCAGATGGCTTCGACCTTAAGCACATATATAAGGATCAAAATCCAGGAATTCTTCGTCGGCAAGGGGGTCAAGCCGGGAATCGCTCGAATTTTCGTAGAGAGCATTCGCGATTGGGTTGAAAATGTGAAGAAAGCGATATCCGTTCTCGAAGTGATATAGGGTAGATCATATTGGCGCTTTCTATGCTTGGTGTTGATTTATTTATTTTGTTATTAGACATGGCTGTATTTGAATCAACGCGGCAAATTATTTGTTTGAAGTTGTCCATTGATTTTTGAACTGGTGATGGGTGTTGAGCTTATTGCGGGACTAGCGATGGACATTTAAATAGATGGGGTTTGATCAACGATCAGACACTCGAAGTCTGACAGAGTATTGTGTTCCCAGGAGCGAATGAATGACCATTTGACTACAAAGTGATTGGTGGTTTCATTTTCACCTTACCAATATTCCGACTCTGTCCGTCGCGGGACATTCCGTCTCAGCGTATGGGTTACTCGATACCGAGCGAGGCCGCAAGACGAGTAGCCTCCCTTTCTTTTGCTATGCCGTGCTCCGTATATTTGAATGTCAAAAAATTCTGGTTGCCCACTCCTGGGAGTGACTTTGTTATTGTGCTACGTTTCTCTTTTCAACATACGCGATAGGCGGACCACGCGGAGCCGCATCTTTTTTTACTCCATGTAGCCAGATGAAGCAGTGACAGCAAGCGGTTAGCTATCCCTGACATGTGTTTAATTGTTCCCAGGAGCCTTTATTTCCTTACATCTGTTCCCAGGAAAGACAGGGGACTGCTCGTGTTGCGGCCTCGCTCAGTTTTGAGGAACCTAGATAAACCGGGGTGCTATGGTCTACGCCTATTGCTGACGGATTTGCGTTCCTAGGAGCGAATGAATGACCTGTGAGGGTCTCACGTATCGCTGGATGAGGAACGTGTCTTCCAAATGAACAATCAATATTAAGAAAGCTATAGTCAACTCTAGATACAAGACATAGCGCATGGATGCAAAGGCAGATAGCTTCCTCGCGTTCAGGGGAAACCAGATAAACCAAGTGGGTCCAAATCCCCTACTTATCGTGCATACCTCATTTCAGTCTCTGACATGACCGTTTGACGATGAATGGGAATCGCTGATCTGACTGCATTGATTAAGAATACTGGGTGCGCCGACTCGAGCGGTCTAATACCATTGATATTTGGCACAATTTGCTGGGCTGACCGTTGAGGTGGTCTCTCCTGGCGTTGAAATTAGAGATTTTGTACAGTACAAAGAATTAGCACTTTTCAGCCATCTAGGCTCCAGAGCTCCGGCAATCCCTTGAAGATCCCGAGCCCTATCTCAGCCTCAGAGCCTGTTTTATGATGTCACGAATTTTAAACTGCCAAACCACACCGCTTTCCTGGCTTTTGCCTGGAGGTGTGAAAAAAAGACAAAGGAAATCTTGGGGGTCCGGTAGGTATTAGGGAATGCACGGACCTCCAGAGAGACGCGGCTATCCAAAATTCCAAATTTGGACTTGGACACCAATCCACACTGTTGATCAAATTGTTACTCGCAGTTTTCTGCTATTTCGTTGCCCATCTCGTTGTACGTAGCAAATTACACCCTATTCAACCAAATTCAATACAATTGCCCATTCGTTTGAGCAAGGTTCCTAATCCACCTTCACCCAAACTTGTTGCTCAATTGTGTCCGCAAAATCTTAACCTTGGCAACAAACATGCTCATTTACTGCACTCTCTTGAGGGATCAGGTCAATTAATTTTGAACGAGTACTGCCACCACTCAACGCATTCCTTGCCTTGCTTAAGAAAAATATAACGGGAAAAACAGGAGAGAAAAAATACAGAAACGGTGATCCGCGCAAATTCCGATGAATTTGGGGTTGCCAAAGATAATGAAAGATGTATCCAGTTGCTATGTCTGAGTAGCAGTAAGCCCTTGGGGCCAGGGCAGTCTGGCATAGTGAACAGATCTCTTATGGATTGGTGTCAATGTTGTGCAGACTGGCCGATTTAACTTTCAGTAGAATTTTAGTTGTTTATAATAAGAATTGTATATAATCGCCGTAGCCATGGCTTTGTTAGTGACTGGGTTGTTATTTCATACACTTGTGGCGGGCTCGGGGGCTTGAACTGCACATGTACAGACAGGGGCTTAACTTTAATTCCAACCCAACAGCATGGACGGCTCGGGATGAAGATAAAAGGATTAGTCGTGATTATTCTTTCCTCTGAGATGATTAGTCGTGCATCGTGGCGCAGAGTTTGCGGAACCGCATCCCGCAACACGGGCGTTAACTTGCGGAACTCGAAGTTGGCTGCGCGAACCTAATGACCGACACCCCGGTTTTTAGAAGGCTCGGCCCATCAGATCAGATCCCCGCAGTTTCTTGGGTCCTTTTCGCCTGGGGAAATGCGGGGAAGAACCAACTAATTATTGATTACCTTCACATGCGCTTCTGAGCCATTTGAGCATTCCTGGGTACAAATACTGGGAATAAACCGTTCCTGAGCGCCGAATTGCCTTCCAGCTTCTGTCACTCCTGCATCAATTATTTCAAAATGGGCAGAACCCACCGAAATCCTCTCCAGAACCCTCTTTACTATGCGACTCCCCAACTCAAGACAGGGCCACCAGTGACCTACGCTTCGGCACAGCGTACCCTCCAGAACTACGACTATGGTAAGTTCAGCCGTTTATGATATTTACTTAGGCCAGCCTCTAACGCGTCAATTCTTGTACTAGTCATCATCGGAGCTGGAGCAGCGGGCTGTGTTCTGGCTAGTGAGCTGAGCGAGGAAAAGAACACTACAGTCCTCCTCTTGGAGGCTGGCGGGGATAACAAGAATGTTCTAGAGAGCAAAATCCCCTTAATGTTTCCAAAGATGTTCCACACCGAGTATGACTGGGATTACAACACCGTTGAGCAACCTGGTCTCTCGTCCCGTACCCTATTTTGGCCTCGTGGCCGCATGCTGGGGGGCTGTACATCACTCAATGCCATGATGTACCACCACTGTTCAAAATCAGACTTTGAAGAGTGGAAAAATTTGCATGGTTGTGAGGGTTGGGGCTACGATGATCTTGCTCCCTATCTTCGCCGTATGGAGAAGTTTACACCCAATACCTCTCGCCCCGCGATCGAGCCCGAGAACCGCGGCTCGTCGGGGAAATTGGAAACAGGATATTCATGGCTTTCGGAAATCACCGAAGATGGCTTTTTACCTGGCTGTCATGACGCAGGAATTCCTCCCAATGCCGACATTAATACCAAGGATGGCTCGATGGGTGTGACGCGCTTCCAGACTTTTATTGACCAGAAGGGAGAGCGATCGTCAATGGCCACTGCGTTCTTGACCCAAGAAGTACTGGACCGTCCGAACTTGTCCGTCGCTGTCCATGCTCAGGTTACTCGAGTGCTCTTCGATACCACCACATCAAAAACACCAACTACCATTGGCGTTGAATTGAAAAAGGGACGCGGTGGTGAACCCTTCCAGGTCCACGCACGTAGAGAAGTTATTCTCTCAGGAGGCTCAGTGAACACCCCACAGACTTTACTGTTGAGTGGGATTGGCCCGCGTGATGAACTTGAGAGCCTTGGCGTTCCCGTTTTGCAAGAGATTGATGCCGTGGGGAAGAATATGAAGGACCATCTGTGTCCTACCCCGATGATCGTAAAAGCAGACCCTTCCAAGACCCTTGACTATCTTGGAACCACGGCCAAGGCCATACCAGCTCTTCTCCGATGGAAACTTTTTGGCTCTGGTCCCTTGACTAGTAATGCTGGCGAGGCTGCGGCGTTCATCCGATCTACGGATTACAACTTTCCAGCATCAACTTCTCCTCCCACCGACGTCACCTCTGGGCCCGCAAGTCCCGACTTGGAGATTATCGGGGTCCCTCTAGCTTTTGTAAACCACGGGGAGGAGCCCATCATTGACGGAAGTAGCGTTTTCACGATTATTTGTTGCCATCTTCGTCCTATGAGTGCGGGAACTATCTCTCTGAAGAGCAGAGATCCATTTGAGCCACGTAAGTTCACCACATACAACTGCATTGACTCGCGTCGATCTAACAAATTTCTCTTGTAGCAATCATAGATCCAAAGTATTTATCCGATGCGGAGGACAATGACCGCAAGGTAATTTTAGCAGGTCTAAGAGTCTGCTTGAAAATCATCCGAAGCCCATCATTCAAGAAGTTCCTGGAGCCAGTCCCAGAGAACGACGACCCATCTTCATACTGGTGGCCTTACTCTAGTAGTGACATCGATAACATCTCAGACGCTGATCTGATTCGCTACATGAAAGAGAAGGCATTTACGCTCTACCACCCTGTAGGCTCAGCGCGTATGGGACCAAGCCCTGCCACCAGTGTTGTGGATCTTCAATGCAAAGTTCACGGTGTCAAAGGATTGCGGGTCATGGACGCAAGTGTTTTCCCCGAGCAGATTAGTGGACATCCGACTGCCCCGATTGGTGCACTGGCGAACAAGTTGAGCGATATGATCAAGGAGGGGCGTTCGGCAGAAGATACCCCAGTGGCCGCAAACCTCTAGTAATTTATTTGGGTTTTCTTAGTAAACGGTGTTGAAACTACTATTTCTTCAATAAAGCAGTTATGAATTGTTGACTACGAAAAAATTAAGTATGAAGCAAAACAAGGATCGCATATATTCGAATGGCTCGACTACCTAGGTAATTATCCCCTCATTCGATTCAGTACCACATCATCATACTCGCGATGAGACTGCCGATGTACTTCACGCATCACGTACTGCATCACAGACTTTTGTACCGCGGCCGAGGTAGAGTCTTTCGAAGTCGTCCAATGCGTCATCAACTCTCCATGACAAATCCCACCCCCCTCAGGAGCTCCCGGGTAGCCCATCGCTAGAGTACATGGAATAGCCACGACTTCATGTTCGATTGAAGTCATACCGAACCCAGTTCGAGAAAGTGAACTGCTCAAGCGGCCATGTCTCGTTGAACGGAGCACAGCCAGGATACCGAGTTTCCTTAGGGCAAGTCGTCCACGCCTCGAGCAGTTCGTGAGTGCGATCCGACTGCTGTGCGATAATGAAGCCGGAGTTGAGGATGAGGTTTCCTCGAGACTCGTAACTCCAGGGCTCGTCGACGTCTTCGGGCATGGCGATTAGGGTATTATTCTTTACCCCCACAGGTTCAGAAGCCATTCAATTAGGATATGGGGGTATGGGAACATGGTGTCTCCATCCATGAAGACTACTATTTTGTGATTGTGAAGTGCATCTCGGACGACCGGTATTTTGAGATAGCTTCCGTTGAGGTCGGATTCAACGGGCTGGACCAGCTTGTAATCGTAACCATGAGTGCGTGCTGTTTAGATCAGGCTCAATTCTGTTTCAGATTTAGAGTAATACTCACCGTACATATAGTGGCCGAGTCTGCTCATCGTGTCATATGGCGCATTGTTGAGATTGAGCGGTTTGCGGTTCAATATCTTTCCTTCGCCATCAAAAGGGCGGGTTTCAACGTCAAGGATAAGTATATCCTTTCCTAGTGACTTTTTGAAGACTGGCTTATCCTTCAAGGCGTATGTCTTTCCTTCTGGGCTGATGAATTGGTCTGCTGTAACGGGGAGTAGCTCGTCGTAGATATTGCGAAGATTAGAATGGATGCCATCTCCAGAATGAACGAGATTTTTAGTAGAGGAAACCGCCCTAGGAAATATTAGACAATATTTTCTGATGACTTTTGGGTCACAAACATACCCTGAAGTTACTGTTGAGACGGTCTCGAGTTGAAAGATCCAATGAAAGGTGAAAATCATGGAAATTGCGGCCGCCGCATAATACACCCATTTATAACTCCGTTTGGGGGACCCTATATTACCAGGAAGACCTCTTTAAGTGATTTTCAGGATAATAGTGCAATATCAAGGTGAGGCAGCCAACGCAAAGTCCTTTCGCAAGGGAAGTTAGTCTCGGAGGGCATGAGGTCTTCGTACGAATCTCGCCAGTTGTGCTTTCAGCTACCACGAACAAATCTCTTGTCCCAAATGAGCTTTAGCATACTACTGTACCATTGAGCCTTCAAATGCATGGTAAGCAGGTGTATCAAAGACTAAATAACCGCATCCGGAAGAATGTTGAGTGCTGAAACTGGTGGCGGACAATGGAACTAAAAATAGTTTCAACGGGCTGCTTCCCCTCTTCATTCTGTCGGGAGACGATGACTGGCTACTAGGAAGAGAATCCTGAAGGAGAGAAAATCATGATCATTGTTCTGGAGAACTACCTGGGGGGGAGCACCTCAGCTATATGGATAGCTGCAAACGAGGAGGGTCATGTGACCTCTCTCAACACACCCTCCCAGCTATCATAGCTGAGGGCTCAAAAAACATTATGAAAAACATGTAAAAACCGCAAGAAAAACCGGTCGTCATGCTTCAGGCATAAACGCCATCAAAACGTAAGAAATATTGGCCAATCAGGGCCCTTGAATCAAATTGTAGTCATATGCACCCTCCAAAATCATGGCGCATTATTCCCTCCGAAACCATGGGGCATTAGCCATATTGCTATTCCTCTGGGACGTACGGGCCGCCGTCAAAATTATCCTTATGCATAACGAGTGCGGATGATGGTAGGGGTTGGGCCCCGGCTATGGGCCGTGGGGTTTCGTGGGCAAATTTGGTAGAATCAGGCTTGAGTTCAGATGTAGGTGTAGGTTTGTCCGGCTTGTCCGGCTGGGATTGGGCCTTATCCCACCACCAGTACTCATTGTATCGTGATGGTTTCCAGCCGAGGGGACGTGAATCGGGGTTAATCAGCCAGCATCGAGATGCTTGATTGGTATTGTTGGGCCTATCCGGCGGCCGATGCCCTTTTCCGTAGTATCCGCACTTTCCATCTTCGTTAGGAAGCTGCTTCATCTTTTGAGCATGATCGGCGGGATTTGCCCCTTTCTGGGGTCTTTTCTTCTTCTGCTGGGGCGGGCCGGATGGGTTGGTGTTGGATGGGTTGGTGTTGGATGGGTTGGTGTTGGATGGGTTGGTATTGGATGGGTTGGTATTGGATGGGTTGGTAGATGATGCAGCTATTGAGTAGTTATCATCCCCGGTGTCGATGTTTGAAAGCTGCTCAATGATCTAGGCGCACTCCCGATGGAATTCATCGAGCCCAAATGCATAGGCTTCATCATTGGAAAGTTGTGAAAGTCGTTTGATTGTGTCCGATGCAATCTAGGTTGTGGGCTGACGATTGATGTCCGAGAGCATCTTAGTGAGTATGTAATAGGGATGGACCTATCGTAGACCCTGTGCATGAAGCTTGTTCAATGCATCGACCTTGGCCTCGATGTAATCTTTGAACGATATGTAATCTCTGATATTGATGCCGTCGAAGGTTTTAGCTTATTTGCAGTAAAACTATGCTCCTTGTCCTTGAAGAAGTGTCGTAGCTTGCTATATCTATGTATCGGCTAGTTGGACGTTCTTGCCCCCGTTTCTGATCTTTAGGCGGATAGCATTAGATACGCCTATTTCTAGCCACTACTGGACAATCCTAGATACGTTGACCCAATTCTGGGCTGCCGCGGTCTCCGCATCTTTAGTGTCGGGCCGTGGGACGTTCCAGTCGATAAGATTGTGTAGGTTTCGTGCTTTCAATGCATTGTATGCCAACTCCCTCCATGCTTCGAAATCAGCGGGGTCGGTGAGGCGCGTTTGCCATGACCAGAGGTTAAACTCGGTTGGTTTTGGTAGTTTTGTAGCCTGGGTCGGGACAGCTCTGTCCAGAATTTCTTCCTAGGTGCGCTGGCGAGGCTGCGTAGTTTGGGTAGGCTGCGTAGCCATGATTGATGGTGTAGGTGATAGACGTCGAAACTATCTAGATGTAGGGTCGAAACCCAGTGTTATAGGTCAAAACCTAGTGATGTAGGTCGAAACCTAGTGATATAGGGTCGAAACCTAGTGTTGTAGGTCGAAACCTAGTAATGTAGGGTCGAAACCCGATGATATAGGTCGAAACCTAGTGATGCAGGGTCGAAACCCCCTCAGGGTGATGATGTAGGTCGAAACCCGATGGTGTAGGTCGAAACCTACTTAGTGCATGTAAAAACGATGGGGAATCATCAATTTCGATGGATATCGATGATATCGATGGTGAATGATGAAAAAGAGAGGCTCATAACCTGTCGGGAGACGATGACTGGCTACTAGGAAGAGAATCTTGAAGGAGAGAAAATCATGATCATTGTTCTGGAGAACTATCTGGGGGGGAGCACCTCAGCTATATGGATAGCTGCAAACGAGGAGGGTCATGTGACCTCTC
>JGI24509J20081_1000442_pt1 | contig 12666 bp, 14 predicted proteins | sample LinPmetageLP29_FD_20081 | JGI IMG/M metagenome (IMG submission 20081) | reverse complement strand
GGCTTCCCGTCCGCTCAGCCGTACTTAAGCCACACGCCGGCAGGTTAGTAGTTGGGTGGGTGACCACCAGCGAATCCCTGCTGTTGTATGTTTTTGCTTTTGATTTATAAAAGCTCTAGTTAGCTGGCGGCATAGTTAGTTACGCATAACATGATTCGGATCTCGTGCGCTCAATCAATACGTATGACGGGATTTAATATTCCCTGAAATTCCCCGACAACTCAAGGTGCAATATGAGGGCAAGGAGATTACTCCGTCAGCGCCATTCTCAAAGTTCACACAATAAAGCCGATTCCAAGACTAAGAACGTCCAATACTGGCGCGAGATTATTCAGGGATCTTGGTTGACTACACTTCCACCGCTCGCAGCAAACAGCAATATCCGCCCGGTCTCCTGACACCATACAAGCTGGGCTCGCGTACTGGCCCAGCACTAAGGTAAGGACGACATCACATATAACAGTGGGCTGCGTACTGCGTACTGCGTACTGAGTATGTGAGTTAGGGGTTTCACAATTGAGAACTCCCGGTATCGGCTCCTCGTCTTATCTGATGCAGATGGCCCCTTATCTGATCTGACGAGTTTCCTTAGATTCCAATCTCCAACCCTTGTGAAGCTCCTTGCAACTACACCATGCAACTTAAGGCGCTGACCTCTTTTGCCCGTGGTCAGCCTGGTATCCTCCACCACATCGTAAAGATCCCCCATGCCCCATAAGCCAAACCCGACTAATTCAGATTCAATCACCAGACCCCAAGCCTCATCTCCTTCGAATACACACGTGGCGCAATCCGCAAACCACATACCCTCATTTTCATAGGAGGGCTTGGCGACGGTATCGGTACAGTAGACTACCTAAGTGATATCGTCAAAGCACTAGAAGCAACCGAATGGACAGTATTCGGACTGGCGCTATCCTGCTCATACGGAGGCTGGGGCATGGGCCGACTCGGAAACGACATTGACGAGATCGCCCACACAGTCAACTACGTGCGAGAATACAAAACACCGCAATTTGGACCGGGCAAGGTGGTAGTTATGGGCCACTCCACTGGCAGCCAGGACGTGATGCACTACATCAACTGCCCGAACCCGCGGCCAGCACATCCGATTCTCGACGGTAGCTGTATACCAGTCGTGCGTCCGGAGATAGACGGTGCCATTATGCAGGCACCTGTCTCAGATCGCGAGGGTATTTTGTGGGTGGTGAAATGTGGTACTGAGCGGGATAGCCCCGAGACGATGCGCGAGATCTACAACCAGGCGGTTGAAGATGCACGACGACACACATTCGAAGATAACAACTCAGTCGATACGATTGTGCCGTTGTCTGTAACGGGGCGGATTGGATATCCGACCTCGGCGCCAGTAAGCAGCCGGCGATTCTTGAGTCTGGTCAGTCCCGACAGTCCCGAGAAGCCGGAGGAAGATGACCTGTTCAGCTCGGATTTGAGTGATCAGCGGCTGAGAGATACCTTTGGACAAATTGGACCGCGGGGTTTGTTGAAGCAGCAACTGTTGGTGCTGTATTCCGGTCGGGATCAGTCGGTGCCTCCGTGGGTGGACAAGGAGGCGCTGCTCAAGCGGTGGAAGTCCGCCATGGATGTTGATGGGAAGCAATTCTGGAGTCCGCGGAGTACGGTTATACCTAATGCTTCGCATGCTCTAAGTGATTCGGATCAGGAGGAGCCGCGGCGAATCCTGGTGGAGAGAGTGACTGGCTATTTGAATGATATTCTGCGGGGTTAGCTTAGACAGGATTTGCTCTTTCTACAACAGAGTACCAAATTTGATGGAGCCATGGAAGTAAAATCAAGTCAGGAAGGCCAGTTCTTAGTCCACTACCAGATTGACTTTAATGCGTACAAACGGGCCTAAGTAGGTATGTAGTTTAATTGGCTTCAACATCATTGAGAGATGATCCTATCTTTTGGCCATTGGCCAAGACAGATACCATTCCCTTTGAAAATTGCGTATGTATGATGACACTTTTGCTTGTGGTTCTCACCTTCATTCACCTCGTGGACGGACCAATTTTAGGGAAGGACTTTCCCAAGGGAGGCCTGGTCTGAGCAGATCAATCAACCCCTGTTCAAAAGTCAAGGGTCAAACGGAACCAATCCGTGGCTAGTCGTAGCACTATCGACGCCCCTGGAATAAGCTCCAAAATCAGATCCGCCATGAGAGGACTCCACCAAGGTTATACCCGACGTGCCGTGATTCCCTAGTTATGGTCCCCATTCTTTGACAAATTCTGAGATAGTCAACCCAAGAGCCAGTTACCCGGAACCTGTCATGTCGATCTCACAGGTCACCTGGTCAATAGTAGGGACCACATGATGAACGCGCACCTGACCGTTTGAACCTCCGACAAACGTCCTCAAGGCCGATATCGGGTTAAACTACAGAGTACAGATCAGTTCGAGCAGTCATAGATCATAGCGGGCCGTTGGATACCATATGGCGTTTCCATCTAAGGCCGAGAGCAAGACGGGAGGATCCACCGGGAACCCCTGTCGATTCCCCGAACCTCAACGGCGACTATTGGCTTGGAAGAAAAGGAATGGTCATAGTCTCTAGTCTCCAACTCTATGCGTCGGGCCTTACCGCTGCCTCCATACCAGGTACAGATACCAGCCCGTCTCGGGGTAGGATCATGCCATAGTATCATAATGTAGCTATGACATGTGAGAAGCGTGAGTGCACATCCCTACGATATAGGGCATTCGGCCGAAGAACACGGTGAACCGGAGACAAGGCGAAAAGGGGACCTGGCCCGCCCAGATCGGACCTTCGCGGCCTCTCGAGACACTAACAAAGCTTAACGTATTCCACGGGCCCGCGACCAGAGGACTGGGATGCCCACAGAGCAGTTCGCCGGAGAGTTCTCGGGGACCTGCCTCAGCTCCAACGGGCGACCTCTTCAAACAGAAAATAACGTAGGCCAATTGCCGCTCCACTGCAATTCATCCAGCTCCCGAGGGATCTGTCAGCGGGAATCCCGCGCGCCGTTCCGCGGGTGGATGCCTCTTGTCCGCTCGAGTCGGCGAGGATCCAGTCCATCGCACCGGGACACACTCTCCACACATCCGGTTCCTTCGGTGACCAAAAGGCAGATTAAAAAGGAGGAAGAGAAGGAATTCGGATCTAGTCCAGTTTGAGCCTGGCTCGGAATCTTTTTAAATGGAGTTTTTTCCCACTACCTAACGAGAGATCATTATCATCATTATCATGATTATCATCGTTGGTCGGTCTTTCATTGTTCTTCGACTTGAAACGGCAAGGTTCATCACAGTTCACGATATATCAGATGAAATGTAGTGGAGAAAATTAGAAAGACCGGGAGCCGTGCATTCCACGTGTAGGGCGGATATACAGAAAAGAAAAGAAAAGAAAAAAAGCCTTCTCGCTTGGGCAGCTTCCCGGGCTCCACCGAGTCTATAGCAGCTTCCTGTCGTGGAATGGAGGCACAAAGACCAATCTCGCCTCGACCCGCTGCTTGGCTCTGGCTTCGGGGATCTTTCTTACCCAGTGCTCTGTGCGCGTTCCCCGTTCCCTTTTCTGCCTAGTGGAGACCCTACTTTTCTGCGATCTAACCACGTGAAAGTATTCTATGAAGTTGACCTAGGTCAAAGGGTTAAAACTATCCCGTAGGTATAGAGAATAGAAGATAAGGCGCAAGACTATGTTAGCTTAACATAAGTTGGTGCACTTTAGTGAGAAAATGTATGATCTCATTGAGCTGTCACCGCGCAAAATACTACACAATTTGTACCCAATCAACTTGACTAAGACTTTTTTATTTTCTAAATACGTAGAAATGGGATAGAGTGGAGTGTATAACTCTTTTTTTTTTTTTTTTTTTTCCTTTCTCATTCTCCAATCCTCTTTTCCCGTCCCACTCCCATACCCGAGAAGGTCTCGGAGATGTAGAAACTGACCAGGGTTGACCAGAAGGATGGATTTAAGATTGAGAAGGGATAGATTCGATCGCGGGTGATAATAATTTCTGGACCTTAAAAGAGTTTCCCATATCCCACTATGTTCCCCCAACCCCTCCCTCTCCACTTAGTTCCAGCCACTGCCCGGACCAGACTTCGCACACTGGATCCTCCCCCCCTCTTTTCCCCCTTCACACAACCTGCGTCATCTCGCGATTGTTGTGAGCTCCCTTTTTTCTCTCTCAACTCCGTTACTGCTTTCAACCTACCCCCTCCCCTCCCCTTCCCTCCCCCTTGCCCACCATGTCGGGGAAAATGACATTGTACAAGTTGGTGGTGTTGGGCGATGGAGGTGTTGGAAAAACTGCCCTTACCATTCAGGTTCGTTGAAACTCGGACATTCGAATTCACGATCCAAAAGAAAAGAAGGAACAGGAAAACTGACCCTCGACTTCTCCCCTTGTAGCTCTGCCTCAACCACTTCGTCGAAACATATGACCCGACCATCGAGGACTCCTACCGCAAACAAGTCGTCATCGACGGACAGTCATGCATGCTCGAAGTGCTGGACACGGCGGGCCAGGAAGAATACACCGCACTACGGGACCAGTGGATCCGGGATGGTGAAGGTTTCGTGCTGGTGTACAGCATCACGTCACGCGCCTCCTTTTCGCGCATCACCAAGTTTTACAACCAGATCAAGATGGTCAAGGAGTCCTCCAGCTCCGGATCCCCTTCCGGCCCCAGCTACCTGGCCTCCCCCATGACCTCCTCGGGTGGTCCGCCCTCGCCCGTTCCCGTGATGCTCGTCGGCAACAAGAGCGACAAGGCGGTGGAGCGCGCCGTCTCTGCACAGGAGGGCCAGGCCCTCGCCAAGGAGCTGGGCTGCGAATTTGTCGAGGCATCGGCGAAAAACTGCATCAATGTCGAAAAAGCCTTTTATGACGTTGTCCGTATGCTGCGACAGCAACGGCAGCAGGCGCAGGGTGGTCGGGGTCAGGATCGTCGTCCGACTGGCTTCGGATCGGGTCGCGACCGCAATGCAGAGGCCGAGTATCCCAAGCCTTTCCGGACTGACCACCGATCGCGGCATCGCAGTAAACTGCAGTGTGTTCTCTTGTGAGCGGCCGGGTCCGTTCGGGAGGGTATTCCGTGCCTCTTGCCTCCATTCCTGATGGCTGTCCTAATTTCCTATCTGTCCTTTCTTTTTTCTAATTCTCTGTTGGTCTCGGGTGCATTTGGAGGGTGGTTCTGTCTTTTGGTTACGACCTCGTTTGGCGTCGGCGGCCTCTTTTCTCCTCTCGACCGTGCTTCATTTCATCCGCTCCGCTTGCCATCGCAGAGCTTTGGAAATGAGAAGCTATCCTCTACGCTTTATTTCGTCTCGACTTTCTCTGGATTGCACGCTTCTTTGTCCAGCATCGTCCGTGTGGCACCACTGGATTCGCGGTCCCTGAACCCGAACCCCGCTGAATTCGGACCATCAGCAGCACTTTGATATGTTCCCCCGCTACTCGATACTCGGGACATACTTTGGCGGCTCACGGTCCCACGGATGATTGGAGTACGGCATTGCATTTCCTCAGCACCCGACGCCACAAACACCAAAAAAGGCTCCCAGGACGGAGCCAGAAGATCGCAGTCGCGCATTAGCAGGCATTTCGATATGATACCCTACGACTGAGCTTGTCATTTTCTATTTTTTGAATCTATGTCAGCCATTTACGCGAGTATATAGACAATACAGATTTTAAACTCAACGGCTTCGAAGGGGGGAGCTGTACTCGGAGACCTCGGTCTTCAAATACACAGGAAAGTGAAGTAGCTGAAGGAAAAGCGAACACAGGCCTCGCCTCTCGCGTATACTTATCAGGTACCTTCAACCCCACAGCCATGTCCAGTGAGCACATGTACCCGCTACGTACCCCGGAATGCGGGGAAAGCACGGACATTCTCGGGCTGAGCTTCTCCCCCGCATTTGCATCTGATTGTCATCCCTACAGCTCTCTGAGAGGGGAAGTCCCTGCATCCTCCAAATAACCGGTCCTCCAATCGCACCGACGGAACTTGACTATCTGAGCCTCGGGTACTGACAGGGATTAAAGTGGTGAAGAAGCCCGAAATTGAGAAACAGCAGAATACCTCATCAACTCACCATGGCACACCCTCAACGAGCAGCGCTGGAACAGTCCCTTACGGACCCAGATACCTTTTGGTCTGGTCACGCCCAGAGACTTCATTGGCATCGCAAACCGAGCCGGGCTCTGGCTCGTCAGACCAAGACCCTGCCGAGCGGAGCCCAGCACGAACATTGGTCGTGGTTCCCGGATGGCGAGATCTCTACAACGTACAACTGCGTGGATCGACATGTGGCCGGCGGGCGGGGCGATCAAGTTGCCATTATTTGGGAGTCGCCAGTGACACACACGACGGAGAGATACACCTATGCACAGCTATTGGACGAGGTCGAGGTGCTTGCCGGCGTGCTGCGGGAGGAGGGTGTACGGAAGGGCGATGTGGTTATCATCTACAGTATGCAAGCTATCACCAAGGACTACAGAATGAGATGTCTGACAATGGCCAGTGCCGATGATACCCGCCGCGCTCATTGCAGCGCTGGCCATTACCCGGCTTGGGGCCATCCACGCTGCTGTCTTTGGTGGCTTCGCTGCGCTGTCCCTCGCACAGCGTATCGAGGCTGCCCGACCCCGGGCAATCATGACGGCCTCGTGCGGTATTGAAGGTTCCAAGGGCCCGATTTCGTATCGGCCTTTGGTGGAGGGGGCCGTAGAGGCCAGCCAGTTCAAGCCTAGTAAGGTCATTGTCTGGCAGAGGGACCAGATGCGCTGGGACAACCCGGATAAGCTGGGTGGCCAGCGCAACTGGCAGCGGCTGGTCAAAAGTGCGCGAGAGCGTGGCATTCGGGCTGGCCCGGTCCCGGTAAAGAGCACCGACGGGCTGTATATCATCTATACCAGTGGTGAGTTAAGCATGATTAACTGTATTACAGTGCCATTGCTGATAGAAATAGGTACAACGGGACTACCAAAGGGTGTCCTCAGAGAGGCTGGAGGCCATGCAGTTGGCCTTGAACTCTCAATCCAGTCCTTGTTTGGCCTCAAGCCCGGTGATGTGATGTTTTGCGCCTCGGACATTGGTTGGGTTGTCGGTCACTCATACATCCTCTATGCGCCGTTGCTGATCGGAGCAACCACCGTCCTCTTCGAGGGGAAGCCCATCGGCACGCCAGACGCAGGAACTTTCTGGCGGATAATCGAGAAGCACGCTGTCAACACGCTATCCACGGCGCCAACAGCAATGCGAGCCATTCGCAAGGATGATCCCAATGACCGTTTCCTGAAAGAAATTGGCCAGCGAGGCGGTTTGAAATCCCTCCGAGCATTATTCCTGGCTGGTGAACGTAGCGAGCCCAGTATCGTTCGCACCTATCAAGATCTCCTATCTCAATACGCCGCGCCAGGAGCCCTCGTCATTGACAACTGGTGGTCCTCCGAGTCCGGATCACCCATCTCAGGACTGGCACTAGATAGCCACGCCGCCCTCACCACAAAAGCAGGATCGAACTGCCCACTCGCCATTCGGCCAGGCTCAGCAGGACTGCCCATGCCGGGATTCGACGTCCGGATCGTCGACGACGAAGGCAATGAAGTGCCACGCGGTACAATGGGCAACATTGTAATGGCATTACCTCTAGCACCAACAGCATTCACAAGTCTCTTCCAGGACGAAGAGCGATTCTACAAAGGATATCTGAAACGATTTGACGGACGCTGGCTAGACACCGGCGACGCAGGACTAATCGATGAAGAAGGCTACGTGCACATCATGTCACGATCCGACGACATCATCAACGTCGCAGCGCACCGCTTCAGCACCGGTATCTACCCATCCCATCCTGCATAAAAGCCAAAAGCTAATAAAAAATAAAGGCCAAATCGAACAAGTAATCCTAACCCACCCCTCCATCGCCGAAGCCAGCGTAGTCGGAATCCCCGACTCCCTTAAAGGTCACCTTCCATTCGCATTTATCCAGCCACGCAGCGAGGGACCATTACCCGCGAAGCCACCAGCACAGCTATTCTCCGAAGTCAACACGCTTGTGCGAGAGCAGATCGGGGCTATTGCGTCACTGGGCGGGATGATCCAGGGTCGTGGGATGATTCCTAAGACGCGTAGTGGGAAAACGCTGAGACGGGTGCTGAGGGAGCTTGTTGAGAATGCGGTGCAGGGGAGGTTCGATACCGTGGTTAGTGTGCCGCCTACTGTTGAGGATGCGGATGTGGTTGAGGTTGCGAGGGGACGGGTGAGGGAGTATTTTGCGGGGGAGAAGGCGAAGCTTTAGTTGAGGTTGAAATGTTCTCGTTACAGGTGGACTATGCTTTGCGTATCTAGAGGGGGTGGATATCGGATCTTGAGGCTTAGATTGGGTATAGGTGGTCAGCCTTGAATTTACCGTGCGTAGAATGTCTTGTGGTACAATGCTGCTACGCAATATGGAAGAGATAGTCTCTTGGAGCTTATCGAGAATTCAAATACTTTCGGGATTTTTACATGCCTCTTTTCAGCAAGTAAAACGATTAGGAGAATGTCCTTCAGATGTTCTTACTGATGTCTTTCTAGCTACCTACCTAGATGTCTTCCTAGACAAGGTTTCTCTAGACTTTCTCGACAACAACCAGAATACTAGCATGTCCCTAGAGTTAGCCCCCACCAATGACTATAAAGTGCCAGTACGACAAGGTAACAATGGTGAACATGGCTTTCCACCAGTTCACTTAGCTAACTAGAGAAGCCTATATCTTAGCGAGAGACGGTCATAATATCTGCATAGAAACTACCGCTATGTGGATTAGTATTTCGTGTTACCAAAGGCAAACTAAAGAAGGAAGAGTCTTAGTTTAGGATCTAGAGAACTAGAGCCATCGCATCATCATTCAATCCCGAGCCGTCGGGCCACTTCTAAGAACCCACCAGCGTTTACGTCAACCCAGATATCCACAAACCCATCCTTCTTAGCCTGCTCCACTTCGTCCGCGGACCAGGCCTCCTCCAGGTGCCGCTCCACATAGATAGTCTGAAAGCCGCAGCTCTTGGCTGCTCGAAGATCACTGAGATGTGCGGCTACCATGGCACACTGCGCTGGGTCCAACCCAAGTAGCTTGGCAGCTCCATTGTACACCAGGGGCGAGGGCTTGTAGGCGCCGAAGTTCTCGGCACTGGTGAGATGTGTAAAAGGTAGGGACCCATGCTTTTGAAGATCCTCAAGCAGGGACACATTACCGTTTGAGAGGGTAGAGGTGATGAATTTCTTGTTCAGTAGATCGAGTCCCGGGACACTGTCCGACCAGGGATCGAGCCGGTGCCAGGCAAAGGTCAAGGACCATAGCTCCTTATCGGTAAACAAGTCCAGGATGCCTCGTTGTTGGAGTAGATCTCGCAATGAAGCGTAGTGGTGCTGATCTACTGACACGAAATCTTTAGATGATGGATCGAAAGTCCTCGTGAATCTGCCGTAGGATTTCCGCCATTCATCGGCGAGGGCAAGCCAATCCCTGTCGCCCATAGTGGATGCGCGATGCCGCACATCAGGCGGGAGAACTCTTCCAGAGTTCAGGACTTGCTGAGCGGCAGCGGTCAAAGCTTTGGTGACACAGGTGCGCCATTCGACGACCGTGCCAAATGCATCAAAGAACAAGGCCCGAAGAGCCGTCATGGTGGGGGTCAATTCGCAGGTGATGGATCGCTCGAGCTACCCCGCAATAGTCGCAGTTGGAATTATGCGGTAAGTCTCGTTCGGATATTGTCCACGACCAACTAGAGTATCGAGAAGTCGTGCCCTTGGATCGATGTGTAGAAGAACTGCATGCGATGAGTCGAGCAAACCAAGGCCAAACTCCCAGAGCGCTGGTGGCTGATCGTTCTCCCCGCACTTTAAAAGGTCACATGGCTTCGGCGACGAGTCGAAAACTCTATCACTCAACTGCCGACAGTCAAACGGCTCTAGATTTCATGGAAATACGTAGACACATACACGAGCAGACAGTGAGGGAGTCAGAGATGTCACAATCTCTAGGTTTTTCTGGTTTCTCTCTCATAGTATGAATCTGGAAATTAAACAGGCCATTATTGATGCTCTAATGGCGGCGGATTGTCATCTAAACCCTCGATGGTGTAGTTGGATATCACGTTCGGCTGTAATGGATTACACATATAACCGAAAGGTCACCGGCTCGATTCCGGTTCGAGGGAACATCTTTTTTTTCGCCGCTCGATTTTTTAAAGCGATAAAAAAAGCTAACCCATGTCGAGGACCAAAAATAGACCATTCCCCCGAGCCGGAATCGAGCCGGCGACCTTTCGGTTATATGTGTAATCCATTACAGCCGAACGCCATATCCAACTAGACCATCGGGGGTTTTAGGTGGCAACGCTAGGCTTTCTTATGATCTATGACAGTATGTAGAAAATCCGGAAGTCACAACACCTTAAGCGGTAGACTCCGAAAGCGTTCTGCGAAACGGTACAGCACTAGGTAAACAGCGTCTAGTACTAGTTACATTAAGATAACATCCCGATGAAAGGAGGAAGAACTAGAATTTGCACAGGGCCGCTATGTAGAGAAGAACCAAAGATATTACGAGGTATATATTACCGACATATGGATCTGCTATGACTCTTCAAATATGTCTTACAACCGACCACAATCCGACTCACGAAGGCAGACAGGGTCGAGGTTGCCCAACTGATCATATATATAGTGCGAAACAAGAGGAAAAGTTTTTAATGAAGAGAAGTGGATTGTAACAGGAAGACCTTGAAGGATTGCTATGTCCCGACGGAGCTTCGGGACGAAGGAAAAAAAAAGATGTTCCCTCGAACCGGAATCGAGCCGGTGACCTTTCGGTTACAATTGTCCATTACAGCCGAACGTGATATCCAACTACACCATCGAGGGTTTAGTGGAATAATTTGAGTTTATTTGCCTCCATCAGCCAGAAAGAAAGGCTGACAGTAAAATCGAAGGGTGTATGGAGTATGTACTCCGTACCCACCCACAATGCAAGTGACAGCGCCAATTCTACGTACCTAAGGCTGAGAACCGATCGACAAGAGAATGTTGATCGCAATGCAAGCATTCCTCGCCTTATTTTCACACAGGACAACCTCAACCTCAACCTAGAACCTTCGTCTCATCTACTATGCATCTACATAACTCAACACCATCTCCACTTTCGTGCGCCTCTCAATCTCGGCGCATCAAGAAGAAAACGGAAGTCCCAAATTGACCATGTGGTCAAATAACGAGTCCTGTAAATAGACCTGTCAACGCGGCTCGTGTTGCACAGGCCCTTCACGCTACCAGGTGGGTCATGAATGGTGCGCGCAATGCTTCCTATGTACTTTTAGGATGTGTCGGCTTTTCTCCCGGTTCAATTACCAACGGAGCTGTGCGTGGATCGCATGTCACCCCGGCAGAAAGCCTGGAACGTCGAACGCGAGATTATGGCCAATGACTTGGTCAAGGGACCTATTGGCTACAGTTTAATTTTGTTTCAGCCACGTTCAACGTCTCTCCCTGTGACCGACACGTTTCCAAATTGCACCATGAGGGACACAGTTACGATCCAATCCAGACCAGGGATTCTCGGGGATACCGTCGCATACCAAACTTGAAGGAACCGAAAAAGGGCAAAACAAAACAGAACAAGTTCGGTAGTCATTTTGGGGTGGATGCCTTGAGAGCTCTTGGGTGGAGACGGATGGATCTTGCGGAACGAGGTCTCCGTTCTTTTTTACCCCTGACTGCGTCCAAGTCCCACGCTAGGACAGCATTGCCTACCGAGGGAAGGAGACGCAGATGTACAATGCCAAAAGAACATCCAGGTCTGATGCAGATGCAGATGCAGATGCAGCTTGGATGAAACACGAAACACGTCAACACAGACCGCAGGCTCTCATTGAACGAAATTACTTTGGACGATCATGAGCGAACCTTACGCTAGGGCGGAACAACGCCTAAAACAAAGAGAACACTGGTTCTCAAACACGCTAGCAACACGCTGCCCATTTATTCATTCGATTCCCTCTAGGCTTCCTCTCATTGGTCATGTCCCTGGATTTTTTGATTCCTATCACAATGGGTAATGACCATTTTCCTGCCAGGGGCACCGCGCCATAAAGAAAAAGGGGTATCACATAGGCATAGCTGTCAAAAACGGTCCGAAGGCAAGCTGGACGCGTTGTTTGGACCCGTATTCAGCGCGGTGGAACCCTGATCCGGGTTTTACAGATGAACACCTTCCCCATGCCCAATCTGTGGGAAGTGGACTCGGATAATCTCAGACAGCTATCTCGACTCCTTTTCCTCTCCCGTCTGTGCATCCGAGGTATCTCCAGTCACCTCTTACTTGATATTAAGCTTTTTGTCATCTTTTTCCTTATCCTTCTCTCTGGAAGCTGTGTATTCGCAGTGGGTTTGTATCGGGTTGTATACCCATACTACGGAGTAAGCTTCCTGTCATACCTTTGGATCGCCCGGAGGCTAACAGGCCAAACTCATGATGAAGTTAACCGGGGCCCAGCATTAGTGTCTTGGGTTGGCAGCTCCCAGTGGATCCAACGGCGACCTGGCTAATCGGGTGGATTTTCTAGCTTTCCCCATGCCCCTTAACGAACCCTTCCCCTGGGCCTCTTTTTTTTTTT
>JGI24509J20081_1000440_pt1 | contig 12923 bp, 15 predicted proteins | sample LinPmetageLP29_FD_20081 | JGI IMG/M metagenome (IMG submission 20081) | reverse complement strand
GGGGGGGGGGGGCATCGTTCTACTTATACCTTTTATCTTTTGACTACGAAACTGTCGAGTCCGATGATTTTCGGACATTCAGATTCATTTCGGACTCCCGAAGATTTATGATATCATTCATGCAAAACTCACCTCAACAGGTCTCTTAGACCAGCAATATGAATGCACAGAATATCGCTTCCGGAATAGGGCAATGCCGAATCGCCATTTTGACTGTCAGCTGGTCTCCCGCCACCACCAGACGACGCAGTACTGCAGCGATCACCTCTAGATATACAAGCATCGCCACACCCCTAGCCTTTCAAGTGTCCTAGATTTATTCCTTGCTCCGCGGAATGCAAATCAAAAATCGAGGATCACGTCAAGCCTACCGTCCTTATACGATCGAACTCACAGTATCCTTTATATCTCCCTCCTTGAACTACAGAAGCAGCGGTCCCGAAAGGACGCCGATTCGATGCCGATACTTAAGCTTGAAGAGAACAATGACTACAAACAAAATCGAAGAGGTCCGAGATAAGAAGATCTTTGATAGAGAGCCCTATTTTCCAGTGAAACAGAAAGAGATAGCCCTTCGAATACAACCAATAGGCCCCGCAGCATCATATGATTAATATGTACGACACCATTAAAGGATTCATAAAGCAGGAAAATAATATACCTGTGTATACTTATGTAGAGAAACCGCCAATTACAATCAAAACCCTGCCCAAACCCCTTCCCCTAGGCCGATGCCGGGTAGCCCTCGTCCCCGGGCAGTATCCTTGCTTCTCAGATTTGTGATTCTTCCACGGCTCCGGGGGTGTATAACGTGATGCTGGAGATCGAGGAGGATGACAACGCTGATGCGGTTAATGCTATTGCAAATCGGTCCATGGCGTCCTTCCCTACTATGATGGCTGTAGGGGTTTCGGAGGCCAAGAAGGTTGGACAAAGGGGTGCGTTAAAGGATTGGCAGGGTTTTAAAAAACAGAAAGCGGAGAGATGGGTGTGTGTAGAAAGAAGAAAAGCGAAGAGAGAAGTGAAGTGAAAGAACGTGGTTTTATCATGCTGTTCTCTTTGACCACATGACGCGCCATATACATCCCTTCAGTCACTGTTTGTTCGGATTCACACCACGTGTTATACATATCTGAAGACAGAAAAGATTGGAGTACTGGGAGGAAGCAAACCTACAGCTCGTTTAGCGGACAAGGACGGAGTCATTTGCCATACGAGAATCATCGCGATCTATATGTTTCTGCCTCAGGCACCAAGCTCAAGACCCACTCGCGACCCGTCGCATCCGCAAAATATCCAGGGAGACTCAAACTCCTTCAATTGCCATGATGAGACGTAAAGCGCAAAGGTCAATTATCCAATTGGTGTTCTTTGCCGCCGCACTCTCTTTCATATTGTATTTAAATCGACCCCAGTCCAAAGACAGGACATTCTCATGGAATAAGGTCCGCTACAAGACCACCGCAGCCACGCTCCCAGAAGCCCGGGGCATCTGCCCCAATCTATCCAAATCCAAGAAACCAGCACTCGTGGTTTCGCACGTGGCAGCAGATGGCGACCTGACCTGGGTCAACGCGCTATCCAAACGGTATCACCCATGTGTGTACAACGTCGATACCCCACTCGACAAAACCTCAAACTATCTCCAAGTGCCCGCAAACCGCGGACACGAGGCAATCACATACCTGACATTTCTAATCGACAACTATGCCGAAATCCCCAAATCGGGCGCAGTTTTCGTACACGGCTCACGGTGGGCCTGGCATAATGACGCGCCCGACTACGACAACGCAGCTCTGCTAGCATCGCTCGACATCGACCGAGCACTAGAACCAGCCGGGTACCACAATCTCCGCTGTGACTGGAGTACGAGTACATGCCCACCCTCTGCGCCGGCGCAGGGGAGTCTGGAGATGCGGCTGCAATCTGCGGTAGCACCGTGGAGTGCACGGGCGGTGTCTGATATTGCCCTGCCTAAAGCGCTAGCGGCGATTTTTGGTGGCAGTTTGGACGAGTATCAGGCGGTGCATCGGGATGTAGAATTGCATCTTCATCTTGGTCGAACGGATACTGTTCGGTCGCAGTGCTGTGCGCAGTTTGTTGTTTCGCGTGAGCGTGTGTGGCAACATTCGCGCGATGAGTATTTTGCTCTGCGGCAGTGGCTGCTTGATGGGAGCGATGATGAGATCAATCCACGTTCGCGGAATGAGAAGGTCGCGCCTAGAGATGATAAGGTTGCAGGGCGGGTTTTGTCGTACCTGTGGCATATTTTGTTTGCCAAACCGAATGCTGATGGTGGGATTGATCTTGAACAGCTTAATAAGGATGCTTGTCCGAGTGCAGAGGCATGCTACTGTCGCCTATATGGACGTTGCAATCTTCAGTGTCCCGATCCGGGAACTTGTTGGGGACAGTATCAGGTGCCCGAGTACTTCAAGCTCCCTGATGATTGGGCAGAGACGCATTCATGATCTACTGTGGGTGTATATAAGCAAACAACCAGCCATTTACCATGGGATATAATGTGAATCAAATTGTGGGCATGCTATACTATATACACTTCCCGAAAGCACAATAAAAGTTGTTTAGAAGCGGGCAAGAACACGCTCCTGGGTATTGCCAATGGCATAATCACTGCCGTGCTTCTTGCTCATCACCGACTTGGCTTGTTCCGCAGTGAAACCGCGAGCCTCAACGGCCGGGTTATAACCGAGGCCAGTGATTTTCGCAACCTGCTCGGAAGGTATGGCCGCACCAACCTTGCCATCGGCACGCTTGTACACAGTGACGACAACAGCACCACCCAGACCGAGGTTGTGCTGGAGGGCAGCGGAGGTGCCATCGACCAGGCGATTGTTCGCCCAACCACGCAGGTGCCAGACGAGCTCGGCGCACTGAGCCAACCCGGTTGCTCCGAGTGGGTGACCCTTGGAGATGAGACCACCAGAGGGATTGATGACCATCTTACCGCCGTAGGTGATGTCCCCCCGGCGGACCATCTCGTGGGCCTTGCCCGGTTCAGAGAGCTCGAGGGCGTCGATAGTGATCATCTCGTTGGCCGAGAAGCAGTCGTGCAACTCGCAGACCTTGATATCGCCAACCTTGACGCCAGCCTCGGCGATAGCAGTGCGGGCCGCATGGCGTGACATGGCGAAGCCCATCAGATCGATTGAGCTCTTGTTGAACACCGCTTCGGAGTCGGTAGCGAGGGTCTGACCGGCAATTAGGACAGCCTGGTCCTTCAGATGTGGACGGGCGTCCAGGAACTCCTGGGAGACGACGACGACAGCGGCACCACCGTCAGAGGTTGGACAGCATTGGAGCTTGGTGAGAGGCTCATGGACCATGGGCGCCTTCATAACCTGCTCGAGAGTGTATTCCTGCTGGAACTGCGAGTACGGGTTGCGCTTCGAGTGTTCGTGGTTGATGCGGGCGATCTCGGCGAAGTCCTCATTCTTAGCACCGTACCTGTCAAATCCTTTATTAGCACGTCGCCCGTTTCCTTACTTGCAATCCGACGTACTTTTCCATATATTCCCGACCAGCGTTCCCGAACATCTGAGCAGCACCGGGAGCGTTTGTAATTCCGCGGGTCTCGGCCATCATCGATCCGAATAGACCGGTAGGGTTGGCGCGATCGTTGTACATCGACTGCAAGCTACCGGGATTCATCTTCTCGAACCCAACGACGAGAACACAGTCGGCAGCGCCATGAGAGACCATGGTGCGACCCATGGCCAGACCAGTCGAGCCAGTCGAGCAGTTGTTATTGACGTTGTAAATAGGGATATTGGTCAGACCAAACTGGTAGAAGACGCGCTGACCACAAGTGCTGTCGCCGTAAACATAGCAAGCGATACCTTGGTCGACGTCGTCGTAGTTGATTTTGGCATCTAGCATAGCCTTGACACCAGCCTCGTAACCGAGCTCATTGTAGTCGACCTTTCCGCGCGGCTTGATGAACTTGGTCATGCCCACGCCTAGGACGTAGGCATTGCTAACTTGCTTCTTGACCATTGTGTTGGATGAAAGACGGAGCCGTATTAGGTGGTATGGGATTAGTCGTAAAGTAGGATCATCCAACAGCAAAAGGCGTCTATATAAGAGGACATCATGTTACGAGTGGGGAAGCTGTGAATTTGCGGGGAGCGACCGAGGTCCCGAGGAAGCTGGGCCGGCGTGCAGTTGCACAAATCTCCAGCATAAACTCCGGAGATCTCCAGGCTTTTAATAACCTAAAGAAAAGTCCCGGAATTCTGTTTTGGATTTTTGTCGATTTTTAACATTTCCAGCATATGCCACGCCGATATTCGAAGTAGAGGCTATCACGTGCAGCGATACCCATCCCTCAGTTTCACGGCACATACGGAGTACAAAGATGAATCTATAGATACCCCAGCTTCCCCACATTCCACGAAGAAGGCAATGAGCAGACGTCTAGGTGCAGAAATACCATCTCCGTTCAAGTATGAACCAAGGGTGCTATGTGATATCTGACATAAACTCACCTTGACTCGGGCGACTGCCAGTACCGGCTCTCAGCTCTGATTAGAAGTCGTGCACCGCTCGTCGGTCAATTTTCTCCATGATCTACAGCGCTTCCCCAATCATATCTGATAGATAGAAAGCCTGAAAGAAGCATTTTCATTCTCGAGGTTTGGACTTAAGGTTTGGAACCGGCCTCGTTATTGGTGGGTTGTGAATGCAGTCATCAAAGCTGCCCAAGGATACGTCCGTAGATCCTCGACCCGTCACAGTACGCGTACTGCTCCCGGAGGACGGTCCTCCATTGAAAAACTGCCGAGCATGTAGATCATGGGTATCATGCACAGATTCCATGGGTCTGTCAACTGCTTATCGACAACATTGGCATCCTCGAGCTCCCCGCCCCCGCCGGAATGGGTGCTCGTCTTCTTGTTATTGCTTGTTTCTTTTTGTCGAGAGACGTATCATCTCCTCGGTACTTGAATATACCTAGGTCGACTATAACTCGCTCGGCCGGTCAGAAACCTGTTAAGGGGGTAATGCGGGCGACCAGGTAGGGCTGCTACCACCCGCGACATTGCGCAATTATGACCCCCGTCATCATGGGAGAAGGCACTGGGCGTCGGAAATACTCCATGAACCAGTAGAAAGGAAATACCAAAATACTGGACGCCGCTATCACCGTTCCCCCATACTCCAATCCAAGGACGTTTACGACGACGTCACTGGGTTTCGCCCTAACCGCATTGAGGCATCTTCAAAGCTCGGTCCACATGTCGATTTGCTTCACTCCTCCTCTTCAACTCTTCGCAGCACGCCGGCTTGATTGGGCTGGCCCTGGTATATGTGATCGGGACAGCAGTATTGGCTTCTGGTGAGTTGGCTTGTGCTCTCCTGCAGCTCAGTGGGTCAGGGGTGGCCCTTCAGCAGCGAGGCTAATCGGTCGTCTTCAGCCAGCTTCCCGATCTTCCTCCATTGCGACGGTATAGACCCTCTGGAGGATTGTATACCGACTGTTTGGGCTAGGGGACCCTTTGGATAGCATTGTATAGTCCACCTGGGCCCTCCAAATCACCGTCGACGTGTGTTCGCCGTCGGATCATTACCGTGGGGTTTGCCTGCCGACTTCGCCTGCCTGAACCGAATCGTCCACTGTTCAGCCAACGTGATCGTCAAAGCATATCTTTTTTGTTGGATTAGATCCTCGAAATCGATTCCAGATATACTGGGAATATTTTGATAGCACGAGTCCAGCGAATGGACAATTGTGGGACGCCGAACGGTCAGCTCTGATTGTTGAGAGGCCGCTTTGCGTTCCATAGGGTTCCCCAGCCTGCTCATCGCCGACTAATCGAATGCACGACTAATCAAACGACATAAACGACATAAGCGTTTCACCTCGCGATTGTTCACATGGAAACCTTTCAGGCATGACTCTTGACAAATGCTCTGAACATGCACCTTCCCCCAACTCTTCCACAACCGCACCCACACCTACCATCATGCCTTCCTCTAATCCTTGGATCATGGATGATGCAACTCGCAACAGACTACTGAAGAAGTATCAAACCCAGGTGGCTTCAGGACTGTCCACAGTCTGTGCTACTCTGGCAGTGGTGAGTCTCCATTTGCCCTTTCGTCACAACTTTTCTGCAACTTTTCCATTCCCGAGTCCTTTCGTCGCAACTCTCACTGCGCCTTGGAATAAAATAATCACTGACATCCATCTACTCCAAAGACCCCCCTAGAAAACGTGAAAACCCGCATGCAAACGTGAGTCACCTCATATTCTGAGGCATGTAACCTCATGCTAATCGAATGCTATCTCAGCCATGATTTTCGCTCTATCCCTGAGGTAGTTCGCTACATTTGGCGCAATGAAGGTCCCCGCGGATTCGTCGCTGGTAAGTTGATTCTACATGCCCTGATGAGATTTGCCTTACTCGGACATGTCTTTGCGGGAGTCTCAATGGGCAAGGACTGATCATAAGATATTAATAACTTTGATCTAGGTTGTCTCCCTCCCCTGGTCAGCGTAACCGCAGTCCGGGTCCTCAACTTTACGGCCTACAACTGGACCAAGGACACAGTCGATGGCACGTTCAAGCGTTTCACTGGAGTCTCTCCTCTCGAGGATTACAATAAGCCTGGCAGCACACCCACAATTCCAGGGCTCGTCATGTTCACCACTGCAGGCTTGGCCGCTGGCCTCATCTCTTCTCCCCTTGCATGTATGATTCTCCCCAGAGTCGATTTAGTTGTCTTCGCATCAGACTAACCTTCAACAAGGCCCCTTTGAACTCGCCAAAAATGTTGTGCAGACTTCGGTCCTGATGCGGAACCGTGCTCAAGCTGGCCCCGATGCTGCGCGCAACAATAAGCTCCGCAATGAGCCCCGTCTCACCACAATCCAGGCTATCAAGCAGATCGTCGCGCGTCACGGAATCCGTGGTCTGTACACTGGCTTCGGTCTTCATTGCTTGCGTGATACCGTCGGATCTGGTCTCTATTTCAGCATCTACGAGACCGTCAAACAGGTCGTCGTCAGACAGCTCGGTGAGAGCCAGTCTCCTTTCGGACCGCCCGCAATCGCCGGCGCTATCTGCAGCACTCTCCCATGGTTCTGCGTAAGCAATCCAATATCCCCGTAGTATATGACACAGGAGACTGACTTGATTTCACACAGACCTACCCTCTTGACACCCGCAAGACCCGTGCCCAGAGCGTCCTCCTTGGCAAGGCCAAGGAGATCGCCTCCGCCTCCGAGGCAGTGGCCGGGTCCAGCATGTACAAAGGACTCAGCATCGTGGTCCTGCGCACCGGAATCAACAACATGATTCTGCTGAGCATTTACGAGTACATACTGTACCGGATCAACACCCTCAACTAGGGCGTCTGGTGGGCCGCTCATGAGCGGCATACGATCGACTTTTCGTTTTCTTTTCATTTTTTTTTTTTTTTTTTTTTTTTTCATCTGTCCATACCTGAGATGCGCCCTCCCTGTACATATGTGGGCCGGGTGGACAAGCCTCATACTAGTGAACAGAAATAGGAGAAGGAATCTACATGCCCAAGCCATCACTCGAGCAAGAGTTATACATCGTAAGCCAAGTCAGAGAACTTAGGTTAGTGAGGCCAACCTAAGACCTCACTAGGGTATACACGTCACGTGTTTAGCAGGGTGTCTTATATAACGGCCATAACTATATGAAAAATGTAGTATATACGGCCTTTACGTTTTCGAATTAGCTATGTCACGTCTACCCTATACTCGCTTCTGACCAACTATCACCTCTCTAGGAAGTGACCAGTGTAGGATAAAGGAAAGTGAGCGAGAAGTGAATGAAAGGTGAACGAAAATTAAGAACTTGCGGCATTATCGTAGCCTTGCACCTAAATATATCACTCTCTGAGTTTGAAGTCCAGAGGAGTGTGAGTCAGTGCCCTTCCGAGTGTTCGACTTTTGCCTAGTTGCATTGAATGCTGGTGAATCCTTGAATGGTAGCAGCCACTGAACTTGCATCATTATAGTAGATACACACCCAACAATATCAATCTCCGACCTTATAGCCCAGAGGAGTATAAGTCAGTTGCCGCTCGACCTTTGCCTGGTTGACTGCTTGACCAGTAGAGGCCACTTCTTGCTCTTCTATATATGATCTTTCTTCCTGCGGACTATATCAGTGTAAACCTAGGTTGTGGTCTTGGTATTATCCTTTGATGGCTTATATCAGCGTTGGCCTGTTTGTGTGGCATTGTGAGTAGGTGACGAGTATGTGAAGGTAAGCGAGAAAATAGTATAACTAGTAACTCTTGATCTATAATACCTTCTACCTTGGAGCCTTAGAAGAGGTTTAGAGCTAGTTGACTAACTTCTTCAAGAGAAGGGAGCTCTAGGTCTATCATGCCCAGGTCGAGGTAATCTTGGAGTTGTGCTTCGAATCTCGTAGTTTGAACGTCCTGGGATAAGTTCAGAACTAGTTAACTCGGGGTTTTCCCGATTTTCGACATCTTGGCGAGTGTCGATAAAAGGAGTCAGGGGGATGATGAAGACTAGGTATTTCCTAGCAATAGCGGAAATATAAGATGGTGAGTTTGGTAGGTAAAAACCGTCTGTGTATTTGGGAATTTCTGTCACTAAGTCACCTGGATTCTATCTTCGACTAAAAAGGTGCACACCTTATTTAGTAAGGCATTTGAGTATAACTAGTTCTAGTTTCCGACAATTTCACATATATACAGAGGGGAAGCTGGTACATAAGGATTGTCTGCCCCAGGCCGCTAACATGAAGGTCTAAATGCGGAGTTGATGCCTCAGGCGCACAAACGTCATTCCCTACTCGGTGGGGTTGATTTTGGTCAACAAACATCGGAGCATCCTTTTCTCTCGCCCAGGCTGTAGCCCTTCTCGAAAGAATGGCATCGTGAGTCTCTCCCGGTCGCACAACATAACTGTGCTTTCAATGTACTTGACTGACTTGCCCATACTCTTTGCGACTACAGCAATATCCTACAGCTCCCGTTCCGACGCTCCCACACCGTGTCGCTGTCCGATGCGATTACACAGTACATCTCCTCCAAATATGACCAGCGCCCGGACATGTTCGCGGATGATCTGATGATCGTCGATCGTCTTCGAACAGAGGCTGTCAATGTCCAGGAACCGCACGTCAGCGGAATCAGTCGACTGGTCACGTATGCGGCGCAGCTAAAATGGATGGGAGGAAAGTTTCCAATCGATGTGCGCGGTCTTCCCGTGACTCCGAAGTTGGTTTTTAAGATCAAGGTTGACGGTCCGTGTTATCATAGGTGGGGGTAGACTTTGCGTGGTATCCAGCTTTGGGGTTCAATTCGAACCGGCCTGGTAAGTGGTGTCAAGCTCTGCCAAAGTCGCGAGCCAAATCGCGCAAATACAGACTGTAGAGCACAGCTAATCTTTGTTTCATGTAGTATCACAGAACAACTTGCGGTTTGAATTGGCGAATATCCTCTTTAACCTCGCGGCCCTATACTCGCAACTTGCATATGCGTTGAATCGCACTACCGCGGATGGGCTCAAGCAGGCCTGCAACTACTCCTGCCAAGCAGCGGGTGTATTGAGCCATCTCCGAACCGACATCATTCCCGATCTCCGTTCATCGCCGCCAGAAGATATGGATGAGGTGACTTTGCACAGTCTGGAACTGCTTCTGCTTGCGCAAGGACAAGAGTGCTTTTGGCAAAAGGCCGTCAAGGATGGGTTGAAAGATGCATCGATCGCACGTCTCGCAGCGAAAGTGTCTGATTTTTACGGTGACACGGGCGATTTGGCTGTCAAGTCCAACGCGATTAGCACCGAGTGGATTCACCATATGACCGCGAAGCACCACCACTTTTCAGCTGCTGCACAGTACAGGCAGTCACTGGACTGCTTGGAAAAGCGCAAGTATGGCGAAGAAGTGGCTAGGTTACGTGACAGCCTGAACTGCGTTAATGAAGGTCTCAAGGAGTCGCGGTGGATCAACCGGACAGTCTTGGGCGATCTGAACGGGCTCAAGGGCCGTGTTGCAGAGGACTTGAAGCGTGCCGAGAAGGACAACGATATCATTTACCTCAGTCCCGTACCGCCCAAGTCCGAGCTTAAAAGTATTGATCGCGCAAGCATGGTTGCTTCCAAGGCACCTTCGCAAGTCACCGATGCCATCTCCATGCTGGGCGACAATGGGCCGTTGGGTCAGCCGCTATTTGCCAAGTTAGTTCCCTATGCAGTGCACATTGCGGCTAGTATCTACTCGGATCGTCGAGACCGACTGGTCAATGAATCGCTTATCGGGGAGTTGGAGTCCATGACGGATAAGTTGCGAGATCTACTGTCATCGTTGAATCTGCCCGGATCCCTGCAGGCACTAGAAAAGCCGCTGGGCCTCCCGCCAACCCTGGTTTCCCATGCCGAAGAGATGCGTCAGCAAGATGGTCTCAATCGTCTTCGTCGGTCTGTCGAAGACATCGCAACGGTCAAGTCGAACGACCGGTCTGTGTACAACGAAGGCGTTGAGCTGCTAGCTGCTGAAAAGGCCGAGGATAATGCCGCCCGTCGCAAGTATGGGACTGATCGATGGGACCGCCAGACATCCGAGGCTGCTGCCCCCAAGATCTACAACTCTGCCACCGAGATCAATGGTTACTTTACATCTGCACAGAGCAGTGATGATCTGGTCGAACGTAAGCTTCGAGACCTGGAGCCTATATTCCGTGTCTTGACGGGCACCAATCGCGATCTCGAGTCATACGTCCCGAGCAGCCGCAGAGCTGCTATTCCCCCAGAGGTGGAGCGGGAGATTATCAAGCTGCGGAGCTGTCTTAGTGAAGTCAGTCGGATTGAAAACCGGCGACGACGACAACTTCAGACGTGGAAGGACAAGGCTCGCGCTGATGATATTCGTAAGTTTGGTCCCAGTCACTTGCAATTCATGATCGACTAATTGATCGTACAGACCCAGCTCTTCTCAAAGCGACTGCACGGCTCGAACGGGAGTTTCCCATGCAGGCCATCCAAGCCAGTCAATTCGAGGACCTATTCGAGGAGCGACTACGACTTTATGACGCTGACCGCGACATATTGGCCCGGGAGCGCAGAGATCAGGAGCAGCTCTCGGACCAGGTACGCGAGGCCAACCGTGCATTTACACGGGCATACACGGGTGATGCATCCACCAAGGAACGAGAGACGGCACTTCAGGATCTGGAGAACGGGTACCTAAAGTACAAGGAAATCATCTCAAATCTCGAGGTCGGACGCAAGTTCTATAACGATCTGGCCAAGATCGTGGGCCGATTCCGTGATGATGCAAAGGCATTTGTGCATCAGCGGCGGATGGAGGCCAGCCAGTTGGAAGCGTATGTTTGAACGACGCCACCCACAATGTTATAAATACTGACGATAATCGCAGGGATATCTCCAACGTCACCGCCATGTCCTCGCTGCACCTCACCCAGCCTCATCTCCGCCAGCCCCCTCCGCCCGCTCGCGCGCATCCATCAGCGTTCGCAGCAGCAACCAGCCCGCCCTCGCAGCCCCCATCGCACCCTCCTCCACCAGTTCAAGCTCATCGACCATCAGATACGGTGACACCTCTCACAGCGCCCCAACCCAAGCGGGCAGCGGTCGCACCGCCCTCGGTCCCCACCCCTGGTATTTGGACTCCGGAGATGGGCATCCGTTTTGGTTCAGCCGGTGCACCCCCAGGCGCGACACCTGCCGGTACAGCGCCAAGTGGTCAGCCCGGTCGCACGGCACCGGGACCCTGGGATCCCAGCCAGGGTATTCGGTTCTCGTGACAGGGGATCAAATTTCACAAAATTTTAAACTTCCGAGCTAAGCATGTTGTACATACAGTCTACTTATTGGAGAGACTATCCCGCATACATTCCATATATAGAAACAAGCAATGAAGACACGCAGTACTGAGTACGAGGAAAATATCGAAAAAATGGATTTGAAGAAAAATCGTTTCTAATAATAGATAGCAAATTCAAGGCTAAGTCAATCAACGTAACCTATAAGCGAGCTACGCACCCACCCGACCACATCTTCCCCCGCAAGTTGCAGCTCATTCCCCTCTTCCCCAGCCCCGGGCTTCAGAAAGAAGCAAGGAAATGAGCAGGCACTATTCCATGTCTGTAATACATTTAACTATGACTGTTAGGAAAGGGAATTAGTATGATCCCCCACCCCCAAAAGGGCTTAACTAGTGTAGCCGAACTATTACCACTTCACCCGCCGCCTTCCTCACCGCTTTTCTTACCGGTTCTAACTCTCTCCAGATCTGTCTTTGATTTCCTTCTTTTTACACACCATCACTTGAATATAGCGTCGATTAGTTTAGGATTTCTCTTTTCCCCGCTTATATTTTATGGCAACACCAAATCAGGTAAGGTTTTCTGCCAAGAAAGGCGTTCAACATAAAAGAGGCTAGAATCTGCAGAAAGATGGATGCGGTGATAGTTCGGCTACACTTAACCCCGGTTACAGTAACTCCCAAAAAAAGATCCAGGGTCCCAACGAGGCGGCTTGAAGACCCACTCAACTCTCGGCCTTGATGATCCACTGGGGCCAGCTATGATGTATGTACGCGCAATACTCCCACGATCTCTCACATTTAGTAGCCATGGCTCGCAGTGTCTACATTGTCTCCATGAATTACGGGGCTAACGAGAGATTTACCGTTGGTGGCAATAACGAGTGTATAACTAGGGGGAGTTGAATAGGTCCGAGCGCTTGGTTCCTGGACTGGGATCTAAAATAATCTAAAATGACCTCAATGATCTAAATGATCTAGTTAAATAAGATCGTTCAGTCATTTCAACCGGTGTGCCTGGGCGGTTGGACCAGCGGGTACAGTACCATGAGAAGAAAAGAAGAAATGGAGAAATGAAAAAAAAAAAAAAAAAAAAAAAAA
>JGI24509J20081_1000438_pt1 | contig 13073 bp, 8 predicted proteins | sample LinPmetageLP29_FD_20081 | JGI IMG/M metagenome (IMG submission 20081) | reverse complement strand
AATTAGGATTCTCTCTCTGTTACTCTCTCTCTCTCTCTCGAAAACGCTACGTAGAAACCTTAAAGTTTGCTTTTAAATATTAGGTTATCTATAAACGTAACCTTTTACTAAGATATCTAAATATTTCCCCTACGGAGACCCTATTTAGCGGTTATACTCGCCTAAGACCTATCGGGCCCTATAGATACTCCCCTAAGAGATAGCGGTAACCTATTTTGCCCTACTAGAGATAGCTTCGGACGAGAGGTTAGCTACCTAAGCTCGAGCTATTAAGTATACGGCCTAAGTTTAGAATAAGCGTAACTAAAATAAGCAACTTTTCTATAATACTACCGCCGAGCTTTAGTAGGCGTAGGCGTATATACCTACTAACCTAGCTATATATAAATAGTAGTAGATATACGAGCGAGAATAGGCCGATCGGCTAGAATAGATAGTATAGGACTTTACTAACAACGTCTAATAGCTAAGTATAAATACGTCGACAACGGTAGCCTCTACTAACCTAGTCGCCTTAAATACGTTAGAAGCCGTAGTAACTACTATAGATAGTAGCGCCTAGCGCTTAGCTTAGAAAGCTATTATAAAGAACGTCTAGCCTATCTAGGACTACTATAGGAAGATCTAGAACGATAGTATACGAAATTATCTACGTAATTATAAGCGTTACTTCAACGAAATCTTTATATATACCGGCGGATAGCTAACCGAGGAGGCTAAGGTAGTATACGTAAGTACCTACTTAAAGAGTAACGCCGAGGCTATCTAGAATAGGTTTAAATAATAGAGCTACGTCTTACCTATCTATACGTAGTTAGCCTATAATACCTAGATTAGGTAGAAGTTCGGCGAATACCTTAGTCTAGAAAAACGTTAGGAGAAATTTTTAATAAGAAAATAGAAGAACAATAAAAGCTTCTACGAATACGTAATTAACGTATAGTAGCTCGTAGCCGATCTAGATAAGCTACTACCGAAAGGAATTATACTCGAATTCTTACGGCGTAGAGCAAAAGTCTATCTCTAGTAGCGTTAGGCCGAGGACCGGAATAAGCCGATAAATATCGATAGTATTATTATATATTTCTAGGAGTTTAAACATAGTTATATACTTATAGGCTATATCGGCTAGAATAGTAGAGATAATCCGATAGAGCTAGATACTATATAAAGCTCGCTTAGCTTAAATAGTTAAAGTCGCCCTTTACGTAGGTATTATAACTATAGAGAGATCGGTTATATCGTAAGATAGTATAGATAGCTAAAGAAGAATAGCTAGAGAAGCTAGTAATCTAGGTCTAGCAATAAGAATACGTCCCTAGGTAAGTTAAAAAACTAGAGCGGGCTAGTAATTATAAAGCCTTAGCTACCTACTTAAAGAAGGCTTTATTCCCGCTAGATCTTCTAGGCCTAGACTAACTAGACCTATAGAGTAAGAAGACTAGAAAATCGGCTAAACTCGGTATATAGCTTAATATTATAGGCGATACTTTACTCTACTATATAGCGGGGCTTAGAATCTAAGATACTACCTTAACTATACGCGTATTGCTCGATAGTAGTATAAGCTATACGTTTATTTTATCTAATATTATTAAATAAATAGGGAACTACCTACTAGCTATAAGGCGTTAGGAACCTATAGAAGTTAAGTTACTAAACGATAGGCGTCTATATACGTCCTCGACTATTTGCCTTCTACTTCGGCTTAGTACGTAGCGCGGTTTTATTATAGCTTAGATTCTTAATCTCTACGAATTTAAGGTTATTATTAGGAGAGATTTTCTACGGACGTGCGGCCGTCATGTTCTGTCAAGCAGGACAAGTATTTGATTATCGACCGCAACTGTCGAGGTTTAGATAGCGACTTGTGCGAGATTAGGACGGTCTGAGGAGATCGTGACGAATATCGCCAACCGTACGGTGAAGGCCATTACTCGGGGCTCGCCCCCGGTTCCGCGCTGATCGCTATCTACGCTGAGCTTTCCCGCCTGGGCTGTCGCCCCGCTCGGATATCATATACAGCCGAGATGATACCTTGGTTGATGCATGTGTCTATGCCAGCGATTGGCTCTCAATCAGTTTCCAGCAGGTCAGATGCAACCATGAGGATAACTTGGTTGGACACCACTGGAAATATCCACCTGCGCCAAACAGACTTGCGCTCATCGGATGTTGCAAGGACCCCGTGCCAGCGAGGCGCAGCGAGGTAGAAGGCGCTCGCAGACAATGCGTCTGTCTGTGGTCCCGTTTCCTGGCCCAATGGCGGAAATGCCGCGTGGTGTGATAGCACACTGGGTGACGTGTCTCATTTTCATCTGTCGGGGATGGACGGGCTCGAATGTCGAAAAGAAGTGAAGCAAGGCTTGATTTCGGCAGCCTTGGGCTTTGGGGATAACCTGGATTACATGGAACAGCTGGGATTTGGTATAAAGATGAACTTTGCTCCGGCTGCAAGGGCTCGACTTTCTTTTTCTCACAATTCGTCTTTTACTTTCATTTCTGCTCGTGTAGCTCGCACAATACTTTTCTAGTTTTTACATCATGGTCGCTGTCGACTTAGACAATATCGTGCAATACCAGCCACCTACTAAGAAGCCTCCTTGCAAAGCACTATCGCAAGCACAAGACATCATCTCCCGGTGCTCAGCGCATTCGTCTTCAGACGCAAGACTTCAGGTTCACCAAGCTCCGCCTGATATCCCATGGCTCACCACCCATCCTCTCCCGGAAATTTCCTCCCTGCAAGCGGATACCGACAGCCCAGGGAGTTTGCTGTCTCCATACCTTGGGATTGAGACTTCAACAAATGCCTTGAACGACGCGTTCCAAGAATCGCCATCCCAGGACCTAGCTGGTCTTTACCGAGCATGGACCGAACCCGACCACAAACAGGGAGGACATGGAGGTACAGAGATCATACGCGAGCCGCGTTCGACTGACGTTCGAACTCAGCATTGTCCTGTTGGTAGTTATTGTGGGCAGGGTACTCGCTATCAGCACGATAAAAGTAAGTACAAGCGTTCACCCCTGCCTCTCCCTCTGAGGTCCGCCCTTTTGTGGCCATCCCATTTCTCGACTAGACCAAAAAGACTCTAAGATGATTAATGCTAACTAACATCTCAAAACAGCCTCCCAGGATAGTCATGGCCAGGGCAAAAGGACGTACACTTCATGCAATACGCCCGAGTTGGATAATCCAGACAAGGAAATCCTCAATGAGCCCGAACAGAACATATTACAAGGTCAGTCTTCTCGAATATGCATCAATTTCTGACATTATTTTAACACCCGAGGACCGCAGACCCAGCGGCAACCAACAATAAGGCAGTACAAGAGATAGGCGCACACGAAGCGGGTGTTCACACCGTAACTGAAAGGAAAAGCCTAGATGGCGTCAGTGTACACACCGGTTCACAGCTAAATAGCCCTAACCTCCCAATCACCAGCGTCAACGGTGACGCGAATACGATGGTTAGGAGGCCATCAGCTAGCGCCTTTTCAGAAACACCTACAGCCAATGAGCCCAACAGCCAATCGATCAGAGAAGATCTGGATAACATGCAATTTACCATCCTCCATCTCCCTAAAGATGGTGACTGCGAAATTCAGCACAGCGCAGACCAAAGACTGGCTTCTTGTCAAACCCCTTTAAGTGGAGCTCCTCCTGCTCTTAAATAGTCCACTCTGGGCCAAAAAAAGGGACAGTCGTCATGCATCTCAGTCGCCGCCTTAGAGGATCTCCCTCTGTCTACATCATATGCAACTGATCCATCCCATTCCCATTCTGGCACGAAGAGGCGGCAGAGGGCTGTAGAACACCTCGCAGGCATCTCGGACGGAGATGGGCAAGACAGTGATGATCCTGATGACGACGACTATCTAGAGGAGCAACATTGTGATGGAAGTGATGATGATACTCTTAACTGTCCGCGAAAGAGACAAAGACGAGCTCCTGCTACAAGAAACGCCCCTCACCGACAGCAAGGCACTACTCCATTCTACCCAGCTGCCATGGCAGATAAACCCAATACTGTCGCGGATGTTCCGTTGACGAGCCTGCATGATGTTGAAACTATCCCTATCCGGGGCTTTCTTACACGACAAGTCCTACTTTCAAAGGTTGTCTATTCAGTCACTTTTGAAGAACAAGAGCATACCTGCTACCATGAACCCAATAGAACCCCAGCGGATATCGAAGACAAGTTTACTCATCCTCATGTCGGAGCGAAATGGGGAAGTGCGAAGCGGCCTAGGAAAGTGGTTAGGAATGGGGCTTTGAACCAAAGATCTCTCAGCAAAGATGACCAGCTTTTGATCAACTTAAAGGAAAAGCGGCAGTTGCCCTGGAACAAAATTGCTGAACATTTTCCTGACAGGTCAAAAGGATCTCTCCAGGTGCGCTACAGCACAAGGCTCAAGAGCCGGAGTTTTGGCAGCTTCGCCCATGGTCTCGACCTGAAGACTAATTCTGACGACGCAACAAGAGCTCGTCGCCAGTCATTACAGCGGGGCATCCATGCAGGCGCATTATCCCGAGCAAGATACGGCCCGTCCCGAACGAGGCGCACAGTCGACAGGTATTCGCCCAGTTGATAGGTTTTATTTTATTTTGGCCTTTCATAGCCAGCATGAAAGCGAAGGCCCTATTTGCTCACCGAATGCATGTCCTGACCAAATGTAGAGGAGTCTGGTCATGATGTGCGCGAGTCGGTAGATCGTAAAAACATGTTCATCAGAATCCTAATGTTCTCATTTGCCATTTTTAATATAGCAAAATACATATAGCAGACCGTGAGCACCCGACTGATCCCATAGCAGCTTCTGCCGGAGTCTCTAGTCCCGCGAGAGCCGTAACTTTGCGAGAGCCCCTAGTTCTATGATCCATTACGAGAGGTGATTTACTGCCCTAGGACCCAGCAAGCGATGTTCACAACGGGCCTATAACTACAGGTGCGGCCAGATCTCGGGTCAGTGGCCATGTGCCCGACCCCAATTCTATTTGGCTAGTGTGGTACTAAAGAGAGATGCACTCAAACTATTAAGTGGAATAGATGAGAAGCAACCCACCGAGTGCTAGTGCAGAAGGTTCGCAGCCTCTTGCACTCCTCCTTTGTGTCAACATATCTCACAGAGGTAGCTAAACATCTTCAACTAGCAAAGTAGAACTCTCGATATCACCTGTCAAACTGGGAGCATGGATTTGCTCGTATGAAAAGTCGACTACCCTGCACACCAAGACAACCCGCTCTAGTGCTGGATGTTTCCGCTGTCAAAGGAGGAGCAATGGGAGCAGAGAGAGGATGAGATAAGATGGACGTTTGATGGGACCCTTGAGACAATTAATGGAGTAGAGGCATAGATAACTCTGACGATCGTCTCAGGAGGACTTGCGACACTGGGGCCGTAACGGGTCTCGGGAAAATCGTATCCGTATATTTATTTTACTGTTCATCTAAACATAATCTTTCCATGACTTCTCGGCCCTTTCCGTCCAAATTTGGGTACTTTCTCAAAAGACACAAATCCTGCCAGAAAATCTTCGCGTCATCATGTCCATCGCCATGTACATTCAATCGCTCTTGAAGCAGTTTTTTCCACTCAGCATCCTCCTCTGTCCATCCCCAAGAGGCTGAGACATATTCCTACCATATGGGGTAATAGGCAGCGAATTCCCAATCAAGTATTCCAGCCAAAATTCCATCTTCAATCATAATATTGCCCAAGTTAAGGTCACAATGAGTGAGGACATAGGGCTCACACTTGGGCAGTCGTTTCTTCAGACCCTCCAAAGCTCGTTGAGGGAATGTCCTTCTAGGTGGATCGTGGAGGGTCAGGCTTATAGCGTCCCAGAGTTCGAGGTCGGAGTGGAAAAACCCGTGAGACTCGCGGTCAGAGAAAAGTAAGCCCGGGTAATAAGGACTTTGATCAACACTTTGCATAGACGTCGAGGTGATGGATCGGAGTTTATTGCGAACTTCAACCACTTGGTCTGCCATAGCCGTTTTCTGGGATTCTGGTAGTGAAGGCCAAGCCTGCTCGAGCGTTTGTCCTCGTATCCGTCCTTGAAGTACAAAGTATCGTCCATTACTATCGACCCAGTCACGCAAAACCTTTGGAGCTGTGATATCAGGGTAGGTTGCAAGGCGATTCAGTGTGTTCACTTCGGTTTTTGGGCCTTCGTCAGGGCGTTCTTTCATAATCACATCAGACCCAATCGACCACACCCCGCGCCTGCTTGCACCATAGAAGAGTTTGATATGGAGTACGCCTTGAAATATTGATCATTCCATAATAAAACTCGTCTTCTTCAGTCTTTTCCAGGTACTAGACCATAATCAAATTTTGGAGTTGGGTAATGGCGACCCTAGCAAGTTAGCATTTTCTACAAGACCGAGTTTCCACAACATACCAGTTGGGAATTGAGAAATGCCCAAAATTCCGAGTCATCCAAGGATAAAACACGAACCTGGCCCGTTTCTCGGAGGCGAATACCTACACATACATCCGCATCACACATCTTACTATATTCATATGCCTTCTTCATCAGGTTTGTTCGGCGACGAGCGCCAACATCTGTGCATAATGCAAGTGAAATATGGCACTAAGGCTTTTCTCATATTCAACGCCTTTACCATTTTTAGCTTTCAATCTCTTACCCGGTGATATGACCAATGTGGGTCCGGGCGAGACCAATTTTTCTTATATTGGCTATACTAGCTCTTAGGCTTTGGGGAAATGGTTTTGAGACTTGGTTGATTGAACATCTACTCCTAAAGACTTGGTATAGCCTACTCCACCTCGTTCACAAACACCCCCCGCAAGGCCTCCATCGACGGCGTGAAAAAATACTCTCCCCCGCGCTGGTCGACCCACGGCAGATAGCCCATGTGCAGCTCCTTGGGCTCGTCGCCGTCGTAGATGCCGAACATGGGCTCCGGGTGGTCGGGGCGGTTGCGCTGGCTGACGATGGGGTCCTGGCCAGGGCGCTCCTCCATCCCCTTCTTGCCCGAGAAGACCTCGTTGCTGGCCCAGCCTGAGGTTGTTAGAGTCGGACGAGCAGGTCAGGGGGGTGATGGGAACTTACGACTCGTTAGGAAGTTGAAGCCATTCCGGAAGTCGCCCTGGTAGCACATGAAGTAAATGCCTCGCTTGGGGCGCTCTGAGGGCTTCATCTTCTCTTCGCCCGGCTGGTACTCCGGACCAAAAGTGACGCTGCGACGCAGGATCACGTTCGTGTTGTTCCAGTAGTTCGTCTGCGCAGAGACATCCCCGCCATCTTTTGAGATATAGAGGTCGGCGCGGGGGCGCATCTTGCGAATGTGCGCGGCAATGGGACACTTGACCTCCTTCGGGCTGGAATAGTGCTGCTTGAACTCGAAGTTGTTGGCAAAGGGATGTTGGGCCACCGAGTTCTCGCTGTCCAGCGCCACAGGGGACCCTGCAGAGGCACCGTTAGAGTCGTCCTCCTAGACGGGGGACAGGACCATTCCTACCGTTCTTCCATCGTCCGATCATATAAGCGGCCAGCTTCTCGCCGGTGCCGTCGTTGAAGGTGTGCATCTTCTCAGACTGCGTCTTCACGAATCTGTAGGACCGCATCAGCCTGACCCTCATGCAGGGGACCAGAGCAAACCGTACTCGTTGAACTCGGGCACTTTCTCCTCGATCTCGCGGAAGGCTAAATAACTGCCATCTGTGGCCCACGCCGGCGACTTGGTGTTATCTCCCCGGCGGTTGAGGAAGATCACACTGGCAACGCGTCAGTACAACGTCTTCGATGGATGGATAAGGCTCCAACTTACCCCGGGGCAATAGCCTGGGGCTCGCCCTCCTTGGGCGGCGGGTCCAGGCCCTCGATGGCAGGCTGCGAAATGTGGTCTTCGAATCCGAAACTGAGCAGAAGCAGGGCGACAGGTCAGAGAGAAGGTGGTCTGCGAGATCTCACAGGAAAACACTTACTGTTCCTTGCCCCGGAGGTTCTCCAGGCGCTTCTTGGACGGGTCCTTCTCGTCGGGAATCTCCCTCCGCTGCGCTTTGCCATCGGCATTGCGAACGTGTCCCTTCTTGGTCAGCGTGATCTTCGCGCTGGCCTCCTTGGCGTCAACGGTATGATCGTCGGCAATGCGAAAGTAGCTCTTGAGGTCGTTGACCGTGGCCTCCAGCTCGTCCTCACGCTGGGCGGCGATGATGAACATCCCGTCGCACCGCCAGTTGTCGTTTTTGCGCCAGCCCGGGGGCGGCCGGTACTCAGGGGCCAGGGAGTCGGTCTCGTCGGGCCCTTCGAAGACCATGTCCTGGTACATGCCGCGCTCATGCAGCAGGTCCCGGAGCTTCAGCTTGCCGTACGGCCCAACCAGCTTGGTCGTACCCTTGCCGGAGAAGGTAATGTTGATCGCATTGAACGTGTCGCGATCCTCGGGACGAGTGTCCACTCTTTCCCGGGCTTCATTGACGCCGTCATGTTTCTCGAGATACTCCTTGCACTTGCTGCCAGTGGTGATCTTGCCGGATTCCACCAGCTTCCTCAGGTGTTCTTTGAACGTGGTGTAGGAGCGGTCCTCTTCGAGGTCTTTGATCTTGAAAAACAGGAAGCTTTCGTAGTACCGAGGGAGACGGGGCCTGTCGATCACCAGTGAGCATAGGATGCACTTGTATGAGGGCTCGAGGGCATATGTGATATACTGACCAGATACTGCCCTGGATGTTGGCGGGGTCGACTTCAGACGCCATGTTGGAGATGAATGTCGTTCAGGATTGAGTCAGATTGTTGGATCCGTCAAGTTGAGATCATGGCCCGGCCGGACAGACGCTTCTTATGGCCATCTCCCTTCGCTGCCGTGGTGGCCGACGAGTGGCATAGCCAATTAGACGCATGCGTTTCTAATCGCTGCCAGCTGCAGCGCTGCCATCCGTGCGAATTCAGCTGGGAGGAGACACGACATCATCGACGTCTCCGTCCGTGATGGACCATCACGGCCCAGACCAATCAGCGCCATGCGTTGCTAATAGCTGAAACTCGCATAAGGTACGCACGCCCGAGTGGACGCGACGCAGGAGGCGATATGATTTCCGCAGCCGGGTGCGGCAGATCGCGGGCGGGAGCCCCCGGTCCACGCACTATTGGCTTTGCAGTGGTTAATCTGAGGAAGCGTGGCTCCGCAGAGAGGCCCCTGGTTGCCTGTTAGTCCCAGCACGGTGGAGTCGTCGCCATGCAGGAATCTTGATCGAGCATCCGAACTCCTGCAGGAGTGGAGAAGAGGTCCACTGGGGGATCGTCAGATGACAGGAGCTATGAGCCCGGAGTAAGACCGGGAACGGAGCGTGATGAAGAGTCCTGCAGCGCTTTTCAGCTCTGGGACTGGAGTGGAGAGGAGTGCACGGCCGGCAGATATCGGGGATGCCTCACATTGCGACCATCGACGTCCAATTGGCGAGCATGCCTGTCCTGCGTAGTGTCGGGAGTGTGCCAGTCTGGCAGTCTTAATCCTCATCTGCATTGATATCCCGTCTGCATGGATGTCCCGTCTGCATGGCAGTTCGCTTTGATGGATGTCTCCAGAAACGTCAACGCCAAGCAACGGCCCTCTCGGGCCCGCGTCGGATCTCCCGCTGGAACCGCGGTGTTGCAGTGTGAACCATGATCGACGGGATGGTTTGTGCTTGTTGTTGCTGGGGAGGCCCAGTGGGCCAATGCGTGGAGACGCTGCGCATATCGCAATCTTGGATGACTGGCGGAGGGCTCATCGCCAGGTCCCAAGAATGGGACCAATGGACCACTTCAGCTAAACCACCTACGTCAGGACCTCTGCTGAAGGGATTCCAAATCTTCTGCATCATGCCCTGGCCTGTGCGAGCGTCGTGCGTGTGGTGCTGGGGGTGGCTACGCTGAGACGCCCGCCTGGTATTTCTACCCTGGCCGGTCCATCCGCGCTGTCTCCCTCCAGACAGCCGTCTTTATTTCATACTCTGTTGAGAATGAAGCTCCATTGGGCCTCGGGCCTCCTCCTGGGGCTGATTGCCCGCTCTGTGGACGCCAACGCTGAGTCTCACATCCCATTTGCCACCGATTCGAGTCACATCGAGCCTGAGACCGAAGGGCCTATCGACCCCGAGGGCTACCTCTGGCAAGCCCGGCCTCATCGCGGCAAGCTCCTCCCCCGCAATCAGTTCACGACGCACTGCTCCAGCTTGGCCGCGGGCAGCAGGTGCGAGTATGCCAACGACGGTCTCGCGGAAACCCACTGGGTCAGCGAGTCCCACTCTGTTCATGAGAAGGACGAACTCATCCTGGACCTGCACACGGTGCGCAACGTGAACGGCATCTCCATGCGTCCTCTCATGGGGGAGAAGGACCGCGGCCAGATCGCTAAGCACGAGGTCTATGTCAGCGTGGATGGCGCCGCCTGGACGAACGTTGCGTACGGCACCTGGGGCTGGAACAAGAGCCCCAAGCTGTCCGCCTTCGAAGCCATCCAAGCCCGATACGTCAAGCTCAGGGCCACGAGTGAGGCGCCTCCGCCCAAGCATCCTAGCCATCAGTATCCCGATGCCGTCACCAAGATTGTCGACGTCAACGTCTACACCACCAACGCGGTGCTCTCCCACGAGCCCTCCAAGGGCATCTGGGGCCCGACCCTGGACCTGCCCATAACGGCCGCGGCGGGCGCCCATGGCTTTGGTACGAACGGTCACCACAACATCATGCTCTGGTCGGCCTGGACCGACGACCGCTTCTTTGCGTCGCCCGGGGGTAAGACCTTCACGGCCACCTGGGACCCATACCTGCAGGATATCGTGCAGACCAACGTCACCAACACCTACCACGACATGTTCTGCCCGGGCATCTCGATGGACATTGACGGCAACATCGTCGTGTCCGGCGGTGCCGACTCGCAGAAGACCAGCATCTACGACGGCTCGGACTGGATCCCCGGCGGCGACATGAACCTGCACCGCGGATACCACGCCTCGACCACGCTGTCCGACGGCAAGATCTTCGCCATCGGCGGCTCGTGGAGCGGCGGCTCCAACATGCCCAAGGACGGCGAGGTCTACGACCCGGCGACCAAGCGCTGGCGCATCCTGCCCAACATCAAGTCCGATGTCATTCACACGGTCGACATCCCGCTGCGCAACGACAACCACGCCTGGCTGTTTGGCTGGAAGAATGGTAGCGTCTTCCACGCCGGCCCGAGCAAGAGGATGTTCTGGTTCGACACTCACGGTGACGGCAAGGTGAAGAGCGCCATGCTCCGCCTCAACGACCAGGACTCGACCTCGGGCAACGCCGTCATGTTCGACGCCGTGCGCGGCAAGATCGTGGCCTTTGGCGGCCAGGAGTACTACGACGGCTCGTATGGCCACCGCAATGCCCATCTCATCACCATCAAGGAGCCCTTCAAGCGGCCGCTAGTTGACGAGGCCGGCTTGAACGGCACCGACGGCATCAAGGGCGCCGGCGGCATGTACAACCAGCGCGTCTACCACACGTCGGTCGTGCTCCCGGACGGCACGGTGTTCATTACAGGCGGCGAGATCTACGGCGTGCCCTTCAACGAGGACGAGCGCGACGTCCAGTTGACGCCCGAGATCTATCACCCCGAGTGGGACGTCTTCCTGCCCCTGAAGCAGAACAACATCGTGCGTGTCTACCACAGTCTGTCTATCCTGTTGCCGGACGCCACCGTGCTCAACGGCGGCAGCGGGCTCTGTGGCAACTGCACGGCCAACCACTACGACGCGCAGATCTTCACGCCGCCGTACCTGCTGCGCGAGGATGGGACCCCGGCAGAGCGCCCTAGCAAGCCGGATATTGTCGACAACAAGTACCGCGTGCAGGTCGGGGCCAAGCTGGCCTTCCAGGCGGATGCGGACATCAGAAACGCCTCGTTGATCCGTCTGGGAACAGTATCGCACACGGTCAACACCGACCAGCGCCGCATTCCGCTGTCGTTCACCCGGTCCACTGAGGCCGAGAGTGGCCGTGCTGTCTTCCACGCGGCCATCCCGGACGATCCCGGCATTGCGCTTCCTGGGTACTACATGCTCTTCGTGATGAACGACAGGGGCGTTCCAAGCCACGCGGCCACTGTGAAGGTCGAGCTGCCCAGGACCTCGCACACCTCGACGGAGACGGAGCACCTTGTCACTGTCGAGGAGGAGGATGTGGCGGATGTTGAAAAGCCGGAGGCCGACTGCGACATGGAGATGGACGAGAAGGAGGCTCAAGGCATGATGAATGCGCTGTTTGCGGCCACTCGCAAGCTCTGGAGCTCGCGCTTGTCGGGGCTGGTGTATCAGGCTTAGATGAGCTTAGATGGGGAGTCGAGCTCTGTAAATATAGTTGAGGAGTGCAAAACAGAGTGTTCTTCAAGTTGACTGAATGCCATCCGGTAGTGATATCAAGACTATGTGATATGATTAGTTTGTCCCCTGGTTGTAAGTTCTCCATATGGTCTTTGATAGGCATTCGAGCATGCCTTGCCTACTTACAGTCCCCTGTTCGATAGAACAAGAATCCCTGCGTTATCTTGTTGAAGATTGCTCCAAGTTCGTATATAGGGAGAAGAGCCTCTTCAAGAGCATCAAGATAGGATTTCGCGGTATAGCCTTTTTTTTGGTGAGAATTCGTCCCGTTCCATAATGACTAGGTTTGAGCGACCACCAAGCCAGATTGAGGCCCATTCCATCTGCCGAATATCTTTTCCGTGATTAACGAGGTTCACAAGATCCTTCCTTAGACGCTCGTCTTTAAAGCAGAATACGTATTGGTGAATACAGTTCGACTTTTGTTGGTCAGCGTTGTGCTGAATTTCGCTGTCACCATCTTCAGGGTGATGGACCATAGCATATTGCCTGTTATCTGGATCTTCTCTGATCGATTGGCTGTTGGGCTTATTGGCTGTAGGGGTTTTAGGAAAGGCGCTAGCTGATGGCTTTCTAATCGTCGTATTCGCGTCACCGTTGGCGCTGGTGGTTGGAAGGTTAGGGCTATTCAGTGGTAAGCCGGTGTGTATACTGACGCCTATCTTGGCTGCTTTTTTTTTTTTTTTTTTTTTTTTTTTTTTTTT
>JGI24509J20081_1000437_pt1 | contig 13276 bp, 10 predicted proteins | sample LinPmetageLP29_FD_20081 | JGI IMG/M metagenome (IMG submission 20081) | reverse complement strand
GGCCGCTCCCACCACTGATTCACCTCCCGCTGCACAGTCACTGTACAGTAACGCCTGTGGCGAGACGTCCAGAAGGTCTTGGGAGAGGTATCATTCGATTCGCCGTCAACCTAATTCTGTCTTTAACCACTCGATCACTGGGGAGGCTTGTATACCTAGAAAAACTTGAACTTGATGTTAAACCAACTTTTCTGAGCCTCTGATCGACGGCCCCATCCCCTCGACTGTGATCCGGAATAACCCGAAAAATTTAGACTCTTCATTTATAACTTCCATGGGCAAGATCAATAATTCTGTCTAGGTCATGCGCAGAATACAGCCAAATTGACAATGTCACCTTACCATGCTACCTTCTCTTAGAAATTCCCAGTCCCAGTATGTTGAAGGGGTATAGCGGTATTTCATACAAACTGACCACTCTATGTCCTTATTGCAATAAGCTCGCGGGTTCGAGTTGAAGACAATCTAGATTGGTGAAGCATGGTGGTCACTTCAATACAATGTAATATGGTGTGCAAATCTGATGCATAGTGAATCTCGATATAAGTCATAGCATGCATAAACGGACATTCTGAGAATGTTTGCACGGCAAGTGCATTGGCAAGATTGCATATCTCAGTCCCTGGTAAAACTCTCTAACCATCCAAGGAGAAGGCCATCGTCTTGAGAGGTTATGCAAGACTTGGAGATTATTACGGTGTTGAGGATAGCTATCCCTTGTTGTGTTGATTGTCCTGAGGTTGAGAACCCGCCACGAGACAGCAAGGAATAGCAGATGAAATCGAGCGAGGAAGGATTTGAAGGAGTTGAGTGAGCCGAAGAAGTCGCGCTGTCGTAGAACCCGAAAGTTGAAAGACCAGAGCTATCCCTTGCTATGTTGATTGTCCTAAGGTTGAAAACCGGCCCCGACATAGCAAGAAATAGCAGAGGCATAAGGTCGTACAAGGCTTGAGAGATCAAGTAAACAGATTGTGGAAGCCTTGAAGGATAGCTACATACAAATCAGTTAGTTGGAGGTATAGGCTCCATGAGACGGAGTGAACTTACCTTTCCATGCACTGGGACCTTGTAGGGTGGTTGAGAAGTCATCAAGTCTTAGATGTCATCAAGCCTTGAGAGGTCATGCGAGGCTTGAGCAGTCATGGAGGTCTTGAGAGGTAGTAGAAAGTAGAGAAAGCCACGATGGAATCGTGCTGAGCAGTGATCACAGACATGATTGAGGATGACTGACGACTGCGATGATGATGGGTGATGGCGGGGGACTTCGATAATTGGAGGAAAGGGGTGGAGAATATGTGGGGAAGGGAAGCTTAGTAGGGGTAGAGAAGGCCTTATTTATAGTTGTCAAACATAAGAATTAGCTATTTAGCTAAAAAGGCGTACGCCTACTTAGGTAGGCAATCTTAGTATAGTAGTTCTATCCGATATACCCCCTTAGCGAGCGTAGTATTAGTATACTAGGTCGCTAGACAAATTTTGTCGCTAGGTCTTAGGTAAGCGGTAAAGCAATTATTGGTCTTCGCTAACGTTCTAGTATAGATACGCCTCTTAGATCCTTAGATCTCTTATGATAGGCTCGCTATACTATTTGAACAACCCTACTGCCTTTGAAATATATGTCACTAAGAAATCACCTGGATTCTGCTATTCGACTAGTTAAAAAGGTGCACACCTTACTTAGTAAGGCATTCTAGTGTAACGAACTATTTCTCTAGTTCCGACACTCCCTCAGCGGACGCAGTATCTGACTGGGTCGCTGGACACGATTGGGGGCTTCTGAATGATCGATCTCTAGCATGTTGCATTGTCTCCGTTCGGTCGGCGCTTACTCTTTTCCTGATCTACGACTCTGGCTGGACCATGTGTCGCCTTAGAAATGAAAGTCCCGGACGTGTTGAGCATGACTATCCCGGCTTTTGACTTGTTTTGTCCGGACTTGTTCAGCCTGGAGTAGAAGCTTTTTGACCTTGGAGTTGGCGGTCTGGCTTCCCAGAACTACGACCTTGTAGTCTCATTTATATTGTTCAAGAAACATAGAGTGAATGCAAAAATATGAACGGCTTGACCATCCTGATGATCAGTGCAATGCAAATGGTTCATCGAAATATTTCAATGTTGCAACTCTATACAAAAGTCACCGCCCCCTTTTCCTACCGGCGCCAGAAGAATGCCACGCCAGCCGCACCAACAGCAAGAATAACAGCCCACCGTGTCAAACCACGTCGAACATGATATCTCGCAATCTTGTCGACGGCCTCTGAATCATTGACATGAGGAAACGGCTGGTCCAGCGGCGTATCTTTACCAAGAGCCCTACACAACGGCTCCCAGCCCTCCTTGACATCATAAAACAACAAACGATCTTCAGGAACAACCTCCTTCAACCACTCTATATGCCTCGTATAAGTCTGCCTTGTAGGCCTTGATTCCCCGTAGATTCGGCTCCACTGCTCGCCCAGCAGCGTAAGATATCTGAAATAACTGATCATCCCCGGCACGGGGAGAAGCGCCCATGGAAGAAACCATAAACCCGTGACATTCATCACCTGTGCAAAGCTCTTCTCCCATGAGTTCGGGTCGCGCACGGTACAAATCACCTTGGCATCTGGGTACAGCTCCATCAACTCGGGTACGAACTGCGTGCCCGGTGCATCGGTGATGGCCGCGTACCCGTCCATCTGCTGCCGGAGCAGACGTAGCATGGTAGGTCGTTCAGAGTCAGATCCGGACAACCAGTGTTTTAGGATCTGGATCCATAGCTGGACTTGATACGGTGGGCCTAGTGTGCTCTGCGTCCCGCAGTGATAGACGGGCCCTTTGAGTAGGGTCTCCAGCGCGCGGCTGAATGATGCGGTTCCTGTTCGCGGTAACCCGGCTCCGATGACTTGGAAGTTTGTCCCGGGCTGTGGAAGGGATGCTTGCTGGCCCATGCTGACGGTGCAAGATGCGCGCGTCTAGGGTGCGGTGGGCTGGTTCCCGAGCCTCGGTCCAGCTGGCTGGCGGCACCAGACGCTGCGCAAGGGATAGCAGGGGAATGCGATGGAGATATAGACAGAGATCGAGGGGAGAACTGATGTCGGGTAGATCTCCAAAAAGGGAAATAGTTGAACGACTGGAGGAGAGCACGCGGGGAAGCGCGGTGAAACGCCGCGGTCATTGCATCAGGAACAGCTCTAGCGTGATACTGTTTGCTAAAAATAGCCCTCCCATTTCTGACATGCTAATTTGTATGTGATGTTGGATATTATCGTGTACTGTTTTTCTGGAGATGCGAGTATGCTAAACATGTACTAATGTAGCCAAGTAAAGAATAGTCGAGTTTCTACGTCTTCGCCTAAGCACTAGCGCGTGCGAGGCGCTTCGGACAGGCCTAACAAAGCCAAGTGGGGGCTGATCTGGGGCTTAGCTACTTTGTGAATGCACAATTACTCGTCTCAGCATTGTATTCGGAGCCATCGTATGATCATGTAGCTGTCCAGACATCCGAGATGTTTAGGTCCAAGGAAATAGGCGTCACGGACAACCATCATTCTTCCATATTTCAAGTCCAACACGATCGCGAGAGGCCAGAGGTAGAAACCATACATCGCTACGGAGAGGTTGTATCATATGTGGGCATCGCACATCGGATGTGAGATAGTATTGCTGGACACAATCCCATCTTTCCCGGCTAAAGGCGGCGCCTGCGCCGTTCATAGTACCCCAGATGAATCAAATGGTGATGATCGGCTGAGCAAAAAATGCAGAATGTAAAAGAGAGAGGGACTAGAAACTCAGTCTGCCTGTACCGGAGTCTTGGAGTCATCATGGATAGGGCTCGTGGCAACCTTATCTAGGGCCACAGCGTGAAGAGCGGGCTTTTCCGACACCTTCAACTGGCCGCTCTCGAGGAGCTTGACTTGCTTAATAACCCATTCAGCGACCTCCTTGTCCTCGGTCATATATGACGCTGAGTGCCGCCCAGGCGCCGCATCTTCGGATTGTTGGGGTACCACCGGTTCTTCGGCTTCGGTCGGCGGCTGCATGAGGGGTGCGAGCCACGGGTGTCGGAGTAACATGTTGTACGACGGTCGGTTCTTCGGGATCTTGTCGAGACAAGCGCGAACAAATGCGTGGGCTTCATCTGAATAGCCAGTTTCCGGAAGATCGGGAGGGTCGCCGTGAACAATTGCCTTTTGTGAAATGTCAGACCCTGGTTTCGTTGATGGAATTTGGATATACTCACATGTAGCTGGCTGAAAATGTTGGTAAATGTCTCCGGCGGGTAGGGATACCGTCCCATGGAGCATTCGATGATAGACAAACCCAGACTCCAGATATCGCTCTGCACGCTATATGTTCCAGCACTAGGGGCTCCCGACTGTTGCATACCACCACCAGCAATCCGCTCCGGCGCCATGTAGCTCTGGCATCCGATGTTCGTCTTGGCGATACTGGCAACCAAGTTTCCACTGACTCCGAAATCGCAAATCTTGACTTGGCCTTTGGTGTTGACCAGGATATTTGTCGGCTTGACGTCGCGATGAATGATATTATGTTCCTCCTTGAGCGCCTTCAACCCCATAATGGTGGACAGGGCCACCTTGCGGAGAACATTCTCGGGCACACCACCTTCGTAGATTTTGTCGATGGAGCCCCCGTCCATAAATTCGACACACATGTAGACAGCGCCTTCTTGGAAGAAAGCGCCGTAGAAATCAATGATGAAGGGAGAGACGCAGCGATGCAAGATATCCAACTCCATGATAATTTGTGCGAATTTGGCCTCATCCAACTCTAATCGAATTTCTTTCATTGCCATAGTCACACCGGACAGATCGCTGCTTCCTGATTCCGAGCTGGCGTCGTCGTCGGAAGACCGACTGACGATCCCGCTTAAGCCCAGCCCCGGTTTCCTCAGACGTGGTCGACTGTGTCGGACCTTGTAAACTGTGCCATAGTTGCCCTTGCCCAGCTCATCCAAGCGATCGACTTCATCGAGAGAGATCTTGAAACTGTGACCAGATGAAAACTCGACGCCGCCGCCGTGCAGGAGAGCTTTGTTTTTGAAATTCAAAGTCCCCGCTTTGGTGTCGATAAACTCTGCATATTTGCTGAATGCTGATTCTCCGCCATTTTCCTCTGCGGGCTTGTCCTCCGCACCGTTGGGTGTTGCGGGCGGGGCACCTCCGGTCACATCCGATAGCTTGAGGCCAGGTTTCATGCGCTTGGCGGCCAATCCTCCTGGTCGCGGAGACGCAGAGCTGGCAGACCTTCCGACTGAGGGCGAGGAAGCCCAGTCTCTGGTACTGGATGGCATACGCCCGGCAACCGCACCTCCCGCACCGGCCTCTTGGGATGACGGGATCGACCCGGTCGAGGGAGCATGTGGCACCTTGGCACCTTGCCGAGAGAGGGAAAACGCCTTCATTTTGGCCATGATGTCCTGGTTCAGCCCACCAGCCGGTTGTCCACTCATCGAGGGCTGTAAGCGGGACGGAGTGCTTGGAGCCCGCCGTGCGGCGTTGATCTGACCCAGGTGTGTGGAGGAGGCGGACATGCCCGTAGAAGGATCGCGAGGAATAGAGCGCAGCGTCGGGGATGAGGCATGATGGGGTAGTCCCGGGGGAGACGCAGTGTCCTTAGTGGGACTGCAATCCTCCTGGGACCTTGGAGACCCGGCGAAATCGCGTTCGTCGGCCATGCTGCGGGCGGGGGACTAGGGAGGACGAGGCAGTCGGACCGTCGACAAGGGCCGGCGCAATTGGTGTAAAGGTGCCGTCTTGAACTTCGGCACCGTGAAGTCGGCGCTAAGCAGACGCTGGAGAATTAGGAGAGGAAGGGAGGGGTAGACAGTGAGATGATGGGGGAGGGGCAGAAACTCCAAGTTTGTAATCGCAAGGTGAAGTCACGACTCACCCGTTTTGGACCCTCCAAATTTCACTTTTCTTTTGACTTTTCTTTCTCTCCTCACCCCTAAGCTTCTCCAACTTTGGTTCCACACAATCACACGGATTACCTTTCCTACTTAATCTGCACAACTGCGTCACAGGTACGAAGTATGAAACTTGTTATCAACTTCCAATTCTTCGAGACTCGCATCTCCAACCGGGCTGTTGGACCAGCCAATCAGAGTGCGTACCGGGGAGCAAAGCAGGTTTTGGCCCGGCTGAGTAGTACATAGTTCACGGATCTGCCGTGTTTCGTGTGTTTCGTCCGTTTCGTCCAGTGGCTGCGACACCTCCGGAACGTGCCGAGAACTCATTCGTCCAACTTGAAGCTATCCCTGTCTCTGTATTCTGAAAGGCATTGGAGCTTTTTGCCGAGAACCTAGGACCCGAGTTTCCCCCGCCCAACGTCCTAGGGGATTTGTTTGCATCCTCGGTTCTACTCATATTGCGCGTTTCACATAGGTCCTCCTACAACCGTGCCAACTGTGTCTATATCCGTGGGTCTGTGGGTCCTGTGCCCTAATGGTCAACGGCTAAACCTGTCACTTTGCCTTTCGTGGATCCTACTCTGTATACCAGGTACACGAGCTATCACAATTCCACAAACTATCTTTGAGCCTCTTTGTCTCGCTTGAGAAAGCGTCGATCTATAGCACAATGCTTATCGGAGAGACACCTGGCATGCTACGTGGTTCAGTGTCTAGACACAGCCAATGAGACCAGTGATGTCTTTTTGACAGATAAGAACCCCTCTTTAAAGATCCCATTGTGTCCGTAATATAGTCTCGGATTTAGGCGTTATTGAGGGCTAGCATTACTGCCCTGAGTCGAGTGTCGCGAGTAACTACTAGGGTCAACACTGCTGTTGGTTCAAGATGACCACTTGGTTCTTCATTACTCAGTAGCAGAAAACAGTAGTCTTGGGGTTTGCTGCATCCGATAAGCGTAGTCCAGTGGTCAGGCATTTCCCGTGAGTACATGTCAGTAGGCCCTACACCGCATGGACCGAGGTCTCGGTAGGGTATGTTGCCTAAGGCACAAACAAAACTAACTTCAATCCGGATTTCCTTCATCCAGGCCTCTTCTCAGGTGCTCATCATGGCTAGTCCAAGTCACTCAGTTCATATTATAGGGCTGGGCAGTATAGGGTCTTTTGTGGCCCATTCTCTCAGATCTCTACCAACGCCACCGCCCGTGACGTTACTCGTCCATCGGCCAGCTCTGTACCAGGAATTCGCGTCGCGAGGCTGGAAATTAGGACTGCGACTTACAGAAGATGGACCCCTACAAGAGAAGGCTGGATTCAGCGGTGAATTATTAGCCAAGACGGCCTCCACAGACCCAATTCATAACCTGATCGTTGCTGTAAAGGCACCTGCTACCGTGTCTGCTCTTGAGCCCATCAAGCATCGACTGGGTCGGCATTCGATAATATGTTTATTCCAAAATGGCATGGGCCAAATTGATGATTTGAATGAACGCATTTTCCCCGACGCTTCGACTCGGCCAACGTACATGTTTGGCATCATGCGTCACGGAGTCTACATGAGGTCTCCGACAGAGGCTATCCTGGCCGGATCCAGTGGTACCGCTTCTCTTGGAATCGTGGACAGTGAAAGCCAGGAATCAAGGACATCACAGGCAGAATTCCTCATGGACATCCTGATCCGGGCGCCTTGTCTCCATTGTGAACGTGTGCAGTGGGCCGATTTATTGCAGGCGCAATTATTCAAGTTAGCGGCGAATTGCGTGCTTAATCCCTTGACAGCGATACTCGATGTTAGAAACGGGAGTATCAAGGAAAACTCGGACTTGTGGCCTCTGCACGAACGGCTTCTTCAAGAGATATCCGCAGTCTTTCGGAACTTGCCTGAGCTTCGGAGTCTGCCAATCGATCGCGATCTCTTCTCGGTTTCTTCGCTCCAATCTGTTGTCTCTGATACCATCGATAAGACGGCACAGAACTCGAGCAGCATGCGTGAAGACATGCGAAAGGGACGGGCTACTGAGATTGAGTATATCAACGGCTGGATCCTCAGACGTGGCAAGGAGCTAGGCATTAACTGTGAGACAAACGCTCGTTTAACTCAGCTCGTTCTCGCAAAGAGCCGAATAGGGTCGAACGCCGGTGCTAGATGAGATACCGTTGTATTACATTTCTTTGTGGACATCGCTAAAGGACACCTCCAATTCGTCATGCCATGGCTCGAAGGCTGAGGCAATACAGAACTACATGCGCTGCAAGCGAATACGACGCCAGGATGAGTTTTGATAAATGCAACGCTCGTATTGCTAAGATAAGCAGAATTCAGGCTGTGTCAATGTTACTCGGTCGGAACCGTAACACCCCCTAATTCACCTACGCAGTAATAGTAAACGGCCCAGCAGCGTTGTAAATGCTAGGCATCTAAACAGGAAAGTCAACATTAACAAAGCACATTGGAGCTGATGAAAGCGAGAACATACCTGAGGAGCGGTCGAAAGAGCGGTATCAAGTCTCAAGTACCAGACAGAGTCATTCCTGACCTGCGGTAGATCCTCCGGGATCTTCACATCGACAACACCAGCCGACTCGGCGATCCCACTGGCGATCTGCATCCGCTCGTCGAAGTTGATGGTATCCCTGTCGCGGACGGGGTTGTTGTACAGCCATACACTGTACTTGTCACCGGGGTATTTGTTCAATGGGTCGGTGCAGTGGGATGTGGGCTTGCGGTTGAAGCGCAGGTGGACTGTCTGGCCAGCAGTCACCGTCGAGTAATCTGGAATGCCCTGGTAGACGTTCACACAAGAGTAATCACGCTTGCCCCATGCTATTCACAATGTTAGACTGGAAACACCACTAGTATGAGTGATGGGAGAAGTACGCTGCCACTTGTCGAAAGCAACTGCGCTTGTAGCGAGAAGCGAGGTGATGATGGCCGCGGTGAACTTCATTGTGTGAGTTTGTGGATAATATAGCCGACCGGTCTTGGACCTAATTGATGGGTGAGAATGTTGAAAAGCGAGAGGAGGACGGTCCTTTTATATATGCGGGATGATTCATCTATTTATAATCCAGTCGGAATCCCTAAAAATAGCATCATGTAGGGCCCAACTCACTACGGTAGGCGATAGAGAAGGAAGTAACATAAGTATTCTAAATCTTTCACCGCAATACCTTCCGCCTACCCGAAGTACATCCAAGGGAATATTCCGCTTCCTACTTTGTAGAAGTATAAACCCGAAAGTTGGAGCTCGATCTAATATCTCCTTCTCTATCTCTTGCTTTGCCCTTACTTTGCCTTACTTTGCTCTCTGTCTCGTATACTTCCTTATATCCTTCTATCTTCCGCAACATACTAGTCCGCTCAATACATAAAACATTTCTCCTTCGCCGCTACCTATAGTCCATGGGAGAGATAGGAAGAAACTTAGAACGACTCTGTTAAACTGTATTACCTAGCTAAGGCATATTAGGTCTGCTTAGGGCTAACATAGTTCTCTGCCAAAAAAATAATTATGGCACTTTGCTCTCTGTCGCCTGCCGTACTATGTATGTACCGTACAACTGACCTATCTGGCGCACCCCTCAGCTATATGAGGGCTGGCAAACATGGGGCGGTGAGAAACTGCCCGTCATGGGGCTCACCGCTTCCGACACTAACTACGTCTCTCACTTATGACTCTTATACTACCTCCCTAACATCACCCTTATTGTGCCAAACATGGAAGAAACTTCACCCGGTGGGCTTGAGGATCTCCCTCGTAGCATCCGTCGATATCCATACAGAGGAAGGGACGACTTTGTAGCTCTTAAAACCCATGAGGCATCCCTTCCTAACCGAAATGATCACTTTCTCATCACAAACATCAGCAAGCGAGAATTCAAGCACGACTTTCTCAACATCGAGGACAAGACCTTTTCCTGGAAAGAGTACTCATGTTCATCAAACCTACTACTCGCCAGAATGCCGTCACAAGAGCACGGGCTAGCAGTGGAGCTATTCGACAGGAAAGTGAGCCAAGCTCTAACCAGATGGGGCCTTGACGACGCTTTAGATCCTACAGGAAATTCAGAATTTTACCTAGGTTCATCTTTCAAAAACCCCGATAAGGGCTGGAGACTTGACTCGAGAGACTACCCGACGGTCGTTCTCGAAGTCGGGGTGTCTGAACGCCCAAAACAACTACGTGAGGAAGCTGCGCGCTGGTTACAGGAATCAGTCGGCGAGGTACAGGCTGTGATCACCATGAAGGTCAGCCAGTACACACCTGATATAACGATCCAGAGATGGGTCAACGATAATGCCAAACCAGTCATGAAAAACGAAACGCGCATCTCTAAATCGAAACCAACAAGAGCGAATCCCAACAGTACTACGCGTGTTGACAATGGTCCCTTTACGATCCCCTTTCGGGATTTTTTCCTTCGCCAACCGACTCTCAACTCCAATGAAAGCGACTTCACAATCACCGATGAAGAGCTCATGATGATGGCCAAAAAGATCTGGGGAATACAAAATTTCTGACCACCCCTCGGTATCGTCGGTCATGCCACCGCGAAGGCTGATGCCTGTGACGCATGACATGGAGATTGACTTGGGGCCTTGGGCAGATGTTGGAGCACGTGACGCCTAGATCACGTGACAGGAACCCCATCATATGATTATGCTTTCTCCACCTTGAGAGTTCTTATTCTTATTTTTATTTTTATTTTTTGCACATGGTTGTTACTGATCATTCTGGCTAGTCGTAACATAGTATAAACGTCCTTGTCACCTTCCTATCGCTGCCAGCTACACAGACACGATAGCTCGCTATCGCCGTCTCACTAAACCGGAGTGATTCCGAGACCCGAAACTATCTTTCTTCTTGCCGCCAAGGCCGTACGTTATAGCGCCTCGGACCACCCAACCCTAGTCACGCCGCCGTACAAGCGTAGCACCTAATGCGGCATATAATCTAGAGAACCTAGTGGCGAGCATTGAGAACCCGGACTCGAACCCTAATATGGGAATATAGAACCCTTAGCCGATTGCTAAGCCGGTCGATCGCTATATAACTAACTAGTTAACTATGATAATTGTTCTTTCTCCACGTTGATACTTACATAATGCACGTGATTGTTATTGATCATTCTGGCTAGTCGTAACAATGCCAAGCAAAGCTAATGCTAATTGCGGCGATATGGACAAGGCAACTGAATCTTCCATGATCATGAGCTTTCCCCTCCTGGTTCCCCTCCGAGAGTAGGCTAGTGTCTGTCCTTCCCAGCCCTCTCGACAGTTAGTTATCAGATTAGCAAGTGATGATCTATGATGCAATCCGACCCCACAATCTAACTACATAACTAAAGTAGCGAGGCTAAACATAATTCAAAGCTGCCTTCAGTACTGGCCGGAGGAGATGTTTCGGCTAGATGAAGCCGGCATGTATCATCATGCATGAAAGAGCATTGTGTTCCGATTTCTTAATGGGCCTTCTCGAAAAGAGGGTGCTGGCTCGTCGCAGACACCTCAAGCTCATTGCTATATCGGCAACTATGGATGCAGAGCATCTCTTGCTTCTATGGTACCGCTCCAGAATTTATCATCCCTTGGAGCACTTTCCTGGTCTCCATTTCTTCCGCACACCTTATGAGGATTACGTCGACAGTGCACTTAGGTAGACCTTGGCCATCCGCGTCTCTCAAGCAACTCCTTGGCGTGTCGGGGGGATTTACCATGGAGGAAGTGCCAGTACACCAAGAGTCGGAGTAGCCGTTAGACTATAAACATGAAGCGGGGATCAGAATTGTCCAGCTCTCCGACAAACAGACCAGCGCCAGAAAATCGCGAAAGACTATCTTGATGCTTCGAGGTCATTAATACGTCAACGGCTTAGTTGATAATGTTGACTGCAGAAGAAGTGTAAAATCAACCTCCGAAGACGTGATCGGCGAAGGCCTTGTCAAAGCACCAGTTAGTAACCAAATATGCCAGTGATGGAAGCACAATGCGAGATAATTTGAGAAAGGAAAGAAAGACAATGAAGATTGTTCTCATCATGAACCGGTCTAGCAAGCGCCTTGGCTGAGTCGGCGGCACCAGGTCCAAAACCAGGCGCGACACCTGCAGGTCAGTATGCCAGGAATCCTGTGACTTGCTGCATCTGACAGTCTCCTTGACCAGCTGCGTTTTGTTCATTGCCATCGAGCTCTCACTGGGAGACCAAAATGCCGCCCATATCAGGGAGTACGGATAATGGTCAGTGCTTTCGACCATCGCTACCCTCGAACCCATTCTTCACATCGAAACGTGGCCTTGGTAACAAACGGAGCGTCGCACGAATGCTAGGGTCAAGATGTGGCCATGCCGGATGCATGCTTCGGCAATTGGTAAAGCAAGGAACATTAACTACTCTCTAGGATCATGCAGTAATGGAGGCTCTCATTGACTGCATCAATGGCACGTGGTTGAAGCCTCTGCAGGACACCAGCGTCGACTCCTTCTGACGAGCTACACCAGTGTCTTGATTGAAGCAGAAGCCTGTCTCAACCCTGACCAATCTGCATATGCCCAGATCGTCCACCAGGCGCCTACTGCGGTTGCATAGACTCGCAGCTCAAATGGCAGACGACTTTTATGTTGGAAAAACGAAAGGATGATGTCATTCCCAGCGTTGAGGTAGCTAACTACAGTAAGAGTTCATTAAACGAAATGAAAATACCCAAAACAATACATACTTGTTTCGTGCTGCCTGGGAATAGGGTGTACGTCATGTGATACCATACCACACATCCTCGTATGGTAATTTTGAGGCCCCCCGTGCTTGTTCCCCCATTGCGTCTTTCCTTCATCCACATCTCCTGTAGCTGCAGCTGCAGCTCCCATCCATCTCGAATGGCATTCTATTTGTTTGACTCTCGCCCTGATGGTTTTAGATTCGACCCACATTCCCATCCGGTCCAGGACGGGTCCTCCCTGGGCAGGCCCGCTATCTCCCAATAGACTGGCGGGACCCGTGAAATTGCCCTTCTATGGCGCCATTAGGAGCAATGTGATCACCCATATGCGACACTTGAAATATGAGACCCATCTGCACCTCGTGAACGATCGCCTTTCCCGATGCTCTGGCGGCATTTATCGCCCTCTGCGACTTGACTGCCCCAATTGCGACCCGGCGGACTCTTATCTCGGAGTATACGTTCGGTACTCCCGAGCCACTCGGAGCCATTGAACTGTGATAGTAGACCGCGACTACTCCGTATGGTGCAGGAACCTTGAACGCCCTGTAGGTCCGGCTGCGGGCCCGATAAGCGCCTTTTTTTTTTAAGTTTTTTAAGTTTTTTTCTTTGTGTCTTTGTTTCCTTTCCTTTTTTTTTT
>JGI24509J20081_1000436_pt1 | contig 13312 bp, 12 predicted proteins | sample LinPmetageLP29_FD_20081 | JGI IMG/M metagenome (IMG submission 20081) | reverse complement strand
AAAAAAAAAAAAGAAAAACAAAGATAAAGAAAGGAAATGGACCTCCAAAGCAGTAGGAGAAAAGTAGTATGGAACGACATCCACAAAGGGGAATAGAAAAGGTTATTGTGACAACTGGACATCATGAACAGGAGAAGGGAAAGGGAGGCTTTTGTGCTGTGAAGGGATCCCAGGCGTGGTTTAGAACATGAGGGAGCGCGTCTTCTGTCGGCGAGCGTCAGCACCGCCCATCTCGGGTTGAGAGTGCGTGTGCTTGTGTCGTGGCCGTGGGGACGGAGGTGCCGGCGCCGCAGATCCTGCTGAGCCTGGAGGACCTCTCATCAAATCACTCTGTCGTTTCCCAGTAGGCGGTGGAGGACCGACAGGAGGGCGGTCGGTAGTGGGACGACGAGCCTTCATACTTCGCTCACGCTTGAGCACAAGATCGGCCCAGGGCTTAAGCGCTCCATTTCCAGAAGATCCCTTGCCGACAGCCTCCGACATAACTCTCAGCCAGCCGTCCTTGTCTGCTGCACTGTCCGCGTAGAAGTCGATAACTTCGCCATTACCGAACCGAATACGGAATCCCTCTTCGACGAACATGTAGCCGTCCTCCTCTTCGGCGAAAGCCGACTTCCGGCGACCACCATTCTTAGTGCTGGTCTCCTTTTGAGTGAGAGACGGCTGGTCATCAATGAGTTTGGACGCCTTGGCCAAGTTGATGGTCGCTCTGGGTTGACGCGTTGTCTCATGGTATGCCGTCAACTTCGAGCCCTGCAGCTTAAAGAAGCGACGACGCCAGTACTGTTGCATTTGTCAGAATACGGTGATCTCAGAAAGAAGATGGGTAATAACTTACTGGGCAATCTCCACCCTGTTGTGAGAGGAATCCCTCCCAGCTGCGAGCAGCAACGCTCTCGGCGTCGCGCATTTCACGGATACAGGCGTTCATGCTCTTGGGCATGTCCTCATCCTTGCTGCCCTTCGGCTTGGGGACGAACAACAACTGCAATTCCAACTTTCCAACTTTGTACGGCGGGCGACGTTGGGCAGTCACGCTAGTTGTGCTCTTCTTGCTCTTTACGCTGCTGGGCTGCTCGTCTACGGCCCATTCGTTGAAGCAAGCGACATCAACAAGGTGGGGGCGGCCAAACGCTTGTTTTTCGTGGTCGCTCAGCGCAACATAGGCACGAGCAAAGCTTCCGTCACGAGCGACGAGATTTCGGAGGCGTTCGTAAACCGGGGCGTTGACATCCTTGGACTGCTGAGTCTGCATTTGTTGCTTCAAATCGAGCTCCTTGCGTCTCCGGGGGGATGCAAAGACACGGCTCAATGCCGAAGTCTTCTGGCGAGCGGGAGAGACAGCGTTCTCTTGTGGGTAAAATTTGTTTTCGTCGACCTTCATTTGCAAAGTCAACTGGAACTCAAGATCATTTTGTACAATGAGCTCAAATTCTTGACCGATCGGGGCTGATTTGCCCAGCTCAAGCCAGGAGGTAGTCACACAGTGAAGGCCGTTGTCCAAGGTGAGGGCGAAATGGGAGCGTTCGCCTAGGGAAAGTTAGCACCAAAACTATACCGAAAGCCACACCATATCTGCTCGCTTACCGCGTGGAAGAGGAAGATCCAGGTACTTGATTCCCATGACCTTGACAAACAAGCGACCTCGCTCCTCGCCTTCCTCAAAGCTGTCCTGTGCAAGCGTCTCGTTCTCATCGATGATCGCCTGGGCCTCGTCGACATTGCTCTGTTGGCCAGGGAGAGGGGGAACAGCCCCAGGGACAGGCTTTTTCTTTGGGACACCACCCGCCATTTTGATACTCGGACGTCGCATCGAACCGTTCCATGGCTCTGTGGTCCAGGTCTGCTGGCTTGGCTTGCGAGGGGAAGAGCCCGCGGACCGCGTACCGCGCGGGTCCCCCATCGACTGTTCATCAGGCGTCGTGGGTTCTTCGTCGTTACGGTTGTTAGCGATGACAACCTTTGTGTTCTGCCTCATGAGGTAACCTCTCTGTTGATTGCGATATGTGTTAGCTGGTTTGACAAAGTCGGCAAAGCTAGGAAGTCCTTGGGGTCGAGACACCAGCGGGTGGTCCGTCTGGGAAGCTGGCACCGGAAGACAATCAACTTGGGAAAGGGCGAGTTGGAACGCAACCTTTTGAGTTTCGATGACGCGGTCAAATTCCTTGTTGAGACCGGATCCAAGGCTTTCCTCCTGGATGCTGAATGGGATGTCGAGTTGCATGAGGCTCGACTTGCGTTGAGCTGCGTTAGGAAGGGTCAGCTGCGGGGGCAGATCTGTGAGTTTGTCCTCACGCTCAGAGCCGTCGGAAGCTTGCGGGGGAAGGGACGGCACCGAGGGCGCATGCTGCCCACTGATCTTGCGACGAGTGGCAGCCATCGACTCCATATCAGCCGGGGTGAGCGAAGGTCGAGTTTTGAGGCCAGCTCCCGGCGCCTTGATTGTCGCGACCGGCTCCGGAACAGACTCATCAGAAGAGCTCTCGAAACCTTCGTCCTCTCCATCTTCTTCATCGTCCTCAATGGGATGACGAATGACTGACTCCGGGGTGGAAGGTTCGGAAAGCTCATCCTCGGGCCCCTGCTCAAGTTCGGGGGTCACAGGGCGCCCAAGGGATTGGCGAATAGAAGCCATATTCAGCCCAGAGGCATTGGTAGGTTGAGAAACGTCTGCTGGCTCCTCCAGTTGGTGGTGGTTGAGGGCACCCTCACTGTGATGCTCAGCGGTTGGGGTGGTCTGGCCGCCGTTGTCCTTTTCAGCAGCCTCCGCGGCACCTCGGAGGGAATAGCTGCTTTCCTCGTCATACTTGGCTCGCTGGTCTCTCGAAGACAGGCTGTTGTCCGAAGAGTTTTGGTAGTAATCGGGGATGGCATAAAGATCATCATCATGTGCCTCCTCTTTGATGATCACGCTGGAGGAGTCGTCATCATCGTTTTCCAGAGACGGAATTGGGACATCAGGATCATAGTGTTCATAAGGGTTGGGGCTGGATGCAATCTGGGAATCATCATCGAACGCGTCGTCATCATAGCTCTCGCCCTTGCGAATGTCCCGCAGGATCGAATCCCGGGAGATTCGCGGAGGAGAGAAGACATCTTCCCTGGGTGGTTCAGCCGATTGGGCATCATTGTCAAGGGCCGATGCATTATGGTGAGATGTGGCTGATGCTTTTGATGGCTCATCCATCTCCTTGCCATCCTCATCTGCATCACCATGCTGCTCGTGAAGCATCATGAGTCTCAACCTTTCCTCCAAGGACATCGCGCCGTTGATGTCAGATTTGCTGCACGATGCAGGGCGAAGGGCTGTCGGCAAACCACGCTGGCTACCACTACCCCGTTCAAAAGCGGCAGCCAACTTCTCGGGTGAGGTTGGTCGTGACCCAGACAAAGACATACGCGCAACCGATGGCAGCGGCGGTAGCGGACGGCGCTCCCCATTGGAGTCAAGAGACTCAACGCGCGAGTGGCTGCTGGTGTCTGCCTCGCGCGATATGGGACGTTCGTCAGCGGTGTTATTTTCGGTGTGTTCAGCGTAGGTATCATCTTCGCCGTTTACACTTCCAGGGCTCATGAAACGCCAGTCCTCGGGCAGGACTACCGGAGTCTTCTCAATGTCTTCGAGTGACGCATCAAAACTGTCATCCCGCTCAACAGACGATTCATGCTCGAAGCTAACATCCGCATCTTCCTCCGAGTCATAACTGTTCTCTCGGGACCCGGAGGCAATAGATGAGGGATCAGGGGTACGCATCTCGTATTCATTGACCTGTGGAGGTGCAGCGTCAAATTTGACACTCTTTGAGTTCTGGTAAGCGTTATCGTACTCAGACCAAATGTCATGCGAAGGGTCAAAGCCCTTTCCATATCGGCTGCCCTTAGAGAGCGACGACTTTCCGGGGGAGCGTTGGTCTTTGCTTGGCGAGATAGGTCTTGTGATTTGTGCCGGATCCTCTTCGTCGTCCATGAATTGTGACTTGGCGACGTTCATTTGGCTGTCGCGGTTTGGTGAGCGGTCGGTGGCCAACGGTTTCTGTGGTACTGCGACATGCGCAGGGTCGTATTCTGATCCGCCGTCACGGAACATGCTGGCATTGTTCTTTACCCGCGAGACACGCTTGAGGTCCTCGAGAGATGGCCGTCGCGCGGCGAAGAAGGAGCCTTCCGGGTCATATGGCATACGGTTTTCGGCACCCTTGGAAAAGGGAGTTGGAGAGTCGCGACCTTTCCAAAAGAGGCGCGGGGAAGGTTTGTTATTCAGAGGTGAGACATCGTACGTAGAGGCTTCGCCAGCCGGCATCTAACAATAGAACATTAGCGTGCTGTTTTATCCGGCTGGAGGCGTGGCGTGGCAGTACTTTAGTTGTTTGATTCCAAACTGGAGAGTTGCGTCTCTGCGCCATGGGGCTCACTTCAGACAGTGGCCGCTGACCAGGTCCATTACCCATCGTAGTTTGCGCCGGTCAAGGTGGTGAGTTGTGGTAACAAAAACAACAAGGTGTCTGATGATGTCAGCGATTGTTCATCGCGGTCGACGATCGCGTCGAGCCAGAGGCCAAGCGCAGAGGACACGTCAGAACGGTGCCAACATGCAGCATACATACCTATCTTAGAAGATACCAGGAGTCGCGTGGAAAAACAGCGAGACCTGGTACACAACACTCCAAAGGGAAGTCGTGTCGATCGTCTCAGAAATGCAGGTTGCTAAAGCGAAAGCAAAAGCCAATACCGCAGGGACAAAGAAAAAGAGTTCGAAAGTAGAGGGAAGGGATACCAAAGGGATGGTTGGAAAGAGGATCACAGATGGGGATTTCGATATCTATTCCATGGATCCGAGAGTGGATTGTTACCCCAAGCAAGATAATGATGTTGACAGAGTCGCGGGAGTCTCCATAGCAACGCGTCTGTTCGCCTGTTTCAGGTGGGGGACGTGTCGCTGACTCATCTCCGATAATGATCACCTGATCCTTCCGCCTGAGAATTCAGCACGCAATGATCGGCGCTAGTACAGATAAGGAATGGCGCTAGAACTTTCTGATAAACGGGTTTTCTCATCTCAGTCGCGGTTCTGCTGTACCAATATCCATCGTTTTTCGACTTGATTACAGGCAGGATGCCACTGCCCGTGCGTTCTTCGATATGCTTCTTATGTCTAACTAGAGCTCCCGTTGCCCCTTCCCATGGGCTTCTCTCGACATGGCAGGCCACGCGAACAATGGCCACGATGCGCCGCAAGGCCTCTCGCATGACTCTATCCCCTAATGTCGCGAAAGCCTCATTGAAGAAGCCCCGCTCGGGTCGTGGAGCGGGACCTTTCGCTGCAATGAACCAGAAGGAAGCACGGATTCGAGAGGCCCCGCGATCGAGGTCCCAAGCGGCCCTTAAGCGATCCGGGGAAGAAGGCAAAGGTGACAAGAAGGACAGCCCGTTGTACAAAGCATTGAAGATGCAGACAACCCTAGCGCCAATCCCATATGGTCGCCGAACTGCCACAAAAGCCAAACTAGCGAACGTCACGAGCTTCGATCATTTCCCTCTCCTGCCTGCGGTTCGGCACTCGATTTTCGCCCAAGCCCTCCCCGGCCTGGCGGACGTGACTCCAACCCCGATCCAACGCCTCGCGATCCCCCAGTTACTCAAGGACAATGATGGCAAAAAAGACGTTGTGAAGACGACCAGCGACGAAGGCCCCCAATATGATCAGTATCTCCTCGCGGCGGAAACAGGATCAGGAAAGACTCTAGCCTACCTCTTGCCGGTTGTGGATGCCGTCAAACGTGCCGAGAGGATAGAAAAGGAGGAGCAGGAAATCCTTGAAGCACGAAAGGCAAAAGAGCGGGAGGAGAGAATGAAGAACCGAACGTTTGAGTTGGAGCCTGAGCCGCCCATGACCGATGCCGGCCGCCCTAGGGCCATTATTCTCGTACCTACCTCAGAATTGGTATTGCAAGTCGGAGCCAAAGTCAAGGCCCTTGCCCACGGCGTGAAGTATCGTTCGGGAATGATTGCATCGACCCTCACGCCGCGCCGAATCAAGAACACGCTCTTTCACCCGGACGGCCTCGATATTCTCGTCTCCACTCCTCACCTGCTCGCGTCTATCGCGAAGACGAACCCCTATGTCCTCAGCCGTGTCAGTCACCTCGTGCTCGATGAAGCTGATTCCTTGATGGATCGGTCCTTCCTGCCCACTACGATGGAGGTTGTCGACAAAACGGCGCCTTCGCTTAAGAAATTGATCTTCTGCTCCGCCACTATCCCTCGGAGTCTCGATAATCAGCTTCGCAAAAAGTACCCCGACGTGAAGCGTCTGACAACTCCGAACTTGCATGCCATCCCTCGTCGCGTGCAGCTTGGTGTGGTGGATATTGATAAGGAGCCTTATCGGGGCAATCGGAGTCTTGCCTGTGCCGACGTGATATGGTCGATTGGCAAGGCCGGCGAATCCAGTGATGGCGAAGATTACGGTCCTTTGGCAAAGTATATGGGCCCAAAGGTGAAGAAGATCATCGTCTTCGTCAATGAGCGGGAGGAAGCAGATGAGGTTGCCCAGTTCCTGAGTTCCAAGGGCATCGACGCCGTCTCACTCTCCCGCGATTCCAGTTCTCGCAAGCAAGAGGAAGTTCTTGCGGAATTCACCGAGGTTGACATTCCCCCAACCTCGGAAGAGATTGTGTTGGCCCAAAAGCAGCATCGCGCCGAGAAGTCTATTCCCTTTGAGCTTCCCGATAAGAAAGCGGAGGTTACTCGCCGTCTGCCCAACACCAAGGTTCTTGTCACTACCGACATTGCCTCCCGTGGTATTGATACCCTGGCTGTGAAGACTGTGCTGCTTTACCACGTTCCCCACACAACGGTCGACTTCATCCACCGCCTGGGTCGTCTCGGCCGCATGGGCAAGCGTGGTCGGGGTGTCGTTCTGGTCGGCAAGAAGGATCGCAAGGACGTCGTTCGCGAGGTTCGCGAGGGCATGTTCCGCGGCCAGGCCCTGATTTAAAATATTGCATTAACTTGTAAAAACCATAACCATGTAACATATATGGCGTTCATGAAATTTGGGGTGTGTTTGCGATTGGAAAAAGAAAGATGAATACCCCGGCATGACTGCTATCGGTCATTGGACGCTGTATAATATTGGATATATAATAGTTGATTCTCTACCCTCTGCATATTTTCGTGCTAGAGGTTTCCTCTGCCACTTCTTGGCTTTCCCCTTCTGCTCTAGTGTTCAGACCCTTGCCGCTTTTTGCTCACAGAGTAGAGCTTGAGCGTCTCATCGTAGCATGACGAATGCCACATACTGCGTCCGCGCCCAATGAACTGACTTATGAGCTGGGGTATTGGGAGTAGTCATCAGTTCTCAACGTTCGATCTTGAACGCCTTGCAATGCGAATCTCCTTCCTTTCGTTACATGGTATTGCCATCTTTGGAATAGCTCCAAGCCCTCTCAAACTCATTCCAACCCCCAGGTGGTGCGTCCCACATGGCCAATTCACGAACCACTGTCTCGTAGCATCCATCACTGGGCATATTTCCCTGACACACGTTTCCTCCAACAGCGATGTTGATGAGGATTCTGAACTCAGTCATCTTCCTCGTGCCAGGCGGCTTCTCGGCTCTCATGATGGGCCTGCCATCAATCAGCCAGACCAGTCGCCCCCTGCCCGTCGTTTCATCCTCATCCCAGATAAAATCGTACCTCACTCCAGCCGGAGAGTTAATGTTGGGGATCGGGGTTTCGAGAACGCGGTGCTTGTCCCAGTCCTGACCGTTGAAGTGACCCCAATGCAGACAGGTGTGGTTGACAGCATCGCCGTTCCACGCTTCCATGATGTCGATTTCACCATCCTCGGGCCACTTGAAGGGGTCTTTAGGCAGCAGCCAAAAGGCAGGCCAGATACCTCGTGCTACTGGCGCCGTAATTCTGGCTGACAGACAGCCCCGTGGTCGACTGAGGGTCTGGTGACTCGACAACCTGGCGCTGGTGAACTTTTGCGCAGGGTCGGGATGCCCGTGGTTGATTAGGGCGCGCACGATCACCGCATCGCCATAGGGTGAATGGAATGAGTTTTGCGGGCTGTCGACATAATTCTGCGACTCATTGTTGCCCCATCCATGTTGACCCTGTTCGTGGTGGAAGTTGGCGGACACCGGTACTTGGGGATGTAGATTGGGCTGCCAGTAGATCTGGGGTTGCGAGCCCTGCTGCTGATACGCTGGCTTGGTGGAGGCTGGAATAGGTGGTGGGGGAGGCCTGTTGTACGATGGTCCCGGCTGGGAGGCGGGATGGCTGAATTCCTCCCAAGCCTTGTCTGCCTTATCGATAATGCCCTGAAGCGTCTGTCTGAATGGCATGTTGAGAAGGCCCTCGGTATAGATGTTAGTTGCACAAGTAGCGAGGACGTGAAAAGAGACGGTAAGCAAAGCTGACGTCAGGTTGTGGATATCTAGGCACCGTACCAGTTCGAAGTTATTAGCTATATGGAGTATGTACTACTCAGCGCTAACATTGAAGCAATCGCTTAGCTTGAATCTAAATTCTGAAAACCTTTCTCTTCGACCGCTAAGACTCGATAGTAGTGATAATCTAGCGGCTACTTTTCTCGGCCTGCTAGTAATTTGTGCCTCAGGCATGAATAATATGCAAACTCTACAAACCTCTATTGAGAACTTTGGCATCACAAGAGGTTGAACTTTTAATGTGTGGCCTATACATGGCAAATCTAGTGTGCTTAAACCTAGCGCGACATCATTGCAAATCTTCCTCTCGGCATAATCAACATAGTTAACACCACTTGCCTCTCTGCTCGCACTATCTCCCAAGTATGGCAGAAGCATGCCATGACCATCCGCCTGCAACAGAACTCTCTAGAGCAGAGCGCTTCAAAGCTACACACATCGCCGCGCGCCATGGCAACTACCACCAATACTACGCCAAGTTCCGGGCACCCACTGTCCCGGACGAACGCCTTTCCATTCTCCCGTCAGAGATCCTCCGCAACGCGCGTGTCATAGACCTCGGCTGCAACGCGGGCAAACTGACCTATGAGGCGATAGCGCACTGCGGCGCAGCCGCCGCAGTCGGTGTCGATATCGACCCATGGCTGGTCGAGCAGGCGAAAGCGGCGTACCCGGACGGGCCGTGCACATTTGAGCACTTTGACTTCGTGGATGCGTCCGCGTACAAGGGTACCGCGCTGGGCAAGTTCGACGTTGTCCTACTGCTCTCTGTGACCAAGTGGATCCATTTGAACAACGGGGACGCTGGGATATTGACGCTATTTGCGCATATACGAAGTATGCTCAATGAGGGGGGTTATCTCGTTGTTGAGCCGCAGCCTATGAGCAATTATGCGAAGGCTTCGAAGAAAAATAAAGAATTGAGAGAGACGTATAAGACTATCCAGATTAAACCACCGTTTGATGATGAGTTAAAAGCGCAGGGATTTGAGAGGATACTTAAGTTTGAGAGGGACGAGGAAGGGTTTGCTAGGCCTGTACATGTTTGGAGAAAAAAGTATCATAATATGATCAATGGAGATGGCTTCCAATGAAACAGCACACCGATTACTGGATGCCAGATGGATTTACGAAAGATATGTATTCCCAATACTGCATCGCTTAATTTTGACATTGTGCAAGGCCAGTCTTTCGGAGGACTGACCTATTTCCTGAGCTTCATGCCTTATCTCAAAGGACTTGACATTCACTGGTACAAGATTCCATTTTAAGGCAGTTGCTGATAAACTTCAAATGCCATCATAGGAAAAATAGGCCTCCGCGTTACCGAAGCGTCGTTCCAAGGTTACTCATGTTCCTCACCAACCACATATCTAGGACCGAAAGTTTAATCTCTCGGCTAGCTAACACTTTCAAGCTTTATGTTGAGTTTTCCCGCGCGAAGATCGAAGGCACGTGCCCCATTGTTACTAAATCCGGGAACGTCAAGTGCCAGATGATGTATTCATGTGCTCACTCATTCGGGCAAGACCGGGCGCGGAAATTTCAAGTATAAACTGACGAAATGCTCTTATTTTTCCCCTTTGAAAGCATAACACTACCTTCAGTTCCCGGCATTTCTTGAAAACATTATTGTTACGCCAATATGGCGAATATTTTCACCAAAGCATTCTGGACGCAATCTTATTACATCCCTGCGCCTCCTTTGACAGAGAAAAACCTTCCCGACCAGAATGGCCGCGTACATATCGTCACTGGTGGATATGCTGGCGTTGGCCGTCAATTAAGTGCGATACTCTATGGGAAAGGCGCTACAGTCTACATCGCCGGCCGTAGCGAGCAAAAAGCTGAAGACGCCATGCGTCAAATCAAGGAGGAACATCCATCTTCTTCAGGCCACTTGCACTTTCTCTTTTTAGATCTCAATGATCTATCAACCATCAAGCCGACAGTCGAAAACTTTTTATCGCAGGAATCTCGCCTTGACGTTCTCGTCAACAACGCCGGTGTGATGATTCCTCCGAAAGGAACCAAAACAGCCCAGGGACATGATTTGCAATTTGGAACGAACGTGCTGGGTCCATTCTTGTTCACTAAGCTCCTGATTCCCGTTATGGCTCAAACAGCTAAAACCGCCGCCCCAGGCTCAGTGCGGGTGATATGGGCAGCAAGCTTGGCCATTCAAGTCATGTCTCCAAACGGGGGCGGCATTATCCTGGATGGATCTGGTGCACCTAAAATTCTAGACAGCCAACAAACTAACTACGGACAGACTAAAGTTGCCAATGTTTTGTTGGCTATCAAAACTCAGGAGCTTTATGGTTCCCAAGGCATTAGAAGTGTTTCTTTCAATCCCGGCAATTTGAAGACGGAGCTTCAGCGTCATTCTACCGGTTTAATGATGAAAGTGGCCGAGTCGATGCTCTATCCAGCTATCTTTGGCGCTTACACCGAGTTGTACAGTGGTTGGAGTGAGGAGATTGGCGCTGACAAAAGTGTCACGTATGTTATGCCATGGGGAAGGGACGGTACGGATCTTGTTAGATCGGATATTAGGAAGGGTATTGGGAATGGCTTAGCCGACAGAGTCTGGGAATGGTGTGAATCAGAGACGGCAAAATTTTTATAAGGTCTTTAGTCCAGTCTATATTCTCTTGCGCTTTATCTGGACTCGCTATTTTTTCTCAATGTTCAGAAATAGCTGTATTTACCCCTTGGTGTTACTGGCCAGTATGAAAAGGAATCATGTCATCAATAAAAACAATTAAACTGGAGCAGAGAAGAAGTAGTCGGGGGTGGAGGAGCCGGAGTTCTACATAACACCACAAAGGGAACTAGTCCCAATCCGATTAGTCTACACCCCTCTTCTAAGTCACATGCTTCCAAGGTCACGTGCCATCCAGGTCACGTCTCAGTTGTCTGCCATACGTCAGTCACACTTAGGGGGAGAATTCTCCTTATGCAATTTAACACTAACTCTAATATAAGCTTTATACATAACGTCTTAGCAGTGCCAAATTACATGACTATATAATATCTTTTATGGCAGTGAGCTGGCGGTCAGAAATGGCACGAGTCTGGCACGTGACCTTGTTTGTCCACAGCGGGGCCTATCATAAATGACATTTCCTGGCATCGCGACAACATTCAAAGCCCAAGAGGCCCCAGACTTTTCATTCAAGGCAAGTTCTAATGCTATTTACTTATGGAAGAAGCCTCGAAACCAAGGATGCGTCCAAGCACACGATGGACCTCTTTCGAGGGCTAGGATTACAACGGCATGAAAGAGCGCTTGGAGATAGCGCTCGCTGGACTCAATAAGGATGCTCTCTTATCCCATGCTGAGCATGTAAAAAGACAAAAATTTTCTATGAGTAGTAGTTTCTCGGCAGGACGATTCTAGGTTTGTTTTGAGATGGTAGCCAAGGACGGCAGTGTAGTGATTGCTCGCGTTCGATTGCCCCGGCATCCTGACACGCTGCCAACAGTAAGCGAAGAGGACGAATTTTATACGAAGGCCCCAGGTCTAGACGTGCAGCCGCTGTAGGTGCCATATATATGCTGTTAGAAGGCTTCTATGGTAATACGTTGCAGGATGTTGCACTTGATCTTTGCAGTCTACCGGCAAATAAGGATCCTAATTTCTGCTTTACTTTCCACAACCTACTTTCTTTTATAGGCGCTATACTAGCCCTAACCAGATCTAGGTTGCAACTTAGGTCCATATTATGGCTCAGCGGACAATGGCTCAAGCGTAGCTAGCGACTTTAGAATATCCATGGATTGGCTCTATAACCGCCACGACTAAATCGGGAGAGCCTATCATTGGCAAGTTGTCTATAGCGGCAGCAGAAGGGCTCGTTCCGCAGGGACCATTTTCTACGGCTACCGAGTATTTCACTACTATTGGGAAAGCTATATTACGGAAGGTAGAGCTTCAAGATAACGAGCGTATTCGAGACTCGACTATGCTTAGTGCTTTCGTTTTCCTCGATATTGTATAGACTACCGGCCATTTTGGGGAATCTCAAGACCTCTTCTACTTCGATCACATAGATCTCGGCATGCAAAACATACTTGTTGACGACGACTTCAACTTTCTAGCCCTCATTGATTGGGAGTTCACCCAAACAGCTCCATTGCACGTCAACCACTACCCAATGCCCTTTCCACTCATTTCGCCGGACAGAAAGATCAAGGATGCCTTTGATGACCCGACACATATTGCACATGGAAACATATTGAAGCAACACTCCTCTCGACGACTGTACTGCCAGAAGTTCCGAGAAGCTGAGATAATACTAAGAAGGAAAGGACTACTCGAAGGTACATTTGCTGAGGTGTTGGAGTCCGGCGTCAAGAATCTATGCTTGCTTCAGCAGGCTTGGTAATATACCGGAACAGGATACAGACCATATCCGCGAGGTGGTGCGGCTGGCTTTTGGAGCTGATGAAGGAACAGATCGATACCTTACGAACATGCAGTCCCGGATAAATTCGAGTGGACTTCGACATGAATAATGATAGCCAAAGCCGCAATTCTGAACGTTTCATGATTTCAAAGTTCCAAATTTTAAATATAGAGGTTTCCCTTTGGCAATACTTACATGGCGATCCAATGGACTGAAAATATACGCCTGCAAATCCTGCGTCTGTTTTTGAAGGGACAGCCTTCGGCCAGGCTCTACACACGAATTGCTCTACATTAACCTCAACATTACCAAACCTAGCACATACGACCATAGGGTGCGGAGAACAGGGCTTCCCGTCCGCTCAGCCGTACTTAAGCCACACGCCGGCAGGTTAGTAGTTGGGTGGGTGACCACCAGCGAATCCCTGCTGTTGTATGTT
>JGI24509J20081_1000435_pt1 | contig 13327 bp, 10 predicted proteins | sample LinPmetageLP29_FD_20081 | JGI IMG/M metagenome (IMG submission 20081) | reverse complement strand
TCTCTCTCTCTCTCTCTCTCTTGTGGTATACATTCCATCCTACAACGAACTTGGCTATTTTATGCGTGTACCGAGTACCTATCGAGCCTCTCATTCGCTCTGCCAACTTAATCGTCCTACCTGTTGTTCCACTTTGGCTCGCCACACGCGTCATTCCCCTAGAGCAGCTCCATCTTCAGCTCCGATTCGAGCCCCTTTGTACCCAAACGCTAATCTAGCTAATCGAACATGCCGGGAACTGTCTCAACGTGATCAACAGCGCCCTTACAACACGCAGAGCACACACGAGTCTGCAGCTCTTTGTTCCTAGAGGAGAAAATCTGCCAATTCAATTGATAGGGCATGTCTTCTCATTGACAGATTCTGCACAACAGCCACCCCAAGTCCATCGTCGTGCGATCGATCTGCATAGCCCGCTGCTATGGATCCGTCTCTGATCACGAGCCCGAGCGACCGCTCTCAAACGCAGGGCATATTGCCTTCATCTTCTAGCCCGTCAAAACGCCCCCAGCGCAGCGATTACCCACTTTCCACTGATAGCAGGAGTGGGAACGGTCCAATGGGCGGTCGAGACCCAGGACATGCGACGGCCTCCACTCGCTTGGAGTCCCCCGCGCCTGTTGGTGGTAAATCTTTCAAGACTCCCAAACGCAAGAGAAACCGCCATCGCAAACGGCGCAATCGCCAACAATCCTTCTTCACACCTGGCCGAGAGGAGTCTCATGATCACTCTGGAGTCACAACAGGGACTGGTGGGGCTAGAGATTCAATGGAGGGCGAGCGGCCAACATCGAAGGATCGTCCGTCATTTTTCAAATTGGGCAGTAATTTGAGTAATACTAGCATCGAGACCGACGCCTTGCTAGACCATCGGTATGTTTCGCCTTATATACTTTTAGATAACTGCAATATGGAACAACTCTCTGACGATTGGGGGCGCAAACAGTGAGCAGCCCATGATGCGACACCGACGAGAGAGCCGCACTGCCACAACATTCCGTCCTTCACTACTCGGTAATGCCTTCCAGTCCTTTGAATCTCGATCTCGCAACACCCCGGGAGGAAGTCGAGTGCAACACCGCGATAGGGATAGTGATGATGACGAGGCGAATGATCGGACACCGTTGATGCGCCCTCTTTCCGGGCATGGCTCCGGTCCTGCTCGTTATGGAACTGATTCGCGATCAAGCGCGTTCTCTCATCCGCGACGAGCGTCCGTTCAGACAACCTCGTCCCAATGTTCGCCACGGGGTCATCATAGCCCGCCCTACACCCCCGATGTAGAGCGCGACTACGATATCAACAACCCGCCGTCGATTCCAAGCTCGCCGAAGCTAGGCCCGGAGATGAACTACGACGATGCGGTGGTTACGGGTGCCGATTTTGACTTCTCGTTGGCGCGGTCTATGGAGAACCGTCGAGAATCGGTGGGCCGCCCCAATGATGCGCTGATCGACATGGAAGGTGGAATTGCACAGCAGTCTGCGCCTTCTTCCGTTCGCTCTGGGAATGTTTCACCTGCGGACTTGCGACGACGCAGGACCGTGGCCTTGCCAGTGCAAGAAGATGTTTGCTTCCCCACCGGGATATCCGAAATAGGAGACGAGGGCCCCAGGGTGCCGATGAATGGCGAGCGCCGGCGACGCAGCAAGCGTCAGTGGCCGGACTTATCGGCTCTTGAAGAATGGAGTCGGGAGGAGAAAGAGGAACGCAGTGGGGATCTTCGTGTTAAAAAGATCAGTGAGCCTGTGCTCATCGAGGGCCGCCTCCGTCCCCAGTATAAGATGTGGCGACGCGAAGAAGACGAAGCGCCCTATCGATTCACTTATTTCAACGAAGAGTTCCAGAGCACCATTCACGCTCAATCCATATCCGAGTTGGTACAGCCGGGTGGTAGCTTCAAAGAGCTCTTCATTCCCGACCCGCCCGAACTGGAGGATTCATCTGACGATGATGACTTTGAAGGCGATCATGCTGAGCACCCTGGTAACCACTGGGTCCGTCATACGGCCCCCCGGCTCTCGCCATCGAACCACGACTTACGGTCTTCCAATGTCACTAGTGGCACCGCAACACCCGCCCCTGATCACTTAAGGAATGGCAATAATGCGAATCACCAATCTGTCCCCAACGGAAACCGGAGTCATCCGCGCTTGTCTGCACTCGGCGAGGAAGGCCCGGAATCCCGTCGAGAATCATCGCCATCGCACTCCAACATTCCTCCAAAGCCCAAACGATATGGCCCTCGTCCAACATTCTGGCTGGATGTGCTCTCCCCAACCGATGCCGAGATGCGTGTGATTGCCAAGGCATTCGGTATCCACGCTCTGACAGCAGAGGATATCATGATGCAAGAAGCGCGAGAAAAGGTGGAGCTATTCCGCAGCTACTACTTTGTCAACTATCGTACCTTCGAGCAGGACATCAACAGCGAAGACTATCTCGAGCCTGTGAATATGTATGTGGTTGTGTTCCGAGAAGGCGTGCTGTCCTTCCACTTCTCGCAGACGCCACACCCAGCCAATGTACGACGCCGAATCCGCCAGCTCATGGACTATTTGATTTTGAGCTCGGACTGGATTTCCTACGCTCTTATCGACGACATCACTGACGTCTTCGGCCCCCTAATTCAAAATATTGAGGATGAGGTTGACGAAATCGATGAGATGATCATGCAGATGCACTCCTCGAGCAAAGAAGGCTCTTCTGGAGACAACTTAACCCCCTCCTTTGCACCGGGTGAAATGTTACGGCGCACCGGTCAATGCCGCAAGACGGTCATGGGACTGTACCGTCTGCTGAGCAATAAAGCCGATGTGGTCAAGGGGTTTGCCAAGCGCTGCAATGAGCAGTGGGAGGTGGCGCCCAAGTCGGAGATCGGCCTGTATCTGGGTGATATCCAGGACCATATCATGACTATGACTGGTAACTTAACTCATTATGAAACGTACGTCGCTCACCTTTGTTTTTGCTGAGCTTATATCTGGACCTGGGAGATTGGCTAACTGTTTTGTTTAGGATCTTGTCTCGTGCACATTCCAACTATCTGGCGCAAATCAACATTCTCATGAATGAGCGCCAGGAGCAGACCGCAGATGTCTTGGGCAAGCTAACTGTGCTTGGTACTATCGTACTGCCTATGAACATTATCTGTGGTATGTGGGGGATGAACGTGAAGGTGCCGGGTCAGGATGTCGATGACCTATATTGGTTTTGGTCCAGTATGTTGTCCTAATCAGTTTTGAGGATATGATCAGATTCTAACACTCTATAGTTACCGGTGGCTTGTTTCTCTTTGGTCTTGCCTCATTTTTGATTGCCAAACGGGTCTACAATATTGTCTAACAGGTCACAAAAACCTGTGTCTGACGTTCCACCGACCAAGCTTAATACTCCTTGCTTATGTTTTCTCTTTATTTTGGTCATGTTTTTATGTTTTGTACATGGTTTTGATCCTTCTGCCTTGACCCTCAAGACGAGCATTTTCAATGGCGTTAGTGGCGATACAGGACAGGTGGTAGTCCTTGGTTTTCTTCCTCTCTATCCCTGGCTTCTAATGTTGGCTTTTGTGCTTGGATTGTATATTTTCATGGACTGTACGGACTATGTATGCTGTATACTATGTTCTGCAATAACTCCGCGAATCCTAACTTAGACAGAAAGGATGAGGTCACCGTGACTTGTATGTATTGTCGATACCGCCGTATTGTGCCCATCCCTGCTTATAGGCCTCGTTTTATTACATATCTGCGTCATAACTTCGTCAGATGGGTTCCCCAGGTCCCAAGTCCACTTTACCTGGCCATCCATCTTATTTTCCATTCTCTTCCTCCTCACTGTCCCTCTGTCCCTCTGTCCCTCTGGGCATCCACATTCTCCCTACACCGTTCTTTCTTCATTTCAAGACTTGCACATCTGTCAGTCTAGACCGTTCGCGTGCCTCCCTGCAGTGCAAGGCCCTTTTTGGACCCTGACGTGGGCCACGATCATTGGCTTTCGCGGTTCGGCCCTGACCACTCCACACCGAGGCTTGGTCACCGACTCTGCAGCGGAGCAACCCTAGACGCTAGAACTGCGTGGCGTCAGTTACATGGGAAAAGACAACTCACCACAAATCAGCACCAGACAAGCCGAAACGTTGAGCCGGATCGGCGGATCCCATCGCACTTTTCCCGCCAACCACCGTTCACGCGGTTGGTTCTAGACGTTCTTGATTTGCCTGTGCTTCCCCGACAAGCAAGAGCTGCGAGAACGGGTATCTTGGTTCCTCGTCCCAGATCCGACACTTCCTTTCCTGCTCCTCCCTTAAGATCTTCTTTCCTACCCAACCCCTGCGACCTGCATCCTGCTGCAGCGACCCCATACGTTCTCTCGTTCGATGTAATCCCAGTTACCCGTCTTCAAGCATGTGGACATCGGTTATTCGCTTCCCTGCACCGTCACCTGTGTAACGACCCGTATTCTGCCGCGACATCTCGACCTGACAACTCATATCTTCATCGTCGAAGCCATTCCCTGCCTGTCGTCGCACCTTGCTTTTGCGATTCCCTTTTTGGTCCTGATTCCTGCCCAACTGTGAGGCTTCCTCTCGGGGGTCTTCTGACTAGTCTGCCTCCCGTCAGCGCAACCTGACTCGGTGAAGACCATGGTTGCAGAGTCCGAGAGGCCGCCTTACTTGAATGGCGCCTCCAGACAATCCAGAGGCGCCAAGCATGCGGAGACGGCTTCGGATTCTGTGCATCGGACGGCCAACGAGGGTGATGGCGTGGAAGAGCCGCGCCCGACCGTTAAATCTCAGACCCATGCCATAGGCCAGGTGCCAAAGCTCGTCCCAAATTCTTCGACTACTGCGTCCGCCGTCTCCTCTCGTGAATCTTCCCCAGTTCGAATCTCTTCCCGGACCACCAATTCCTCCTCCGTCAGCCGAGGGCTTTCTCGATCCCGGACAAGCAGCCAGGACCGATCGAGCCCGACTCGATCGTCTTCCAACGGCCAGCCCTCAGCAATCCCGTCACCCTACTCCACGTCACCTGTTTCCCGTACGCCGGCACATCTCACCGACGCGCTTACAGTCTCACTACCCCCACCTCCCGCTCCCGAGCCCCAAGTCAATGTCCCCAGCCCAGACAAGTCCAACATGCCGTCAAGGGCGGGCACTCGTCGTACAGATCAGGAGTCTACGCCGCCGAATACTTCCCATAAACGAACCCAGCTGCCGTTGGAAGAGAATGGAAAGACAGACAGGAGCTCACCGCGCATGGTTACGAGGGGTGCAAGTGGACAAGGACCTTCCCTGGAGACAGTCCAGGAAATGGCCAGTAATCCTTCTACTCCGTCGACTGAGACTGCTACTGCGCCAACCACCCCGGACGACTCACGGTTACACACGATTGACGAGGATCCGACCCCTCGAGCCTCGAGACAAAATGCAGAAAGCGGGAGCGACAGCGGTGGCAACCGCAGCTCGAAGGAAGACAAACCTAGTGCCACCGGTACAGGCAAAACTTCTAGGTCGATCATGCCAAAGCGGTCGGTAACCTCGTTGAGCGGTGCCCGTGGGAAACCTAGCGAAGGCTCAGTGCGCAACATGATTGTGGAGACCGAAACCGTCAGTTCAATACCACAAGTCTCCTTGGGAGTTGGCTCTGGTGAGCGAGGCAACGCCGGCCGATCCGATCAATCTAGTTTGCGTATGAAGCCTTCAACGGAGACGATTCGGCCTCGCAAAGAGAAGAAGAAACCCCGCCGTCCCAATACTCTCAACGCAGGCCCGGCGACGAGCAAAGCGGATATCTTTGAGGCCAAAGTTGCGAGTGCTGTGGATGAGGCCGATGTTTCTGATTCCGATGAGACCTTTGTCTATGAATCTAATCCACCCGATCCATATCCTCCTCGGCAACCTCGATACCACTCCCGAACTCCCAGCGCTACCTCCATGGCGAGCCAAGTGGACCAGCTGGCTGGTCGTGGCCGTGGGCTGCGGGATGGTGCTCACAGCGTTACCGGCAAGCGCAGCATGAAGTTTACAAATAGTGGATATACACCCAGCATGGATGGCGAGACTGGAGACGGAGACGGACCTCGAAATGCTGCCATGAACTCCGGTAATGGGGCGATGACCCCACGCCACCAACACATTGGGCGCCACGGACGCGGCGGTATACTGCACGCTGGGCTCTTTGAAGGCGAAACGCCTTTCCCGTCGCAATCCAAATCACCGCGACATTTTCTTGGACATGTCAACCGACATTCGCGAAATACTCGCTCGTCGCCCAACTATAAATCCATTGACAGTAAGAAGGCGGGCGAGGCGTACGATTTCGATGCTGAAGGGGCTGATGATGAACGCACACCGCTGGTGGGCTCACGGCATTCGAACCGGCGACCGGGTCGACGCCCGAATAGTGCCAGCTTGCGGCAGTTGGAATATATGGAACGGCAACGCGGCTTCTTGGCTCGCTATGGATCATGCGCCGTGGTTCTCCTGCTTCTGCTCATTATTGCCGGTGGTGCCATCTCATTCGTGATCGCCGCAACGAAGACCCTTTTGGACGTTCATGTTCTTGCCATTGAAAATGTGCTCGCATCAGAACAGGAAATCATGCTGGATCTTAATGTGCAAGCAGTCAATCCGAACATCTTCCCCGTGACGATTGACGACACCGATATAAACATCTTTGCCAAAAGTCGGTATGTCGGCACGGACAAATTCTGGCGTGGACACGGGTCGGACGAACTTGATCACTTCCCCCGTGTAAAACAAAGCCGGCGCCGTTGGCAGTTGTCACAAATTGCCCGATGCCTGGGCAACATGGACTGCGTGCAATCCACCGTGTCCGGCCATTCTTCGGCCGACACCAAGGACGGCGTCGATCACGGCACTGATCCTATATCCGATCCTGAAGGTGATCCAAGATCCATGTTGCTCGGCAGAGTATTCCGCTTTGACTCGCCGCTTTCCTTCGAAGCATCCCCGTGGATGCAGCTGGTATCCACTTCAAAGGGACTGATCCGGCTTCCCCATCCCGGGAACAAGACCGAAGAAGGCGGCACAGAGCGCTGGGAACGTGTTCTCGAGCATCCATTTGAGCTGATCGTCCGCGGCGTCGTCAAGTACCAACTTCCCCTTAGCTCCCACTTCTACTCCGCCACTATTAGCTCCAGCGTCAAAGTCGTGCCCGATGATGACACCCTGGACCCCCACGATCCTGAAAGGAGACCACCGAGCAACGAAACAGCTCATGTCTCCTTCATCAGGAAATCCACTCCCGTTCTCCGCCTCGCGGACCTCGATACTAACCCCGAGCATCGATCGGCACTCTCTCAACGACAGTTCACGGCCTGAAAGCTTTTTGCGATAAATTAGCGATAGATTGATGTTTATTACGACAGCCCTATTCCCTTTTCCACCTTCCTTCTCCTGTAACGAGACGAAAATCCAGCAAGCCCCAGACCCTTCTAAGCTTCGCCTGTCTTATCCGTCTTCTTGCTTTCCCCACGCTGTATACCCATTTGCAACGTTTTTTTTTTTTCCTTTTTTCCTGTCACGACTCTTACATGGCTGAGTCCGAGGCATGTGGTGCAGCTTCTCTCTATCATTCTCTGTACATTGGTTCCATATCTGCAGATGTGGTCATGATCTCTGAGTTGGATGGTCTTTCAGTTGCCGCCTACTCGTCCTGGCATCCAGCCGATTTTCCTTTGGAATATGTATCTATATTATCTTTCGTGTTTGGAAGACGTAATGGAAGGCTTATGGCTAAAGTGATATACCTGGCTTGATCTATTGGATTCCAGGGGTTTCCCGCTATTCAGCAGTGTAGACAAAGTCTAGGTGCTATTAACAGCCAATAAGGAGGAAGGCGTATTGGTTAAATTCTCTAGGGAATAACCTCGACTTAGTAGAGCCTTGCTGACCTTGGTAAAATTCAGAATAGGTGAGATCTGAATTGATCTGAATCGAAAGCAAGGAAAGGATTCAATTTTAGGAAGAATAACTATCCACTGCGGCTGAACTGCATTTACCTATGCATCTTTGTTTCCGTAAGGAGCCGAAGTGCATATTGGGCTCGTTACTCGATAGTTCGGCATTGATTGTGACCAGGTCACATGTCACCTACGAGGCAGTTGATGGAAGATTGTATGCATGCTTCTTTAAGGGAGAATTGTCTATTTCTTTGCCTTCTTTGTCTTGAAAGCTCTTGACGTTCCCGCTAAGCTGCAGGAAGTCAACTACATCCTAGAGAAGTGCCGTTTGTAGCAAGAAAGGTTATAAGGAACCCTCTTGCCCTGCTTTCTCCTTCTTTCCTTTCATCTTCACCTTGATGTCTTCATTCACCAGACCCTTGGGTTTCTTCCCTCTAGACTGCCTCAACTAGTTACCAGAAAGGACAAGGTACTAAGCCTGTCCAAAGAATCCAGCCGCTTCAAGAAACATCCACTTGCTAGATCTTTGAAGAAGATCCCATAGAAAGACCTAGGAGCAACAGGGTGCGGCTGGGTGCTTTTGGCTTGGCTTGCTGCTTTGCCCTTTTGGTGGTTTGATGTACTCGGCCTCAGTCGATGATTTGGCGGAGCTCTATCCAATTGGCGCGGTGAGAAAGAAGGCGTAGCCAGTACCGTTCTTCTGAGCATAATGCGAAGGATACGTGGCCGGAAGAGCGGCACTAGCTACGCCTTTGTCGCGGGCGTCTTAGGGCTTGTCCTTATCGCCAGTGTGGTGTGGTGAGCTGCACCGTCAGATTAGAGAGGACACCGGAAAGAGCCTAGTCGCGAGTTTTTTCCCAGAACAGATCCCGCAGCATAAACTAAGTAACTAGATAGAAGACTTGTCTTGTCCGACTTGAGACCTCGGAGCCTAGGGCTATCGTTTCCTACCAGATACTACTAAGCAAACCTATAGAAGCAATTCATAGTCAAATATAGTCATAACCTTGGAATTCATCATCATCTGGCGGTAGCGTAAAATCATGATTGAAGCAGGAGCATAGGAAAAAGGAAATAAGTATCAAAAGCAGAATAGACGTAGCACAGTGAATACATAAGTCATAGGCAAGGGCATCATAAGCGTGACAATACAGGGGAAGGAAGAAGCAAAGAACCACCCAAAACATAAGGAAGCCAAATCCAAATCAATGTTTTTGAGTCCCGGTCAATTCAAGCACAGGGAAGAATCAGAATAAGACACGAGTGAACTTGTTAATCAAGTCCTCGATTTTCTCGAGGGCGGGGTCTTCTTTCTCGGTGAGTAGACGACCGTGCGAGTCGAATCGATCTGGAAGGTCGATTGTCGAGTCTGATTCTGATTCATTGGCTTCGTGTTGACCATGGGAGTGTTTTGATGAATGATGTTGGTGTCCACGAGATTGAGGAGGGGTCATGGGAGGGTGCGGAACAGAGGAAGAGCGGCGGCGAGAATAATGGGGACGATGGGCGGAGGAATGGATAGTAGAGTCACTGTCGTCGGTCTCGTACCCGTGATCTGATTCCGGTGTCAGGTCAAAGGCGACGGACTTTGACGAGGGCGCTGGTTGGCTGCCGAATCGAGGTACGGACGGTGTTGATTGGAGGTTGCTTAGACCTAGACCTGTAGGCAGACGATTAGCTGTTGTTCCAAAACCGACTAGACACGGTTCAGTGAACCCACCATCGCGCGACTGATCAGTGGGAAGGGTGGAGCTCTGTGGAGCACTCACATTCTCATCGGCCCGTCGTGGCCGCGGGGCGTACTGCCCTGGTCCCGGTCCTGCGGCTCCGTAGCTATAGGGCTCGGGAGGAGGAGCTGCGCCTGGCGGGGGAGGGTAGTTCGCTGGATTGTAGGGCTGGGGAGGGGCATGCAGGTTTGTAGTTGAGTCCGGTGGGGGAGGGAAGTAGTTGTTATTGGGATAGTAGTTAGGCTCCGGGGGCGGCTGGTGCGGCGCAGCATGTGGAGAGACGGGGTAGGGCTCCGGATCATAGGATTCCTCGTAGGGATCGCGGTGGACATCATCATCATACCCTGGTTTCTTGTCAGTCTTGCTTTGACGGGATAAGGAAAGATCGGTGACGAACTTACGGGTCCTTGAGTGTGAACGTGAACGTGAACGGCCATCCTTGCGGTCCCGATGCTGCTGATACTTGTGTGCGGCGTACCCCAAGCCGGTAGCGCCTAGTACTCCCTCGGCAATTTCGCGAGAACGGCTGCGGTGCTTTCTTCTATGCCGGCGTTCCCGGTCCGAGTCCGAAGAGCTGCTGTAGCGAGGAGCACGGCTGCGACTGCGGCTACGGCCGTGGCGTCGGCCGTGTCCTTCAGTGCCGTCCGAGTAATAGTCACCACTCTGGAGGGCCGGCTGGCCATAGTAGTGCCCAGCCTCGACGGGATCATTACCGTACTCAATCAACCCCGCCGAGTCGCGAGTGGGATCGGGGTATGTCTCACTGCCACGGGCACGGCTGTGGGATCTGGACCGGCGTCGGTCACGGCTCACCGGCTCTTTACCATCTTTCTCGGCCTTGTTCTTCTCGTAGAGACCAGTGATGCCGGCGGCACCCAGACCAGCAGCCAGTACGGGAAGGGCCTGGCGAATGCGACTGTGCGAACGAGAGCGCTCACCCTTGCGGGACTTGGAGCGAGATCGAGCATGCTCAATCAAGCCGGCAGCGGCAGCACCAGCCAGACCGGCGCCGGCCATGTGCTGTCGGCGCTTAGACTGGCTACGAGCGTCATCCTTCTCCGAGCCAGCAGTGCTCAGAGCCCTGCCTCGGGAGCGGGAGCGAGTACGAGAGCGACTCTTGCGCTCATCCTTGTTCCTGTTGTTGCGCAAGGCAGCCACACCGGCAGCCACTGCGGCGGCACCCAGGCCAAGCTCCATAAGAGTCTTTGCACGAGAGTGCGAGTGGGAGCGGCTGCGGCTCCGGCTGCTGTGACGACCACGGCTGCGGTGTCTGTGGTGGCGAGGACGTTCATCATCGGAGTGCGCGCGATGACGGCTTCGGCTCTTGCTGCGATAGTAGTCGCGGACATGTCCGGCAGCATTGACAGCCACGGCACCCAGAGCGCCAGCGCCAGCGGTCTTTGCGGCGTGGCTTAGTCCATGGCTCACTTCCTTGCCCTCACGCTTGCTGCGGCTACGTATCAGTTCTGCAGCACCGACACCTACCAGGGCACCCTCTGCAAGGTGACGCTTGTGGTGAGGGTGCTCATCATCGTAGTCGCGGGTAGTCTCTTTACGGACGTAGACCAAACTATCGTCGCTGCTGTAGTCATCACGATCCCCATGTCGACGGCTGGCCTGGGAGATGGAGTCACCCGGGCTGAGTTCACGGCGCGAGCGGCGATCATCGTACTCGTGGACTCGGCGGCGGCTACGATAGTAGTAAGGGTCCTCATCGGCATCTGAGCGACGGACGACGTCATAATCGGACTCTCGGGCTGTTTTCACTATTACTGACTGTTCCCGACTGATCCTTGGGGTGGGATTCAACGCGAGATGCAACGATCCATCTGCAGATCCGGCTCGGCTGTGGTGGCCATAGGGTTGTAGGTACTCACGGTCGTAGTATTCCCGCTCGTAGCGGCGAGCGGGAGGGTCATAGTCGACCTCGCGATCAGTTTGGCGACGGATGACGAGCTCGCGGTCACCGGCATAGCCATCCCGGCTCATTGAGAACTCTCGTAGGTCATCACGGTTCTCGGAGGGAACGACGTAACGCTTGATAGTAATCGGGCGGTCATAATCGTCGCGCTCTCGGTCTCGCTGGTACATGTACGACATGGTACACGGCTGAGAAGAAGATGAAGGATGAAAGAAAGTCGGAGGGGCAAATGATCAATGGAGGGGCGGAAAAGCGGGTGACGCAGAGTAAAGTAATTGAGGGGCGCAGGGCGAGTGGGGTTAGACGCTTGTGATCGACTAGGCTGGATTTTCGGGAAATCTGTTTTCTGGAATGAAATGGAAGAGATTTCCCGATGATTCAGATCCAAGCCGAGCGCGAATGTGCCGTTGTGCCGTTGGAAGGATCGGCAGCACTGATACACCTGGAGAGGAACAGTGATGAGGGCTGAAGGATAAGATGAAGAATGAAAGGAGTAGATGACTCGAGATGAACAAAGGTGAGTTGAGTTGAGTTGTTGAGAAGAAGGGAAATGGCAAAGATAAAGAAAGTTGCCACCTGAGGCTGTATATTTCACCGCATGAATGAACTCTTCAAGTACCGAATATCAACTGTTTCTCGTGACAAAACCGCGGTGTGCTGTGGCTTAGACTTGTTTACTTCGTTACCTTTACAACCTTGGATTCTTCCCGCTCTCATCCATGGAAACTGTCCCCTACCACTACCCGCTCTGGGGCACTGGAAACAGGGCGCTACATAAAACATGACAGACACGAGGCACTGCCCTCGCCCTGTGCCCCACCATCTCGCTATCTCCGACTCTACGAGTTATCGAGTTATCTATGAGAGTTTGGAACGTGGTTGACACGAATGTGAAATGCAAGGGAGGCCTGCATTGATCCCCGCGCCTGCATCTGCATCTGCGTCTGCGTCTGCTCTGCATCACATACCCGGGCGATATTTGCAAATACGAGAAGCTAAGTGTGGAGAGCCTCCATGACGTCAGCGGCTTCGTTCTTTCAGCCCTATGTCTTTCCGGACTGTCAGAGTGAAATCAGATTGATGTATGTATTTATTCTTTCATGTTATATCTATCAAAATAGGTCGCTTCAAAGCAGTCCTTCTGCCTACATTACAAGGTTTTACACATATCGAGTCATGGAGGGACAAGGTGGGACGGGTTCCGAAATACTTCACGGTGACGTATACTTTCCCCCGTCTACCTCATCTAACTCGGCCCCAGGCTACAGTAGATACCTGGGTATGCGCCGTGTAACAGAGTTGGCATCAGAGTTAACTACAGGCTCTATACGAGGGAACCATTGCCACCAGAAACGTAGCCGCTGGGAAACCAACACCCAATGATATATTTAGGGTCCCAATATATAGTTTCGACCGACACTACATACAGTAGGTCTATAACAACGTACTCTAAAACAAAATTCGCGACAAGCCTCTCCAGCATGCCGAGACACCTAGTGCTTCGCTTTTAAAGCCTTCGACTCCGGCAAAGCAGTCGGGGGTATGGTTCCGTCGAGCGGGAAGCCAAGACGTGGTTCCTAAGTAGGCAAGTCAAAATATCTTCTCCCAGCGGAAGCGGTACTTAGTATCAAATAATGAAACTCTATATATCTAAGTCAGTGTGGCCGAGCGGTTAAGGCGATGCACTAGAACACTTGTTCTACTAGATTGGTCACAATCTGGATATGCATTGGGTTCGCCCGCACATGTTCGA
>JGI24509J20081_1000434_pt1 | contig 13508 bp, 2 predicted proteins | sample LinPmetageLP29_FD_20081 | JGI IMG/M metagenome (IMG submission 20081) | reverse complement strand
ACCCTAAAACCCTAAAACCCTAAAACCCTAAAACCCTAAGCCCCTAAGCCCCTAAAACCCTAAAACCCTAAAGCCCCTAAAGCCCCCTTGGCTAGTCGGACGCCTACGCCTATCTTATCTAGTCCTAGAACTATAGCCCGCTTAGGTTCTTTATCGCGGTATACTATCTATATTCTATAATAGATCTAGGTATAGCGACCTAAGACCTATCCCTAGGGCCTCGGAATCTATTATAGATTACCCGGCTATCCTACTAGATCGATATTGCAAGTTCGGGAGATATAAACCCGTAGAGTTTGAGATAGATACGAGGCGTAAGAAGCGTAATAAGAGGTTTATACTCGTTCTAGCCGTCCGGATCTTGATAGTATAGGTTATAATATGCCGACTACGTAGAGACAATATTATAAATTGGCTAAAATATATTAAGCCGACCCTCTTAGATAGCCACCCTAATAGCCGATATATACTCCGAATACGTAAGCTAGCCTTGCCGGATATAGGATATTGAAAATCGGAGGAACTAAGGCAACTATGCTTATTCGGCGAAGTAGGCTACAATATTTAGCTACTAAGTACGTATAGCTACGTAAACTAATAAGTTTCCGTCCTTATTAAATATTCGACTAGCATAATCGAATTGGAATAGGCTAGAGGCTATAAGGAATTCTAAACAATTAAGGCATCCTACCTAAATTGCACCGGTTATAGGATTAGGAATATAACTAGGAAGGCCTATCTAATCGGCGTCGGTAAAATTAGGTATAGGAGGAGGATTAGTAAGATACGCCCTCTAGAGGCGCTAGGTCTAAGTATTTCTAATAATAGCCTAGTTGACTTCTAGTCCTAGATATACGGCTATTAGACTCGGTATGTTAGGAAATAACTTACGTTGGCGAGGCGAAAGGTCCGTAAGTTAACGGATAGTATAGAGTCGATTATGGCTAAAGGGGATCGTCGGGCTCTAGACAAATGTATTTAATCTTGCGTTAAACACCGCCTACGGTAGGCTATTTAGGTCCTTAAGTATAGCCTTGCTTATGTTGGTAGGAGCTATTATAGTTAAGAGGGTCTATCTTATTGGTATAAATACTCTCTTACTAGAGAGAAAATAGTAGTTCTTATACTACCTTAAGGGTTGTATATCCTTAGTAAGGAGTATAATAAAAGACGTATAGAGGTTGGTTTCTTTAAGTGTTATTTTTGGTAGTCTACCTTAGAGGTCAAAGAAGGGTATACTAAATAGAGACTATTTAGAGATTGTTGCTAGGTGAATTCGGTTGAATAAATCTATATAACAAAGATCGATCTTAGGCAATATTTTTAGTAGTTTTCTTTAAAGGACAAAGAAACGTATATAGAATAGAGGATATTTAGTAATTATTGCAAAGGGAATTTAGTTAAATAAAGCGATATACTAAAGAGGGATAGCATACAAAGAAATCCTTTAAGTTTAAGGAGAACATATTAGAGTCAGGACAAAGAGCCAGCATATAGTAACCAAGGCGCCTATTACGATAGCCAATATAATAGAAAACAATTATATGCGAAGTGTAAAAGTAGTAACGTGAAGAAATAATCATACATACGGAGATTGTTGATAATAGGGACCTAGGTTACGTGATCGCGGAACTATAATACTCCGATCTCCGAATAACTCTCCTAGGTCAAACATCCTCCGATCCGACGCTATACGTTATAGCGCCTTCTCTACTTCTTCGAGGCTAGTTTTTCTGGTCTTTGTTGCTATACGAGGCCTTCTAAGAAGTAGGAAGCTCTAGAACAAAAAGCCAATAAAGATTAAATTTAGATAAACAACTCTCCCTCTAGATAGCCTCGGTTAGTCGCTACCTCCGAAGCCCCTCCTAACTAAGCTATCGCTAGCGAATCTTCCGTTCTACCCGACTAAGATAGTTAGTTAGGCGCTATATCTTAGTCCGACTCTTTTGCCCAAAATAATATATCCGTCCGATTCCCTATTCCTCGGTCGACCTAAGTATCGATAGTTCTATCATAATTATTAGAGAAGCCCTTATATATATATAACCAACCCCTATAGTACTAAATATACTAACTAGGATACCTAGACTAGTTACCGAAGATAAAGCTAGGTTCGGAGGGTAGCTTTCGCTAGTATTTATATTCTAGAAGGCGCTAATAATAGCGGCTCTCTAGGTTATACTCCCTCTTCCTACTAAGAGCAATACTAGATAAAGAGTAGGGAATTTCTCTTATAAGCGTAGGAAGACAACTAGCGCTACTACTAGGAACTCGGAGAAGATAATAAGCTTTGGCTTTAGCCCCTGCTTCTTGTCGATAATACTATTTTGGATCTAATACAAGATCTAATCTATCTTAGGCGAGTCGTGGGTAAGTAACTAAAGATAGTCCTTAAAACGATTAGGGGACTTATAATACTCCGCTATAAGCGGGAGTCTACGTGACATAGACTCCTCGACTAAGCGCGGGAACGTAGCTACGATCCGGAGCCGATATAGTTGTTAACCCTTACCGAAGTTGGCTATCACAAACTCCTCTAAGTATCTATCTATAGTAGGATCGCTATCTATATTTAGGGATCGGAGAGTTTTGGGTAGGAGGGATAGGAGGCCTCGACCGAACTATTTATCCTTAGCCCTACGGCGGATAAAGATTATCTTTCTAAGGATATCCCGAAACGCTTTAATAGACGCTACTATCGAGGTTCTATTTTCGATTACGTAGCGGAAGCGAGAATCGATCTCGTCGAGCTACGCGAAATCCTCGACGCTAAGCGAATTGATATATATAGCGTAGGGTTTAATATCCCCTAGGCCGGTCTCGAATAGCGTCCTAGTAAGGAAATACTTCGTAGTTTGGTTACCTAGCGTATTAAAGATCTAATATATCTACGCGTTCCTCCGCTCCTCGTAGGCTTCGTTACGTACCGTACGCCCCTAGTCCTTATAGAGCTCTTTGCCCTTAAGCGGAGTATAGATATAGGTCTAATAGGACTAAGGGCTAGTAAGGAAGACTAGGTTGTCTTGAAAATTATACGTAGAGTAGTCTCTATCTTAAATCTAGTCCTTCACGGTCCGTAGGCCTTCGTTACCTTTCTACTCTCCCTAGCCGACGAGTAGCTATATATTCCGTAGTAGAGGGTTATTAAGGTCAACCTTATCTAGCTACTCGGATGTCTAGCTCTTAATCATCGAGGCGGGAGTTATAAGCAATATTAGGTAGGCGTACGGTTTAATCGTATATATAGTACCCTTACGTAGATAGGGGTATTCTATTATAAATAGACTAGAACTAGAATACTATTCTAGCTCGGAGTTGGGGTTATCCGGCCGGGAGTAAAGCTCGGGATGCTAGGCAATATGCTCCCGTAAGATAGTAATATAACGGAGAGACTAGAGTTATTACGAGTATCTAGATTGTCTATATAGTCTAATTAGCAATCTCTCTATCTAGTTTAGATATTTTAAGATAGCGGGCTTACCTTTCTAAGCCCTATATCGTCTACTAAAAACCCTCTACCGAATCTACCCTCGCTAGACAACATCTAGTATACTACGTAGGCCTAGTACGCCTATAGCTTAGGTCGGAGACCGGGAATTATAACGTCGGTATAGTAGTTAAGTAGGCCGCGCTCTATCCCTTAAAGCTTAAAGAAACGGCGATATGCTATCTACCTAGGATAAGGTATATCGAGGTCGGCGGTAGTGATTTCTACAAGGACTTCTACGGGGCTATTCTATTTCTTAGATCTAAATCAAGGAGGGTTGTCTTAATATAAGAGAGCATATACTTAGTGTTGAGCGATTCGGCTAAGCTATCTCGAGTATACTACGGTAGCAAGAGGCTATCGATTATACGGGATATATCGTCGTCCTCGGCCAACGATTCGTCCTCGTACGTCGTACCGCCCTGATCCTCGGCTTCGTTCGCACTGCTGTTGTTAGGTAACTAATTGTATTACAAAACATAAGGGCTTAGGGAAAAGATGTAATAGTCTAGACGATTTTTTATTTCACACAAAGTTCGGTAAATATATATATATACCATAACAGTCTGCTAGGTATTGCTAGTCCGAAAGTGCTCTCCTCTAGAAGCTAGTTAAAAAACTCCCTACGCTTTGAGTTAATGGTTGGGCCTCGTAGTCGTCTTACAAGGTTATTATATGATTCGGGGTCGGCTAAGATCCGGCAAATCACTACAGTAAGTAGAGTACGTAGCCTATCGTATATAGCCTAAGACTTTAGGTCTTGTCCTCCTAGCGGACTAGGTAGCGAGTAGTACGAGAGCGGAAGGGCATATTGCGTATATATAGACTTATTTTTTGTAAGTTCCGATTTTATAGTCCGAATAGCTTCGACAATACCCTTAGCGCTAGCCTTTAGACAATCTTTAAGTAGATATTTATAGGGTATAAACGGATTAAGCACTATATAGTATAGGCACTAGTCTTTAAGGTCTAGAAGAGTCTATGATATTACCTTTAAGAGCGCTAGAGGGGATAGTAGGATTGTATCTAATTTAGCTCCGTCTTTAAGAACTAGGGACGTACTAGAGTATATACTCGACGACTATACTAGTTCTTTAGTAGGCCCTAGGGGCCGCTTTCGTTTGGCTCCCCGCTAAGGAGCCGGGGACGCCTTATATAGTATAGTCTTAGACTGTCCTAGTTTATGCGAAGGCGCTTACGGCCCCTCTAGTTTAGCTCGGCCGCCGGCAACCGGTAAGGCGTTGTATGCTATAGTCGGAGACTCTATAAGTTCGTCTAAAGGCGCTAGTAGGCCCTCTCGTTGAGCTCCTGGCTCGGGAACCGGCGAGGTATCATGCTATGAAGGCTCTGACTGCGCTGGTGGTCCCTCTTGTTGAGCTCCCTACGTCGGAGTTGGTAGTAAATAGGATGGTGGACTCCGTAATCGCGCTGGTTCTGCGAGAGGCGCTGGTGGCCCCTGCTGGTAAGCTCCCTGCTCGGGAACCGGCGATATATTATGTCGTGAAGGCTCTGACTATATTGGTACGTCCGAATACGTAGGTAGCCCCTCTTGTTGAGCTCCCTACTCGGGAGACGCTGGTGTATGATATGGTATGGTCGGAGGCTATACTTAGTCGTCCGAAGACGTCGGGAGCGCCTCTTGTTGAGTTCCCTACGTAGGAAGGGTTGAGGGATTGGGTAGTATAGTCTCTAACTATACTAGGTCGTGCGGAGGCGCTAGGGGCTTATCTGGTTGCGTTTGGTGATCGGGTACGGGTGCCTCTTCATATATAGCAAATAGCGTGTATCCTAGACCTTTCCGTATAAGGCGTTAATAGAGGTAGAGCGTTTTGTGTCGGGTTAGGTCGGGTTAAGGCTCTTACAACCCTATATTTAGATGCTTAGTCTTGTAGTGCTACCTGCGCGCGCGAGGATCTAGGCTAAACCACTCACAATTGGGGAAGGCATACCGACGATAATTCCTAAGGATAGGGAGCCCGGGGATAATAGGTACTAGTGTTTCCGGCGTAGGTATATCCTCGATGTGGGTAACTAGGTCGGGGTAGCGACGGAAGAGAGCATCAACGGTAGGGCGTTGCCGCGACATAAGACACTCCTCTTTAGGGTAAGCTGTCCTAAGATGGTCGTAGACTATCGGCCTTAGTACCACAACCCCACATAGCGTATATATCATGGCCCGAAGTTACGCAACGTAGACAAAGAGTTTATGAGCCCGGTCGAAACGCGGAGTATCGGTCGGAGGTTTCGTAGGGGCCGGAGTACCTATATTGCTTAGGAAACAAGAAGGGATTGATCCTTCCTTTATTATAGGGGTAAGCGGTTGACGAGGATAAAGAGATTGGAGTATATTTACGTGATTACATAAGTTTAGGATACCGTATAAAGGTATCGCTACGGGGTTTGTTGTTAGGGAACGACTTTGTCTCTACGTTTCCCCTCTGCATACTATATTAGTATGATTATAGGGCTATTTCAAGAATACCAACTATATCTCTTACGGTTATGACCGCTATACGCCCTGCTTTACTTGGTATTTTCTGGGCCGTGATACGCTAGTACGTTATTAGAATAACGTTTTGACTAACTTTGCCCTAGTATTTGTATATTATGTATTGGCATTTATAGCTTATAGCCGTACCTCAAGATAACAATTTTCAAATAGGCCTACTACTACTAATAGTAGGCTAAGTACGTCGAAAGAATTACATAAATTTAGAAATTAGCCTACTAGGGGGATTTTCAGCGCGGCCTTGGAGTATCGGCGGAGTCTAGCCTAGGTAAATCTCCGGTATTCGCGTGCCTACCAGAAGTACTCTCTTTCCTAGTCCTATTCCTCTCTAGTAAGCGTACGGCTAAACGGGTCCCGGCCGTTGTGACGCCCGATATATTATCCGTAACGTATAATAGTCTCGTAGTAGGCGAGGTCCTATACGGCCCTCTTCGTCTTATTAACGCCAACCTACGTATAACGAAGTTGGTTTCGTAAGCGCTCTCGGCGGGGGCGGATAGTCTCGGGGTTAGAGTCCTCGTCCTCTATCTACCGTAATATAAGATATACTTATGCGAGTCCCTACGTAAGCTCCCGCCGAGGTCGTTGTTGCTAGGCACGTAAGACGGATAGTTGCTAGAGAAGAGTAACCTCTTGCTAATAGGCCTAGACGGTAGCCTAGAGGTAGTCTACTAGGTACTAAGTACGCTATTCTCGGTTGTCGTGTATATTACTACGCGAGATACTATAATCGCGCGTAAATAACCGGAGAATACGTTTACCCGGCTATATCTATCTAATAACCTACTTAAGCGTACTTAGTATAATACTAGGCGTTAGGAGGGGGATATTTAGTATAGATAGTAGGGCTAGCTTATTAGCGGCCTAGAGCTTATCGTCGAGATTATCCGGAATAGAAGGGAGGGTCGTATTAAGTATAGGAAATATTTTATACCGCTACTACCTAGTAACTAGGAGGGAATAGATATCTACGGCTAGGACGACGACTTCGGAGATAGAGCTTCGTTAGCGGTAATACAAGGATACTATAGGGTAGGAACTAGCCTAGACATAGAGTCGTTCTATAGGTATAGGAGACCAAAAGGATCGTTAGGTAGGGTAGGGAAGAATCTAGTAGCTCCGTAGCTACGTAGATCTAAGCCGGACGCGCTACTAACGCGCTTATTATATACTAAATACCTAAGCAATCTAGCCGTAGTATTAGCGGTAGAAGATATAGTATAGCTTAAACTCCTAATACTTACGCGGCTAGTCTCCCTTAGTAGCGTTACCGTCCTAGCCCTAGAGCTAAGTAAAGAGGTTCTCGATATAGGTAACTATCTTCGGTTACTATACTAGGATAAGATCGTCGTCGACGATACTACCTAGGAATAATAATCGGACGCTAGGCCCTATAAGAGGAATATAGCCTTAATAGGCCTTACGTAGCTAGGCTAGCTATAGTAGCTAACGGTAACGCCGTTATACGAGCGCAACAAAGACATCCTTACGGAAATCCCGAAGATAGAGGTCAACTAGGAGTTAGAGAAGGAGAGTAGCGCGACGGGGGTAGTCTCGGTCGTTCTATAGGCGGGAGAAGATATTATAGAAGAGAAGGAAGTCGCTCTTAGTACGTACGGCTTCCTAATACTACGTATAGAAGGCTAATAGGAGGGTTGGTATATTAAAGACTATATAAGCCCGGTAGGGGGTTTAAAGGCTATCGCGGCCTAATTAAGTTTGTCGGCGAGCTAAGCGTAACCGTACCGCTTAAGGGACGCCTATATAGCTATCCCTTCTCGGATCGTGTCGATATTAGATCTAGGCTAGGGCGCTCGGACGTAGTAGTAGGTCTAGAGACCTACGCGGCGCTATAGATAGTTACCCTAGCCTCTATACGTATAGAGGAGGCACTAGAGATATATTATTATTATATAGGTATACTCCTAGTAGACAAGAGTATAGGGCTAGATACTATAGGTTATCTCGAAACCTAAGCAGAGCTTATTTATATTCTAGCGCTACTAATTAAGTATTAGTAGGGTAGGGTAGACGTAGAAGGGCTATATCTACGTAAGAGGAGAGAGCGGTACTAGGTCTAGGCCTAGCTTACGAAGGCGTTCATCGACTACGGCTAAGGTAAGTCCGGTAAGCCAGTACTCTTTACGAGTGCCGTAGAGCGAGACCGGTAGCCCTATAAGGCTATATAACTACGCTACTTTGTATAAAGGTAAGCATAAAGGATAGTAAGTAGGGAGTAACTAATAGCGCCTCCGATATATTGCTAGGTACGAGCTATCCTAGGGTTAATAGCGAGGGTATTAAGGCGCTTATTTTAGAATAGATAGACCTTGCCCGCTATAAATATATTCTTAGATACGTTATAGTACTAGAAGTACCGGAGGCTACTCTTCTAGAGTCCGCTCCGTAAGAAGGGGGCGATAGTTATAGACGCCTAGTCCCAAAGGAGACCTTACGGGTAGAACTGGCGCTTAAACGGGCTCAGACGGGTTGTAGCTTCTAAGTAAGGCTCAGTAGTATACTCGCCGTCGGCATCGGACTAGGCGTCGGGATTAGACGCGGCATCGGTGTCGGACTTAGCATTATAGTCAGACTCGGCATTACGGTCAGACTCGGCATTATGCTCCGACTCGGCATCGGACTCCGGCTCTATAGTAGGCTCTGGCTCGGCATCTGACTTAGTATCGGTCTCTATAGTAGCTTAGTATGTCGCTAAGTCTATAGACGATATACCGGGGGAGTAGCGAGGGCTTAGAGGAGAGTAACGTTATAACCGTAGGACCCTAGTTAATCGCCGCTATAGCATAGGCTAGGATAACAGTCCCTTATAAGGCTTATCGATAACTTACGGCGGAGATACTAGCTATAGGGGGGCTAGGTTTAGTATAGTATTAACCTAGGAAAGCTAGTCACTAAACTACTAAAGACAATACTTTCGCTAGCTAAGGGTAAGCGGATATTCTTCGCCGGTAGTAGATACGGTAGGCATAGTTTCCTTTACAAGATTATAGAAGTCTTACGTAAGAAAGTCCACGTTTATAGTAGCGTTCTAGCGGCTAAAGAAGAGGTCACGAGCCCTAGCCTATATAGGATACTATATAGAGAGCTTTAGATCCTTTGCGGTAAGGACGATATAGTAGTCTAGGAAATAGGCGTAGCTAGGTTCCTAGAGACGGCGCTAGATCTTATCCCAAAGAGGACTAAGCCTATCCGCCTAGAGTACGATATAGAAGTCTTACGTATAGGAGATATCGGACGTAGTAACGGCCTATACGCGAGTCTCAACCTAGGTAGCCGTAGCATTAAGGCGGATATGCTAGGCATAAGCTAGGAGATACTACGTTATAGCTATTAGATAAATCCGCTCTAGAGCTAGGAGTATTATATAGTCTATCTAGAGTATATATTCTTCCTACGTAGGAACCTAGTATTTTCGTTGCAGGTAATATAGCCGCGGGAAAAGAATATATAGCTCAACCTTAGGAAATCTAAGTAGTTGTCCGAATAGAAGATAAGGGACCTAATATAGCGGCCGCTTACCCTAGCGGGGCCGTATAGTAGATAGATCGGTCTACCAAACTCGAATCTTATCGAGCTAGAGGGAGCTCTAAAGGTTACTAGTAGTAGGGCGTCTAGCCTTCTATCTAATCCTACGCCGCGCTACTACAAGGCTAGACGTAAACCCGCTAGTACTGTCAATGTCAATAGAATTCTATAGTAAGCCGCGGTCACTAATAGTATCCGTCTCGACGTCTACCTAACATAGGGAATTAGGACCGGTAAGGGGCAGCGATTCTAGACATCCTATATAGACCTATCGACGAGTAGGCACTAGGAAGAGAGTCTCCTACTTAGTAGGATACTAGGCAATCTACGGTAACCTAAGCACGTTAGGACATAGCCACTAGATGATCTAGGAGAGTACGAGCACTAGCTCCTATAAAGACGTAGCGCGTAGAGGATATTTATGGTAGCCCTAGTAGTTTTGTAGCTAACGAACAATAGCCTCGGCTAGTAGCTAGGGTGACTAGTGCTCTAGTAGGAGGGTAGTAGCGATCGCCTAATTAGTATCGATAATAGGTTGCGTAGATAGATATGGCGATAGTTCGGTATCTAGAGGATAGGCGCTAGATAGTGATGATACTATTGCTATAGAGAGGAATAACGATATTAGATACGAAAAAATAACGACTATATGTTTGGCTTGTAGATCTTACGCAGAACCTATCCTAGTGACTGATAATCGGTCTCCTATTGGACTATAGGACTTGGCGGGCTATCGTCGGCCACTGGACTTGGCTGTATAACACGCTTAGACGGCTTAGCAATTGGCTATATGATACGCTCGGACGGCTTAGCCTCTAAGGCCTAGCGTAGGTTATCCGTTACTATGAAGCTTGGTACGCTATCCCCCGAAGGAGGGGCAAGAACTATGCGCTAATCTATATGTAGGAAGAGATTATAAAATAGGTTATTCGGAGCGCCAGTGGAGGCGGAGGGATGCTTAGCTACATGGTTGATCCTCTGTCGTGCTCGGAACTGAGTGACACGGGTACGTGTGCTATCCTAGGGAGTTAGATAGATCCGGGGCCGTCCTCTAGACAATGGTATTGTGAGTATAGAGGGAGGGGATGCGGTAGGATGACTTGGAGCTACTATAAAGATTTAAATACGTTATACCCTACTAGATAACGATAATTCTCTATACCGTGGACTAGACTACCTCTCCGTATTATTACCATAATAAGTAGTCTAAGCCCTAACTTTAGTTGGGACGGGTTTACGTCTACTTTGTTGCGACCGGTGGTCCAATCATATAGTTATAGGCGAGCAAACTAGCGCTCTAATTGGTTGCCTTATCCTAACTATAAAGTTAAATAGGTAGAGCCTAGGGTTTCAAAACCCGTTAGGCGAAAGTTAATAGCGCCTATACGTTACCCTATTAACGAGACACTCGATTAACGAGACTAAAGAAATTTCTACTACTATCTCTACTCTATTACCTATAGAGAGTATTATAATAGTATCAAGTTGCCGATCCTCGGTAGGTTCGGCCATAAGACGTCGGAGTTTACGACGTCGGAGTTTACGACATCGGAGTATATCTTTAGGATTGTCGTCAACGAGTAGTATATTAGGACTCCTAGTACCGTTAGTAGTGATTACCTAAAGGCCCGATAACGAGGGGCTATACCGATAGAGGACCCTACCGTCGCAAAAGGGGACCTAGGATATATATACGTTGCTATATATATAATATAGATAACCTTAACCTAATTATGTCTTGTTGCTAGCCTCGTCTGGGAAGGGAGCATCATCGGAAGCGAGTCGAATTACGAGCGACGCCTAAGTTACTATAGAGGAACTTCACGACCGGGGACCTAATGAAGGGGAGCTAAGTAGAGCCCCTTCTTAGTACCTACGGGATGAGGGCATAATTATGCCTTAGCAACGGAACGAGAGCTCGAGTGCTAGCGCGAATATGTATAAGTCGATGGCTACTCTATAGCCCTAATAGCCGTCGCTTTCCGGGATATCTCGCGTAGCAAGCTTATTAAGCATAGAACGTGCTAGTAAGCTAGAAGAGGCTATAGAGTCGTTGGAGATAGCTAAAGAAATAAGCTTGTCTAGAGCTCTAGGTTCGCTTTATAGGCAAGGGTTACTAGGCGTACTTAGCGCTAAAGAGCTAGACGAGGCGGTCGGGAGCTTAACTAGGCCCGTGGATTGGATTATAGACATATTTTCCCAGATAGTTAAGAGAGGACCTCGCTAAGCTAGTTGCCCTACTATCTTAGAGGGTTAAGAGTAAGTCTCGTTGGCCGATACTCCCTAGCTATAGAATCGGCGGAATATAGCAATATCTCTCCTAGGATACTTACCGAGTATACGTAGTACTAAAAGGCAAATAAGCCTTGGCTACTAACCTAGTACCTAATATATATCGACGGCTACCCCGGAGCTCTAATATAGGTTAAGTAGGGAAAATAAGGCGGATAAATTGATATAGTAGTAGGATAGTATATCCGACGCTAATCCTATGCTAACCGCGTCGCAAATTCGCCAAACAATCTATAAAGTCGTTCTATAGGATATTATAGAGCGGATATCGGAGTTTACTACGCCAGTAGAATTTTTTGGGGCGAGGAGGGAGGCATCTCACGTTACGCCGATAGCACGCCTAATATCTCTTCTAACGGACCGATATGCATAGAGGGGAGAAGAGCGCTAGAAAAGCGCGGCGTCTCTCCTAATAGACCTACGTATATATAGTAGAGAGAGGCGATCGGAGAACGCTATCCGTAACTAGGCTACGTACTAGGTACCGGACGCTACTCCGGAGTCCTAGGCGAGGGTAAGGAGGGAGCCGTCTCTTATAGTACGGTCGGCAAGGGCAACATCTCGGTCAACGCTATATAATATATAGAGGCGAGGGGCATAATCGGAGAACGGAGTCCGCTAGGTTATATAGCATCTAAGACCGGACGCTACTCGGTAGTCCTAAGAGAGGTCGAGGAGGGAGCCGTCTCTTGTTGTAAGATTAGTAGGGGTAACCTCTTAGCCAACGTATAATATATAGAGGGGAGAGGCCTAATCGGAGAACGCCGTCCGCGAGGCGAGAAGGTAGGTAAAGTTGGAGGGTTCTCCTAGGCCCCGACCTAGGGCAAATAGAGACGGATCTCTCTTATCGCGGCTAGTAGGCGTATTGGGTACGAGAGAAGGTTCCTAAGCGAGTTCCCTATATATACAATACGAGGTATTAAGGACTTAGCGACGAGATAAGCGGTCGATTGTAGATAGCTATCGGTCTAGATTTTCTGATATATAGATACCGCGCTCGTTAGCTATCCGCGTAGGTCCTTCCTCGGCAAGATTGTTATCCCTAGCTACCGGCGCGGGTCCGTCCTTAGCGAGGTTTTTCTCCCTAGATCTTAGCGCGAATCCTTCCTTAGCAAGCTTCTTATCCTAAGGAATATTACCGATTATCTAAGGGGTTAATATTAGGTACCTCGCTATAGACCGCTACGAACGTCGGCGGAGGCTACTCGCCGATAAACGTAACTAGCGTCTATCTAATACAACTAATAAGCCTATTAGGTCGATACTAAGTAGGGCTACTAAAATAGTATAGCGTCGAAGAGGAATATATACTACTTAGGTTACGCGGTAATAGGAGGAGGAAGAACGTCTCTAGGGGTTCCGAGCGTTGGTAATAGAGGAGAGGGCTAACTAAGGAGGAGCTAACCTATAATATAGGAGATAGAGACGGGCGAGGATAATCTAGTCTTATAAAGAAACTTGCCAACTTATACGTCTATAGCGGGACTACGGAGGAAGGTAGATAGAAATAGAAGAGGCCGACCGAATATAGGGGAATATCCTACGATATCGTATCTAGGTAGATATAAAAGACAAGATACGGAATATTAAGGCGTATATATATCGCTATAGCTTAGATATCCTAATAGAGATAGGGAGAATTAGGATCTAGGATTAGAGGCTAGCGTAGCTTAG
>JGI24509J20081_1000432_pt1 | contig 13877 bp, 12 predicted proteins | sample LinPmetageLP29_FD_20081 | JGI IMG/M metagenome (IMG submission 20081) | reverse complement strand
GGATAGTAAGCCTATCGATTAGGTAAGGCACGACTGTCTAAATGCTATAGGTAACTCTTAAGAGGAGGCGGGGGCAATATATTGTAATAGGAACAGAGACTGATTCTTGAAGAGAATCATAGCCAAAGGATAGGACGCCTTTTCTTGTAGAAGAGGCTAACATAATGTTTGTGCGGTGGGGAAGGAATCACAAGCGAAACGCGGGCGGATCGGAGGCGAATCGCTACTGGTGCGGCACGTATAACAAAGAATCCGGGAATAGCTTCAAAGAAGCCCATTCCGTAACATATATATATTGAACTAAAGCCTAAAAAGCACGATACTTTAACATTGGAGTGGGTAAATTTCTTGTACGGTCGTCGCAAAAATTACTAACCTCTACACAGACTATTCTTAAATAATAGATCGAACGCAATCGGCGTAACGTTTCGATGGATTGCTGGACTTTAAAATCGGTATCATTAAAGCAATGGGAGACACCGATAAATCTTTCTGCAAACGTAGTTCAATTACACACACTGACTTCCCGGCAAATAATCATTCATTCCAGGTCAACAAAAAAACAGGAAAGCCAGAAGTCTGTAAGCAAAGTTGGATTTGGGCGACCCAGATACACAACGAATCCAAATTTAAACAAGCTTTGCTTTTGTGACTACCAAAATGTGTATCTGGTAATTTCTGCGAACAATTCCGGTGAATATTTTGAATACGCCGCATGTCATCACCGATCGATCATCATAAAGAGCTTGCCTTCAAGGTACCACCAGGCATGACCGCTCGGCTGGAGGTCCGGATAAGGTGGATGTGACTACAACAATGGCCACATCGACGGCCCCACAATAGTGGATCATCCACGATCCAGCTCGAGGCACGCTCTTCTGGAAAGCTGCAGCCTCGGATGATGGCAAAGGAGTGCGCAGCGAGCAAAGTGTCGAGCAAGGGTTCTACGAGGCGCAGTCGTTCGGCAAGCCGTTCCATATCCGATGTCTGCCGAGCGAACGAGCATATTTCCACTGCACTCGCAGCCTAAGCATTCCATGGGATAATGACCGCGAGGCAAAAGTCGCCCGTGGCGGACTGAGCTCGACCCAATGATAGAACGAAAACTCGTTAAAATATTTCACTTGGTATAGGGATATCCGAACCCATTTTGACACCAGTCTATCTCACAGATTGCCGAGGAGAAGAAAGGAAGAGAGCCTATTAGGTTTGCTTGCATGTAACCTCAAAATCCATCATACTTACGACACTATTTCGTCACCTGTCGAAGACTATAGGTCAACTGGAACCCGTTAACTAAAGAGAAAAAAGAGATGACAATCAGGTGTTACTGTGGTAAGTGCCTCCATCATATTGAGTTGGAATACTGCATCATTGCTACAGCACGCACTTGTCCTTGACGCCTTTTCTGTACTTTATACAGTAGTTCTCGAAATTAGTTATAGTTACCTCCGCTCTCTTATTACTTAATGCCTAGGCTAAGCGCTAGTCCTAAGATGAAAGAATGACAGCAATTCCGCTTTCCAGACCGCTTTTGTGGATTTTACCTATATATTATAATACGATCCTGCAACGCCCGATAATGTAATTTACACGAAACTACCATACACATGCTATCTCCCTGTCGTCGCTCATCAGCCACCATTGCGTCGTCCTCAGTCGAGCCGTTGACTAGAGGACATGCTCCCTAGACTTCCTGCTTCACATATCTATCTCATTCGTGATATCTGTGGGACTAACTAATCTGCATAGATGCGGGATTTTGATAATGTGGCACATAGAGCACCTGTAATTTCCGCCACTTCTATGTCATCATGACAACGCTTAACTATATCAGACGCCACGGATGACTGACTAAATGTTTACAGCTCGTAATCTTCATCTCACGTTCCCACACGTCACCACAGATTCTCATAGAATCCAATGGTGTTGGGCGTTCCTATCAAATTTATCGTCTTTCAATGAGGAAGATCTCGACAGAAACACTCATCACGCCGCTCGAGGCCAAGCGCCCTACAAAGTGCTAAAGATATTCGGATACCGGTTGAGATACATTAATCCCGCCACCATTCTGCTTTAACCGGCAGCAAAAATGCAGAACGATACGAGCGTCATCTCCGACGCTTACGATCTACCTCCCCTACTTGACATCTTGGTCGGCCTTCCAGTCGACCCACCTTCGCTATACTTCGACCTTGAGGGTGTCAATCTCGGACGGTTTGGCTCTATATCTCTTGTACTACTTCATGTAGCCCCTCATTTCACGACCTACATCATCGATATCCACATGCTAGGTGCCGCTGCTTTCTCCACTAAGAATAACAACGGAGCCTCTCTCAAGAACATTCTCGTCCTGATATTCCAAAGGGGGTTTTTGACATTCGAATCGACTCAGACGCTCTACATAGCCATTACGGCATACGTGTTAATAGTATCATCGACCTTCAGCTGTTGGAGCTAGCGACACGGGATTATTCGAAGGAATTTCTAGCCGGCTTGCCCAAATGCATTCAAAACAATAAAAAACTATCCGATTCAGCAAAGAAAACGTGGCAGCGCGCAAAGGATACTGGCAAGCGATTATATGATCCTCAAAAAGGGGGCCGATATGAAGTTTTCAACGAACGTCCATTAAAACTGGAACTTCTAACATATTGCCGACAAGATGTAGAGCTATTGCCCTCACTATGGGAGCTCTACAGCTGCAAGCTTCGCGTGCCTACCAATGGCTTCTGGCGATCCATGGTAAAAGAAGCAATAAAAGATCGGATTAAGCTTTCACAGAGCACAGGCTACGATGGACAGGCCAAGAGTAAGGCTTGTGGGCCCTAGGATTCATACAATATTGAAAACTCAAGGGAAGACTGGAACAACGACGTGATAATGTGTGGTGTCAATGGCGGCATGGTTCTTGACCAGAACGATCATTGGGTCGGCCCCCCTCAGAAAGTGTTTAAAACTTCCGTATTTACCCTAGTAGCCAGGGTTTGAAAACAGAGAGAATGAAGTAGCATGTGAAGCCAGCATGAACATACCCCGGACTTACAGTCGATAGCGAAATCGCCCCCCTCCCAAACGACTGCTCGTGGGCCAAGCTGCCAAGGCGCTAGTGCGGAAATTTATCTGATTGACGTGCCTAATGACTACTCAAAGCAGTGAGCGGCATTCAACACGACAATCTAGGCCTAATTTGACCAAACATCTACTCTGATGGTGGTCACCGCTTGCAATGTCTAGATGCCGGTACCTCATATATATTGTGAAGCTATCTTTTTGTTAGGGGAGCGCTCAAGTATTAGGCACGTTAGCATAGCCTTATGACATCACCGGCCGCCGAATAGTGTAGAGACCAGACTAAGCGTTGAAATCGTTGTACGTGAATAATCAATATGGCATGAATATACAGTCACGTACCATATCATAGAGAAGTAATTGACTTCTGCTTTTATGTGTGGTTAAACGTAACCATGTCAATCGTGGACAAAATACGAACAATATCGACAGTCACTCTTTGTCTAATGGTCATAACAACGTCATCATCTTGGAGACACCATTCAAGAACCTTATATAGCTTGTGATTGCTTTCAAAAACCAATACGAATCCTATTTGAGGCAATCCTGAGCCTTTGACTATCACAAAGTACATTCAATATTTAAGATATGGTATCAGAGTTCAATCCGGAATTTGAAGGGGTGATTGGGCATCGTTTTCATGACCGAGGTTTGATGGAGGAGGCTTTGGAAGAGACTGGACCAGCATCTGCAGGAAATAAGCGGCTGGCCTTATTAGGAGACAAGATACTTGCACTTATGCTGCTTCGTCGTTGGTACCGTGAAGGTAACACCACCGGTATGCCTACTCCTACCATAATGAGCATCGGGCTAATATAAACAGAGCAAGGGACAAGTCTGCTGGACACTTACGCCTGCAACAGGCAATTAACTTCTACGGCTAGATCCTTGGATTTACAGAGATTTATCCACCAAAGAATGGACCTAGAAAGGAGTGTACCAGATGGAACATTGGCTACCACTGTGGAAGCAATTCTCGGTGCAGTTTGGCTTGATTCTGAAGAAAGCGTACAGCAGGTTAACGAAGTCATGGAGAAAATCAACCTGTATCCATCCTCGAACCGCGTTTCTACCTGATGCGCGGGACATATTTCCACAAGTAGCAGGGTGCTCCTTCTACGAGTTAATCCAGCAGTCTTATCGAACCACTACGCATTGCCAATAATCAAAATTTAAGGAATTCCATGTGATATTATAATACCAATGACTCATTATGTTACTAGCAGTACATTCATTACGATGCCAGTTCTGCCGGATTCGTGAGGCGGTGACCGAGATTGGGTTAGCGTCATACGGAGTTATCTTCCGCAAATTAAGTAGTAAGAGTGTGGAGGTATAGCTGATTTCGAAAACTACTGTACACTTAATTCATGTTTTGAGTGTCAAGTCACGGAGATCAATATTCAAAAACACATAAGTAACTTGAATTCGGATACTGTATGTATCTAACAACTCCCCTTGGAAGCACCCCCGCCTCTAAGAATAAGATTCCACCCAGCGTCAGTAAACCATTGCCCAGCAATTTTATATTGCTCACTGCCATTCTCGTACACAGGGCAAGATTTTATCATCTGATAGCCCACCCAGCCTACATCGAGCGAGTTGAGCGTGATTTGATGAGCGTTCTGAGAGACACTGTCAGAGTTCTCTGTCGCATCTCAAGAGATACAGCGCGAAAGACGAAACAGATAGAGAACGATTATAACGGGCTCAACTTTCTCACTTACGTCGTTGCAAACCCATACCTATGCACTCTCATGACATCCAAGCTTTGTACACCCAGCACCATCACTCGTTGAAGCAGGAACATCTATTGAACTGCGCGAGTCTATGAGAGCTTGAATTGTGGGCTTATACCAGTATTTGTATCCATACAGTAATATTCGAAATCAGATTTACCTCTACACTGTTAGACTTTCATTCCCGAACCCTAGCTTGAAACATACTGAGTCTAATTTTAGCCATTCCTTAGTAACCCCTGTCACACTGGATTGTATTCCCTGGGGATGAGGGATGAGTCATCGTTATAATACCGTAATCTGCGATGAGATTTGACAGAATTAGTGATCTTGTACTTTAATTTCAAAATTGGCCAACTCGTTTCGAAATATTGAAATTTCACTTTGTTTTCCGCTTATTTCAATCCCTGTCGGCTCTGAGGAAATCAGTACGCACCAATGTGTTCTATATAAATCTGAGAGCAAAATATAGGGCTCCCATATGCTGATTCGGCAGTTGATGCCTTGGGAATCAGAAAGAAGTGGGTGTTGAACGAACCAAATAGCGCTTGCCCCACTTTTACAGAACAGCCACTGGTAGCCGTGCCTTAGTCAGCTAACCTCCTTTGCGATCTTCCTAACGTGAATCCCGGCCGCCCGAGCGTCCCGGTCGCGCGAGCGCTGCTCCGAGAACTTCAAATTTGGTGATTTTAGAATCTCAAATATCAACACGAAAACATAGATAAATAACTAAATAACTTTTGTAGGACATCGAGAATAAGTATGCCCTTTGGTTCCGCAACCAGAACAGGTGACCTGGCGCCGTATAGTAGATACAGGGGGTAATTCAGGCTCTGCTGGTGATTCTGCAGCACCTTCCGTTGCAGATATATATTCCCTTCCACCATCTTTACCCACCACCACATTAGGTCCAATCTCTTCCAAACTTCGCAGACTACCTTCATGCGATATCTGCTTCTTACTAGTAGCCCTCTTTCTTACCTGCTTCTTATTAGTAGTCTCTAACCTAGCGTAACGATCTTTGATAAAGATGAGCTCATGACTTAGCCGAACGGCCATATCATGCGACCGGTCAATAGCTCGTTTTAGTGGCGAAGTCATGGTCTCTGATGAAGGTTCAAGTCTTTTTTTGATCCGAGAATTCATTTTTTGCAGTTTTGAGAGGCTCCAAAGCGTATCTAGATCACTAGTACTGCTAGAAGATGCTGGTCGTGGTTCAAGTGGGTTAGGTGGTGGAAGCGATTCAAGCTGAATATTAAGCTTATCCAGTACATAATTAGCATCCAAAGGCACTAGACCAGTGCCTTTAAAGCTACTCTGTATGGTTTGAGCTTTAAAAGCAGATTCTCGGGCAATGGGGTAGAGTTAAATGAAGTCATCTTTGTCGATAGAATTGACACCAAGGCGCATCTCTTCCATGACAAGCGCTCCATATACTCTTTTTAGGACTGAAAAGCACCCAACATCAAGAGGTTGTAATATATGAGATGCATGAGCTGGCATACAAAGAGAGATAACATCATTCTCCTCACAGATTTTGTCGAATTCAGGTGTCAGATGAGATGAGTGTCCATCCAGAATTAGCAACACATATTTCCCTTTTCGTATAGGAAGATAGGGTAAAAAGTGCTTTTTGAGCCAGTCATTACCAATCTCATCACTCGTCCATCTATTAGGGCTTTTATTCACGCTCCAAAGTAGTGGTTTCAAGAGCCAGCGCTCTAGAAAGACCTTTCCTTTGAAAATGATATATGGCGGAAGCGCAACGCCATTAGCACCAATACACTCAATCACAGTGACCCATTCTCGATTCCCAGGCTGTAATACACCTCTCCTACCATGGTATTCAGCAGAAGTAATGACTTTCTGAGTAGAACTGATTCCTATCGCAAAACCAGACTCATCAAAGTTATAGATATCATCAGAAGTGATACCATATTTTTGGATGGTATGTTCAACAAGCTTAAACCAAGGTAGAATAACCCCTGGGTCTTCAGAAAGGGCTCTCTCATAATTGTATTTACGAGAGAGACGAGTAGAGAGTGTTTGGTGTCTTTTGACAAATTCTGTCGTCCAATTTTTGCCAACTTTCGGAGGGGGGTCGGAGGGTATCAATTCACGCGATCGGAGCAACAAATTGGCCATATCTCTCAACATAGCATGCGTGAGAGCTGCTCCTCGAGAATCCATAGAAAGCAGCCATTTTTCCATAGATTTTTCTTCCAACAAAGTAAATTTATGGCCAGAGGGGCGAGATCCATCCCAAAATTGTCGCCCCTTGATTCGGTGCTTCAAGGTTGAGACTGGAACATTAAAAGCGCGCGCAGCAGCAGCAGCAGACAGATATTGACCATCTCTTATAGCCTTGATAGCTAATAAGAGAGGCCCCTCTTGCTGTACCAACTTTTGAGACTTTTGAGAGCGAATTGGTGGCATGGTTAATGTTTAAAAACATAGGTTGCTCCAGAAGTGTTTTTTTTTAAAAGTGTCGCTCGGGCGACCGGGACGCTCGGGCGGCCGGGATTCACGTTAACTACAAAATTTCTTATGTAATATAAACGTCATTAATGGCCTAAGCATACTAAACATCTTGGGAAGATCAAAATGCTTTTCGGTGTCGGGCTCTATCCAGAGTTAAAGCAGCAGGGCCCGTCTGCAGTCGCTCTCCACATCCGATGGAGCTGCTCTCGGCATCGCGCCTTCCCGGAGTTAAAGGAGGTTATTTCCGTCTATAGTATTGCCTCCTCAGTTTCCTTTGCAAATATATAAAGTTTCTGACAACCCCAGACAATCAAATCGGTACACGCACCTCCTCACGTTTGATCATTACCAAATTCCACACTTAAAAACCCCACACTTAAAAACCCCACACCATGAGCAAGCTCCTCGTTGTTTTCGGTGCGACTGGCAATCAAGGCGGGTCCGTCATTGATCGAGTCATAAACGACCCTGTCCTCGCCAATGAGTACCGAATTCGGGCTGTTACCCGTAACACCGCTAGCCCTGCGTCACAGGCTCTCCAACAAACGGGCAAGGTTGATGTTGTCGAAGGTGATGCGGAAGACGCTTCGTCCTTAAAGCGAGTCCTCGAAGGGGCTCACACTATCTATTCTCTCACGACGACCATCTACGACGAGCGTCTCGAGGAACGTGAGTTATCTCAAGGGAAGGCAATCGCCGATGCGGCTGTCGCTGCGGGAGCTCAGTTGCTCATATTCAGCACGCTCTTCCACATCACTCGCGTCTCCGGTGGGAAATATAACAAGGGGCGTCATTTCGACTGCAAAGCCGAGGTTGAGGACTACATCAGAGCGTTGCCTATCAAAAGCGCATTTTTTGCACCTGGCTCTTTCATGCAAAACTTCAGCACGAACATGAAGCCGCACCCTGTTGGTGATGGTAGCTATGCGCTGGCCAATATCATCGCTCCCACTGCCAAGTTGCCGCTCATCAACATTGAGGAAACTGGCAAATATGTCGCAGCTATCCTCGCCAATCCCGACGAGTTTGAAGGCAAGGTTTTTGCTGGCGCTTCTCAGCTCTACACCATGGAGGAAATCGTGCAGATCATGAGTGAAAGCTCAGGCAAGAAAGTGGTTTACAACCAGCTTCCAGAGGCAGTGTTTCGCAACTTCCTGCCACCGAATATGGCCGACTATTTGGTTCATATGCTGCTGTACATCCAAGATTTTGGATACTATGGCTCTGACACGGAGGAACTGGTGGCATGGTCAACAGCCAACACCCGAGGAGAGTTGACGACTTTGGAAGACTACTTCAAGGAACATCCACTGACCCTGGACTGAAGCGACAAGGACCGAGTGAACGTTCCAAAAAGAGAACAGGAATCTATCGATCTAGTACGATAACAAAGAGCAATCGAACAAAGTTCCTAGCATCGTGTACACACCGCCTGCCGGTTTGGTATATAGTTTGATAAGGTTTCATATACTGGCCCGGAGGCCATAAATTTAACCCTGCCCGTGGACCTCGAAAGTGTAATTTTATAGGTATTCTAAGTAATGTACGCTGATTTTTTCGGATTGAGTTGATTCTGGCTTTTGCAGACGCCAGGCTGCAATCCGCTGTGGATGTTCTAAGGCGTGCGTATATAGAGAGAAGCACAGTTAGACCTGGCCCTCACCCGCGGGTGACCCTCCGGACCCTCCACCCGCACCTCCTCTTGGCGGGTGGAGGGTCCGACTTCTAGACCCTGAGGGTCGGCTACCTCTTATGTCTGACCCTCCGAGGGTGACCCTGAGGGTGACCCTCAGGGTCCCCACGTGACTGATTTTAACTAAAAGTCACGTTTCAGGCAAATTTAGGTGTGGGGTCGCTTACTAATTCAAACTAAATAGGCAAAGCGTGACCTAAATAGGTATAGCGTATACTTTGAGGGTCGGTCGGACCCTCCGCGGGTGACCCTCAAGGGACCCTCGGAGGTGCGGGTGGAGGTTCTTGATCTTGGACCCGCGGGGCGGGTGAGAGCCAGGTCTAAGCACAGTTCGTGATTGCAAAATACGTAGATTACTGGCCATTTCATAACTCTTGAATCCATGGGATCCAGGTTATACTATATTCAATCAGCGATCGGTTCCATTCATTATCATTCTTCTTGACAAAAACAGAGATCAATTCCGAGACGGAACTTAGCGTGACCTCATAAGGGCACAGTCCTATTGATGCGAGCTTTACCGACAACGCGGTGCATCGCTTCTAAGTAAGCTGCTGGCCGATACAAATTTGATTCGGCGAAACATATGATGGGCTATGGACGGAATTACCAATTCGACGTCCGACGTTCAGAGATCCATTAGCAGAGTTGGGCTGGCAGCATCTGCGGAGATTTTCCTACTCGGCCCTTCGGAGCTGCTGGAAGCCCGGCAATCAAACATCAGCTGCGACTGGGCTAGGTATAACATGTGACGATACGACACTTATGCTCTGTGGTGTGATCGGAAGAAAGAACCAATCTACTAAACCAAGTCCATATATCATATATCAGCTATCTTCGCTACTCGCTGTATACCCATTTATTAGCTATTTCAGGCCTCTACGGAGAAGTTGCTGGAACCCAGTGGAAATGAGGTCCTCACGAATGGCTGGCAAAAAATACATGGCTTATACGGGTACTTCCGAATGTCGCGGAGATATCGGCTTTATGTGTGCCGAAATGCAGAAACACGGTAGCTTTTGCGAGCTGGCCTCGATCACTGCTCTTGTAGACCCGTTATTGAAAAGACCTATTGCACGTAACCCAGTCCCATTTCCATGTTTAGGCAAGGCTCAAATTCAGATCTCCTTTGCTCTCCGCGATTTGAAACTTTGTATGAAAGTGTGATTTATGAAGAGAACAGTTTGTTCTTCTTGAGCCTATCCCATGGGGGTGATTGTAATGGGGCCATTACAAATGACTAAGCATCCGTTTGTATGGAGTTAGGGTTTTCCGCGAGACCCTATTACAATCATTTTTGTAAGTGATTACAAGAGCATTCCTATCATTTTTTCCCGTTGAAATTTTGGTAGGGTTTAATCCAATAGTTGAATTTTTGTTTCCCTAAGTTACGAGTCCATCCCACTATATTAGATAGTAGTTCCTAGGGTTCGAATTTAGGGAATTATTTTGATAGGGTACGGTCGGCCACGCCATCTATAGTATCTAAGGACTACTAGCCAGCAACCACTAGGTAATTTACTATAAATAGATAAGCGGGGTTTTTAGATTAAAAATCCGGCTATAGCATTTAGGGGTTCCTATTAGTATCCAGTTTCAATTTTAGTACTATCCGAGCTATTTCTAGAGAGACAGTTCTCTAAACATCTATTCGGGTTTCCTATATTATACAAATATATATCCCTATCTATTATAAGCGAGCCTAGCATTGCCGACTAGTATTTTATCCGCAATAACCAATTTAGGGTTGCTATTTATCGCTATTGCTAGTATGCCGTAAAGCCCCGGGAGGTAGTCCGTTATTTAAACAATCGCAAAGGCGTATATCGTATTAGTCAGATTGTTGCATAGTAAGTATTTAACGTTATTGACGATAAATAGATAAACGTAGATAACGATATCACCGGATTTCCTACACGCGTAGAATATCCTATTCCGGGGTTAACTATTTACTAAGATAGTTTATTATACAAGATATGCCCACAAATTTACCGGAGTCCCGATAGTATACGCGTACATTGGTTAAAGGAGCATCGGTTTTCAGTATACGGTTATACGGGTAGCCTACGACCGTCCGAGATCACCGTAGGACAAGAGAAATAGGAGGATTCTATATAGCGAGTAGTTTGCTAGCGGTTTTTCCGTAGTAGGTTTAGGTCCTATTACATCTACGTCCGACAGCCCGGTCCTACGTATAAGCTAGAAGCACTACCGCCCTAGGCTAGCTAAGTAGCCAAAGCCATCGAGGAGTTACAAACGATTTAGGCCGAGCAACAGCAACTAGAGGGTCCGATCTAGGCCGGCGACATCGACGAGGCGAACCTATAGTTGGACCGAACCGGATAGGCCCGATATTTAGACGGCTAGACGCCTAAGCAGTTACGGATTTGCATCGAGACCCCCGCCGAAGATGCCTAGGGCCCCGAAGCTACCGCACGCGTAATATAGGACGCTATATCCGGGGTTGCGAGCAAAAGCTAGAGTATCACTAAACAGACCGGACATTTATTACGGATCGAAGCCGCGCGTACCGATATACATAGCATTCTATCCAAGCTATTATAGGCGTATATACACGAGCACGCCGAGTTAGAGCGCCACGTCGAGCCGTACTAGCGGATATTGATGTTTTTTGCCCGTACGTAAGCCCCCTACGAGTAGAATAGTCCCGTATACCGGTTTAGTCGCCGCTAGCATACCGCATAGGATATATTATAGCGGGCGGCCGAGGGTCGTACGTATACAGGCCGTCCCGAACCGATCTAGACCGAGGGCACCGAGAGCACCGACGACTAGGCCGACTAGGTATAGCCTATCGAAGCACGGTGTATAGATTTTGTGATTAAATTATTGAACCAATAGATCCAGTCTAGCGAGTACGAGTACGTATTAGTATATACGTTAGCCGTTTTAGGGGTTAGCGACCACGAGAGCGGACGACTATAGAAGGACGCCTATAGTTACCCCTAGATTTTGTCTAGCGTAATCAAGATTTCGCGGTTTGTAATCGTACACAAGGCGTTTTTGTTGGACCCGGATACGCGTAAGTTATTCTAAGTAGCCTAGGGACGGGTAGAGGGCGAGTAGAAAGGGCCTAGCCCGATAGAGGATCCCGAATATATATTCGGCGACGAAGGATATAGTAGTAGTCCGCTACCGACCCTACTATATACACCGTCTATACCGATATTATCTAGTTCCGCCGTATTCAACAGTTTGCCCGCGAGATCTAGTTCACTATTGGTAGTATTTACCTAGTAGGAGCGGCACGGATAGAAGACGTTCCGCGAATAGATTCGTATCATAACCAGTATATTTATGGTTTACGGTACCGCTAGCCCGATAGAATAGATGCTAGATTTACGCCGATATAGATTGAAAGTCTATTACAATACCCCGTCCGACGGGTATATTAGTTGGGAAGGCTATGATTAGTTATCGTACAAAACGTTGCGGTTTACTATAGGTATATTCCGTAGGTTTATCTATAGGTTAACCGCTAGTACGTAGTAATTAATAGTCGACTATATATTGATATACCCGCCTAAGTAGATTCCTATAATCCTATAGGACCGCATAGCAGACGATTTCAACTAGCCCTAGGCGGGATAGAGTTTTTTGTAGGATCCCCGTACGCCGTAGCCAGTCTATAGAGCCTAGTAGATAACCGACCGAGTACGGACAGAACGTCTATTATAGTAGCGGTTCATCGACATAGACTATAGGCAGTTCCGCATCGATAGTATCTAGCGGTTTTTCGAGTTCGTCGCCGATTTCAAGGAGAAATTAGCCGTATTAGTCCATATCACCGCCGGCTAGCCGGCCCGAGGGCCCGAGTTGTTAAGTATTCGGCATCGGAACACCGCGGCGGGAGGACAGCGGAATATGTTGATCGAGGATGGATTAGTAGCGTTTGTTACCCGATACCACAAAGGGTTTTACGCTAGCAGAGACGCTAAGGTGATCTATCGGTACGTGCCACGCGCGGTAGGCGAGTTAGTCGTGTGGTATTTATGGTTGGTAGTGCCGTTTGTCGAGCAATTACAGGCATATCACTAGCAGAAGTGCTAGTCGGCCCCGGTCCCCGATACCCAAGCCAGCAAGATGTAGGGGATTGATGCCGGTAGCGGACGGGAATAGACGTCCGTCCGGTTAAAAGAGGCATTGGTCCGGGAGAGCAAGACGCGGTTATACCATGGATTGACGTTGGCCGCATACCGCGACATTGCGATTGCCATCAGCCGACGGTATTTCAGTAATGCTATCCCACTTACCCCCATGGGATAGGGATCCGACCAAAAAAAGCCTACTGGGATCTGGACGGGCGTTTCTACTGGGATGAACAAACCGGCTCCCATACTTAACGAAACCCTAGTCTACTGGGATGAACTGCATCCCACTTACCCCCATGGGATAGCACATGCGGCCGGCCGTCCATGGACCCTATTCAGCACATCCTCCCAGCCGTCCATGGAGCCTATTCAGCACATTCTCCGGGCCATGGATGGACCCCGTCTATACTCTGGGTCCTGGAGAATCTCGGAGCCTCATAGATAATACTTTGGGCAGAATATAAGAGCCCGTAGAGATACCGCCTACCGACTGCCTACCGACCGCCTACCAAACCGAGTATAACGTATCCGCGCCTGAAGGTCCGAGCATCCCCTATCAAAAAAAATACCCGTTTTTACAAGTCTTAATCTCTACTACTTCTAGTCGTCCAATCTCGCTCAAAGTTTAACAGATTAAGATTTACCATCGGAAATATAACATACTAAAAGATCAGCCCATTCCGACCATAGGATATCCCTCTGACCCTGGTGGCAGATTTCCCATGCCACCAGGTTAACGGCTCCGCTTTTTACCCGGCCTACTAGCCAACCAGAATCCTT
>JGI24509J20081_1000431_pt1 | contig 13884 bp, 9 predicted proteins | sample LinPmetageLP29_FD_20081 | JGI IMG/M metagenome (IMG submission 20081) | reverse complement strand
TAGCTGAGGTGCTCCCCCAGATAGTTCTTCCCACAACAATGATCATGATTTTCTCTCCTTCAGGATTCTCTTCCTAGTAGCCAGTCATCGTCTCCCGACAAATGTTCAGAATAGTCTTTCGACTGCCGCAAGACGATTAGCACCGGTGGCCTCAGCGAAATTAGCAAGCTCCATCTCATCCATCTGCATGAGATCCTCTTCACCCCATCCCTCACGATCATCTTTCACCAGTCTAACAAATACCACATCCAGGACCAGGACCAGAACACTAATGGCAACGCCATAAAAGAGTGCCGACCGGTGACCCAATATTTGGCTCCCCGAGTGCTTGGCAATCTGGACTTCAGTCGTGGAAGCAAACCTAAATCCGAGGCTGTTTCCGTATAGATCGAGTGTCCCAATAATGGAGTTGACCCGCTGAGGGAGTAGGCGACCCTTGGCGCGAGCCATCTGTTGTCGCTAGCGCTGGCCCCTCAGCAGGCTTTGTTGGATACGGCTGCTCCGGCGAAGGGAGAGTAACTGGGACTGAAAAGAACAAATTGTCGGCTTTCATTCCTAGTGCAAGTTGCATTGTAGCCATTATGTAAGACAAGAACCCTCCTTAGAGGAAGAGGGAAGAAGTGAAGGTCTACAAGGACTCGATTACACGGGGATGTATTCGTATTTAAGTACCATAACGTGCCCAGGTGACATCTGAAGAGAGCAGACAGTTTCTTGATGGTGCAGGTGACTCACAGTCGATTGATGGCGCAAGTGACTAACTGCATGTACACAGCTAGTTACATCGCGAGGGCATTAACTATGTGTAAGCTGAGCAAACGATACCCAGGAAAGCATTGCTACAATGGACAAGGAAAGGGGAAAGTCTAGCTCAAGTACTCCAACCCCACGGCAGTGGAAATTTTCTAATCATGGGAACGACATGGGGTGGGGAACAAAACTAGAGTCTAGATCACCCAGCGCTTCTCGCAATGACCCCTCCTCATAAACTTGGAAAGCTATCAGCATTTAAACATTTGAGAAAAGAGAGTGGCCATGAATGAGTGTTAGTCTAGGCACCAAATATGTTGGATGCATATTTGAGCAGCCTTCTTGTGGCGGACTACTGAGGGAATGGTTGTTGGCTAATTAATGCATGTGTCCCTCGTCTGATTGGCGGACCGGCTTCTTGTCCTTCTTTTCCTTACTACTTGGTTGCTCATGCTCACCAATAGATAATGAAAGCAAAGTAGAGCATCACATTTATCACGCACAACATAGGGCCTTATCATCAGATATACAGGACACGCCTTAAATTTATTTGACTGTGCAGAATAACTGTTCAAAAGGACTGAAGCTCAGGTACATGGTATTCAGAATTGGATATAAGATCCCGACCAGTCATAATGCTGATCCTAAAAAGCAGGTATCTGAAGTGACCTTTGCACGTCAGCATTGATATTGCAGCCAGATATAGCCCCTCCTATAGCCGAGATCGGTAATGCTGCTTCACAGAAACTCCTTCGAAGCCCTTTCGCGTATAGATATCCGAATTGAAACTTGAACTTCGATAGTAAAAGTGCAGTTCTCAAACTTTGCGCCCAGAACTAGTATGCCTACTGGAATAGAGATAGCTTGAAAGCAAATGGCTATCCTAACACTGATATACTACTTTAGATATCTTGATGCCTTAGTGCCTTAGCTTGTTTCAGATCCCACACGTGATGAATCGGGCCGAAACTAGTAGTTCGGGACCGAGATCATGGAAAACCTTAATCCCTGCCACCTCCCGAACCCACTTGAGGCTCTTCCAAGGCAGTATCAAGGCTTTACGAGGAATAAGAATGGAACTTGGATAGTTTGCAGCCAAAACACGTCAAATCAATGAAATCTGACGCCTCAATTGCGCGAAATTGCATGGGCTTGGCAGTCGTAGCTATACACGGGCCAATTGGTCCTATAAGGTAGTGCGCATGCGGGTCCAGTGCATTAGATTACCTGATTGAAACTGTTAGCTTCCCAGATCCCCAACTGGTTGGACCGTCCGCAGAATACTGCTACATTTAATCAAATTGATAGAGACAGACAGGAGCTAAAGCCCTTTTAGATGACCGCATGAATCAGAAAATTTTGTCCATTTCATCCTGTGGTACGGCAGTAACCCGTGGAGCGCGCGTGTCGCGTGCAGCATCTGCGGCCCGTCAGTTCAGATGTAGGGTGGATCCGAGTTTTGACTCAACTAAAGAGCACGCAATTTCGCCCCACTGGATTGCCTATCTATAGTTTTTTTCTGTCTTTGGCAGGTGCCATGTGGTTTTCGTTCCTTTAAATACATTCTTTTCGCCCAAGTCTGGTCGTTACGAAGGAACGACCGGGCGACAGGGCTCACTATAACCGTTGCAATGACTTCTACGGTCCCCAACCAGGAGTTTGAAGATGGATCTACTACCACCATGCACGCGCCGCGCTTCAGTCGCATGCGGTCTATCTGGCGGTCCATCCCTTTCCAGATCGCTATCTGTAGTGGTGTCTCATTCACTGCGCCTGGTATGTGGGATGCGATGAACAACCTTGGAGCCGGTGGAGCTGCAGAGCCCTATGCCGTGTCTGCGGCAAATGCTCTAGTCTACGGATTGTTCGCTGTTGTGTGTGTTGCAGCTGGTGCTATCAACAACCGTATCGGTCTTCGCTATGGTTTGGTCATTGGCGCAATTGGCTATCCCATCTATGGTGCTGGTCTCTACACCAACAACTACCACCCTACGACTTGGTTCATGCTTTTCGGCAGCGCGCTGTGTGGTATTTCGGCTGGATTCTTCTGGGCTGCCGAGGCTGCGATTATTATTGGATACCCTAGCCCTGCGGATCGCGCTTTCTACCTTGGTGAGTTAGCTTGCTTGCACGGACTGCAGTATCTCAAGTATATCAAAGACCAATGCTAACTATTGTCTCCATAGCTATTTGGCAAACAGCCAAGGCTGCAGGTCCCATCGTCGGTGGCGCGATCAGTCTCGGTCTGAATGCCCAAGCTTCAACACAAGGAACCATCAGCCAAGCAACCTATATCGTCTTCATCGTCATCATGTGCCTCGGTCTGCCTGTCGCGCTTTGCCTGAGCCCGGCAGAGAAGGTACAGCGCAAGGACCGCACCCTGGTCATGGTCCACAAGAAGGAATCTTGGGCTGCCGAATTCAAGGCTGCGTTCAAATTGATTGCCACGCGCCGGGTACTTCTTCTTTTGCCGGCCTTCTTCATCAGTTACTTCTACAACGGCTTCCTCAGCACTTGGTTGACCACCTACTTCACCGTCCGCGCTCGTGCCTTCTCGTCGTTCTTCACCAACTTTGCCGGTATCTTCTCTTCGTTCTTGGTTGCGGGCCTACTTGATCGGCAAAGGATTTACATCAAGACCCGCGCGCGTATTGCATTCTTAAGCATCATCATTATTCTCATTGGAACGTGGATTTGGGCGACAATCTTGCAATACCAGTTCTACTACGAGTTGCCCGAATCCCCCGTATTTGACTGGTTCAAGGGTGGCTTCGGAAAGTCTTACGCCCTAATCTTCTTCTGGACCTTTGGCGGCCAAGCATTTCAACAATTCCTTTATTGGCTGGTGGGCCAGTACAGCACCGACATCTCCTCGCTTTCATACCACTGCGGAATTCTCCGAGGATTCGAGGCTCTTGGTCAAACTGTTGCCTGGGCGTGAGTTTCCACTGAAAGGATGTTTGAAGAAGAGTTTTGCTAACATAGACACAGCATGCAATCCGAGGGTGGCGCGAACCACTTCGTCAGCATTGGTCTCAACTTCGGAATTACCATCCTCTGCATCTTTCCCACATGGATCGTTCTGTCAGAACTTGAGCACAGTCATGAGGTGCAAGTCGTTGCAGAAGACGGCGCGAAAACCACAGAGGACAATGCGCCATAATGCCTTAACGCCTGTTTAAATAATTAGACTATACCCAGAGAGAAACTTCAACCATAATCTCAATCAATTCTTCAACAGAGCGAAGTTTTCATTCCTACATATAGAGCTGGGCCAGTACTCCAGGTCGTGCATCCAAACCAGGACAGTCCTCAGAGTAAATATCTGTGATCTCATTATAGGGGTATGGCATGGTCCAAATGATGTCAAACCTGGACGAGTCAGCACATAAACGCAATCAATAAGCTAAAAATCACTAGTAATGGCCATCCCCAACTAGGGGTACAATCCTACATAGCTGTAAAAGGTGCATTGGAAATACTCCCACTTACCGATCTTTAGGGTAATCGACATGATTTTCAGATCCCAGCAACTCCTGGATATCGCCCATATTGGAGTGTCGCCAGGAAACCAAAATATTACCAGGTCCATCGTAGGAGCGGATCGCGTCGGCCACGCACTCTGCATCCTTTCTGGTGCAGTGATCGTCGATTTCGAAGCCGAGATCCTGCGCCAGTGGAAGAACGGTCATGTAGGGTCGTCGGTGGTCTCCATCTATTAGGGTTCGTATAATCAGTCTGCGTTCCTGGATCGTCTCGGCCAAGCTCGCCTGTTTGTTTTTGGATGCATCAACTCACTCTGCATGACGGGCGGTGCTATAATACGTCCAATATTGTATCCCGAGTCGGCTCCGAACACCTCGCGCAGACATTGAGCGCGTCGCCACCCGTCTATTGCGAGGCCTTGATCGTTCTTGTCCGTTGGTTTCTCTCCATGTCGGATCATGTAAACAGTCGCGGGACCTCTGGCCGACGCCATGGAAAGCGTGTAGAGGAACAGAAACGCTGAACGGAAGAGCATTTCGATTGATATCCTCTCACAGGAGGATAGGAGGCACCAAAAGAACTCGACATTCACGCTCGGTGGGAACTGAACCCTCCTGGCACATTCCTGACGGATAGGCGCCGGTCGCTCCCTTTATAGAAGGGCGATCTATTCCGGCATAGTTTGCAGGGCTGAAAAACAGGTCTCCGCGGGGATGATCATCCGCCTTGATTCCAGCAATGATGGTTCACAAATAGGAAACCTGGGCTGAAAGGAGAAAGATATTGGCTGGCTGCATAGGCGGGGAGGGGGGCCGTGTGATTGGGCCGACAGGCTTCCGTTGCTCCAGGGGTCCTCCTGGTCAAGCAGATGGCCTCCGGACTATCATTCTCAGAATCTCCCTGCATATGTGGCAGCGTGCGCAAAAATAGGGGTATGACTGAAATTCTGGGGTCCTCGGGTCCTGGGGTGAGGGAGCTGTACTACCACTTGGGTTCGCTGACTAGCTGGGTACTGATCAAGATAATAGAAGCGAAGTCACTTACAATACACCGGCTGCCTAAACGCATAATCTACGAACAATCAACGGGAACTTGTTATCCTCGGGTAAAGTTGCCAAGAATGCTCCTAATGCGCACTCGAATTCGAGATGGTGATGATAACTCGTTTGTTCCGCCACTTTGGCCTCTATACTTGTCAGCTCTGACTCTAACGTCAAGCTCCAGGTACCTCGCTTCCCATAATCTGAATTTAGTCTTGTCCACTGCTCCGAGACAATGTAGCTGCACATACTATAACGGTCATCCCTAGTCAAATCTTTCTCGAAAAGAGGGAGAATGTATCATGTTGGAAACACATTGGAAGGGCGACCACCTATGTGACCACATGACAACTGTGACATGTACTCGTAGACGTGACCGATCTTCTGATGTGATGAAAATGCAATTTCCAATCCAAGGTACAGCCTTACACAGCACGAAATAGAGTCAGAAGTGGGGAAGCCGGTGATGTAGTGAGGCACTAGGCAACCAGAATACAGTATTTACGTCGAGTCAGTCTTGGCGTCTATGCATTGCATTAATTACCCCTTTCGCTGTGGAACATTCGATGGAAGCCGAGAATCCGTGAGTGCATGTGCGTGTGCGTGTTCTATTTTCGGATGATCGGGAGCGCCGGAGATTGCTCAGCCTTGTAAGTAAAGTACATCGGTACATAGCCACACCTCGAATGCAGCTGGGTATTGGAGAAAGGCTGTGGCGGTGCTGTATTACCCAACTGTAAAACGTACTCCATACGTAAAATGAACGATGACTCTCAAGTTCGCTGTTCCGTTGATTTGCTGCATGTGGGGTGGTTCCGTCAGCCCTGTGGCGCGGAGATCTCTTATAATTTATAAAAGGTTCCCCTCTTCCTCTCTAATTTCGCCATCAACCATCTCCCCACATTTCATCCATCACTTTTCACATAATGTCTGGCTACGACCAATATAACCAGGGCTATGGCCAGGGCGGCTACCCTCCTCAGCAAGGCTACGGCCAGCAAGGCTACGGTCAGCAGGGCTACGGTCAACAGGGCTATGATCAGCAGGGCCAGTATGCCCAGCATGCCCAGCATGACTACAGCCAACAGGGTTACGGTCAGCCCCAATATGGCGAGCAGCAGGGCCACGGCCAGCAGTATCAGCAGGGTCAGGGCTCCGGTGACTACTACAATGGCCAGCAACAGCACCACGGCCAGTACGGCGGTGGCTACGACCACCAGCAGCAGTACGGCCAGGACCAGTACCGCCAGGGGTATGTGACTTCCTCGCGCACATCTCATCATGTACTAACAGACCATAGTGGCTACGAGCAGCAGCAGGGTACACCCGGAGAGGCCCAGGAGGGCGAGCGTGGTCTTGCCGGTGCCCTCGCGGGTGGCGCGGCAGGTGGTTTCGCTGGCCACAAGGCCAACCACGGCATACTCGGAACAATTGGTGGAGCCATCATTGGCAGCATTGCCGAAGACGCCCTCAAGAAGCACAAACATGACGGCCAGAGTCCCGGTGGTCCCCCTCCCGGCTACGGCCCTCCCTCCCACCAGGGTGGCATGATGGATCAACTCGGCGGCTTCTTCAAGAAGTAGACGTTTTCCATCGCTTCTCGCCTTTTGCTAGCTTCGTTGGCGACCTCGCCACGCTCATGAATTTCCTTTGCTTGTGTTATTTTCCGGGAACGGGTTGGCATTCGTGTGCTTTCCCCTGATTTGTCTGTTTGTCTTGTTCTTTTTTCATTTCCCTCATGACAGTCTTACATTGCTATCAGTGGATAGCTTATGATTCGATCTTCAATCGGAATTGCATCATCACCACATAATCTCAGAGTGACTTGCATGTAAAAAATAGGTGTAGATTACTGTACCAAAGCAAACATTTTGCCAGCTCGAGTGACTGATGTACTGGTCTCAAAGAGGCATAGCGTTGTGACCTCATGATACCCTATTATTAAGGCATCAAGGTGTCGAGGCGTCGAGGTGCCAAACGCCAAGCCCGACAAAAGTTCGCGCGGACCGTCCTGAACACGCTTTCTGTCCAGGTCTGCCATTCCACGGTCACCATGATTGTACGGAAATTTGGGTTGCGGCAGAGTGAGTCTTGACCAATTGGCCATGTCTAATTCCAGAATCCGCCCTGCTAACTCCCCATCCCGACAGGCCGCCAACTCCTCGCCCGTCCCCAGACTCAGATCGCCAGACGCTTTCTAACCACTGAGTTTGAGACACCGGTAGCACAAACTGCGACTGAAGTGCAGACTCCCCCAAAGGAGACGGTTGTCCCATCAGAGAACCCCCTCCATGAAGTGGTGCAGGCATCAATAAGGCCACAAAAGACCGCTGAGGCGGAAGCCTGGGGAAGCTGGGAAAAGCAACGTGAACACACCTCGTCCCCCATCCACAGAAGCATACCATCCTAACCGCATTGTAATTTTCAGGACGCAAGTTCAATCGAACCGGCAGTATCATTGAGGAAGCCTACGATCCGGAAGACTTACTCAAGTACCCGCCCCGTCCATCCGACATCACACTCGAGCTCCTCCTCGCCTCAGGCACACACCTGGGCCACTCGACATCGCGCTGGAACCCGCAGAACTCCCGGTACATCTTCGGTATCCGCGAAGACGTGCATATCATCTCCCTGGACGTGACAGCCGCCCACCTGCGCCGCGCAGCCAAGGTAGTCGAGGAAGTGGCCGCACGGGGCGGCATCATCCTGTTCGCGGGAACCCGCAAGGGCCAGAAGCGGGCTGTCGTGCGAGCCGCCGAGCTGGCTAAGGGCTACCACATCTTCGAGCGGTGGATTCCCGGTGCGCTTACGAACGGATCGCAGATTCTGGGACACTGTGAGAGGAAGGTTGTCAATGCTATGGATCAACCTCTAGAGGAGTTTAAGCAAGACCTTGCGGATAGACCTCCCATTAAGCCTGATTTGGTGATTTGTCTGAACCCGTTGGAGAACGTGGTTATGTTGCATGAGTGTGGATTGAACAATGTGCCTACTATTGGTATCATTGATACCGATGCGGATCCTACTCGCGTCACTTATCCCATCCCGGCTAATGATGACAGTCTACGTGCTACGACTCTCATTGCTGGGATTCTGGGCCGTGCCGGTGAGGCTGGCCAAAAGAGACGAATTGAGGCTGCGAGAAAGGGCAAGACTACCTACCAGCCTATCACGGCTGAGAAGCTGCGTCTGGATCCGTTTACTGGTCGCTTGCCTAATGGCGAGTTGCCTGATGAAGACGAGAAGAACCAGAAGAAGAAGCGGTCCTAAGTGGGCTCTCTGGTAGCATTTTGTCTTATTCGGTTCTTGATATCCGCGCGGCTTGCATTCGAGCGTCGGACTCTGTATTGTATAGATGATTCCAGGTCTTGTGGGTGTTATCACATCGTGTATTAACATGTTATCTTTGGTATACTCTGAAATATTTCGCATCCGGTATCATTGCTCAATCCTAGATTCCGTGCCTATGGAAGCTTTTCAGCACGACATGCTCAGGTGCAAATAACAGGAGACATTCTGAAACTGGAAATGGGTAAGATCCCGTATATATGATGGGCATCTCTTAAGTTCCACGATCACTTGATAGCAAACGGTACCAATCTATTCATCTATTCAAGTATCCAAACCTACGTCCTCAATGCAGTATGCACATCCTATCGAGATTCATCAATGTCATCTTCTTTGGTTGATCACCGTCGGAGTATGTCGCGGTCTTGTGATACCGTCCTGTGCTCTTCCCTTTTCCATGCATACCGAGACACCCTAGATAGTTTTCTCATGCCCGACTCGCCGGTGACCGCCAACTTCCTTGACGAAGAGAATAAACTCGTGGCTACCGAAAGGCACCCCATCCTTCCCTTCCTTTAGATAAGCAATCCGGCTCACAGTAGACCCCCGGACTGCGGATGAACCATCGGGGCATCAAAACCACGAAACAAACGGGACCACGTGAAGGAAGCATGGCTGGACATGAAATCTTGGTTTTGTGGTTCGCATTGATAGTTCCCATTTCGTAGGTGTGATCTGGAAACATATCACTAACAACAGCTAGTATCCCAAGCGGTGACATTGCTACATTTGGTCCCTTGATTGTCAAATCTTTCGGGTTTAGCGACCTCCAGGGCTAAACACCATTCTTCTCAACAACCCCTTTGGCGCTACTGTCTCTTCCAGCATCATACATAGAGGACATGCCTTTCCGGATATCGCGCTTGTCTTTTCACTTGGCCCTCCAGCCAATGATGGACCCCAGATTCGGGGCGGCTCGTTGGTGCTCACGGCAAATGGAGACAGGCCGACGAGTCGGAGGCGGGCGTGGTGGCAGCCGAACCCAACTATCAAAAGAAGGTTGGAGTTTTTAGATTTCCCTTGCTTTTCTTTTACTTCCTCATAGCAACGAAATGTAGTATTAGACCTATTTTATGGAGAGCTAGAGTAGCCATCTCATGCAGATTCCAGACCCATCCTATCGAGAGATGTAATAGCCATGTCACGCAAAAAACCTAGTCCAAGGACGAGCGGTGAATTCCCATCTCGGCTGGAGCCAAATACGTCCCGATGATTGAGGTGAAGGACCTGTGGGTTTATGGCACTGGAGGAGGGCGCTGGGAAGATAGTCTTCACTTTTTAAGCTGCAGATAACGGTCCAGGCTATCCCATGTTTTTCTATAGAATAGAAGAGATTAGTTTGAGTCTTAGGGCCTCGCTTTTCTAATTTACCGAAATGGTTCGACTTCATCCAGAGCATCGAATAACGCCAGCCCTAGTTCAGGTTTCACGTCGGTGAAGACAAGCACTTCTTGGGTTGCTGAGCGAAATGCAGAAATATCGGGTTCGAAGTCGTCTAGGCTGTGAAAATTCGCTGCTGAAACGACAGTCACAACCCTGTTGGACTCGATAAGGGGTTGGCTTCTCGTTCTCATGATAATAGATTGTGCTAAAGCTAGAGGGAGAGAGTGTGATGAGGGGGAGAGAGTAACAAGGGATTCTTAGATAGAAGGGAGAGGTGGGAGTCTCGTCATTGTTCGCCGTATTTGTCTCGCCCGCGACACTTTAGGATTTAGGTTTGGGACTAGTAGGATTATATGTTACGAACTAGTTGGTAGGATAGTAAGCCTATCGATTAGGTAGGGTACGACTATCTAAATACTATAGGTAACTCTTAAGAGGAGGCGGGGGTAATATATTATAATAAGAATAGAGACTAATTCTTAAAGAGAATTATAGCCGAATAATAGGACGCTTTTTCTTATAGAAGAGGCTAATATAATATTTATATAGTAGGGAAGGAATTATAAGCGAAGCGAGGGCGGACCGGAGGCGAATCGCTACTAGTTCGGTACGTATAACGAAGAATCTAGGAATAGCTTTAAAGAAGCCTATCCTATAATAATTATATTTCTTCTCCCTAACGCCTAACCCTAGGCGTTGTAGGTTATATAATATTTTTGTAAACAAAGAAATCAAAATATATACCCTAAATCCGTAGGTATAATACGCGTTCTCTTACTTCTCTCCTCTATCCTTCTTCTATCTATTATAATACTATATATCCTTATATATTATTACTATTTCTTCTATTCTTCTACCTTATATTAATTACTATTCGCTACTATTTCGCCTAGCTAAAATAAGTACTAAGGCTAGAGAAATAATTGCCTTGCTTAATAAGACTAAAAAGTATAAAGATAGGGAGAAAGATAAAGGTTCTATATCTATTAACGCCTCTAATAAGAAGAAGTTCCCTAAGATAATTAGGGTTATTTCGCTAAAAGGTCGTCGCTCTTACTATATAAATCCGCTAGCGTATTTATATTTCTAGTATATAACGTATATTCGCTCGAATACTACTAGCTTTAACCCTACGAAGAGCCTACCTTTCGAGGTCTAGTACGTTCTTAACGCTATTAAATTAGTCCTATACTAGTAGTATTCCGAAAGGTATAATAAGTATTTTCTAGTATATTTTGCCGCCTTTTTCTTAGCTTTTCCTTATACTAATATAGTATAGGCCTTAATAGGGATTCTCGGAGATCTCTATAACGTTAGTAAGCTTTTACGCTAGACTACTAAAAAGTTTTAGTAGGAGGATATAGAGAATATATCGTTAGGATAGACCGAATCCTACTAGATTTAGGTAGTTTTTACGTAGGCTACTTTTATCGGCGTCTTTAACGTCTTTATAAAAGCCTACTATAGTACCTACTTTTTTAGTAATTCTAAGATAGCTAAGAAGGTCTCTATAAGTAATAAGGCTATAATTTAGTTAGGTTTTATTAATATATCTTATAGAATACGAATTAGATATATAAGAAGTTTTATTCCTAACGCTATTATAAACTATCTAGCTTTATTATACCTCTAATCCGAGACTATTCTAAGGCCTAGGATAACTACTATAGTAATCGCCTACTACGTACGCTATCTAGGGACCTTAGTTAGTAGTTATAGACTAGTACTAAATATATTTTTATAGCCTCTATTAAGACTATTATCTTAGCTTATATAGCTAGGTATATTTAGTTAGGAGAGATAGTTATAGAGAATATAATTATATCGCTAGATAGTATTATATAGGTTATATTAGAGAAGGTTATAGATAATACTCCTATCGGTCTTATTAAGTATATTTAAATATATAGTTTTAAAGATAAATTAGGGATATATCGCTAGTTAATTCTAGTTTATATATTTAATTTAGGATAATTTTTTGCCTTTTAATATCTTTAGAAACTACTAGATTATACCTTATATATTCGCTATATCGTAATAGGGGACCTATTAGTTATATTCTAAAGGCTATCTCTTCTATTTAATTAGGTAATACTATTTATTATTAAAGAGTTTTTCGCTCTATACTTCCTTAACTTTATATTTGTTATTATCGTTAAGCTTAGGTAGCGGTATTAAATCGGTACCGTTTCTAGAGCGTTTCTTCTATAGCTCTAAAAGAGAGATATAGAAGATATTATAAATTCGATCGTATTAACTTAGTAGGCTTAACTAGTATACCTATTTTCTAATTATATTAAGTACCCTAAATAGCTTAATAAAATAAGAGCTAAGTTTTTATATTATTTTAAGCTTTAGGTTCTTAGTTAATAATCCGATAAGGTCTCTACGCTTAAGGGTAAATAGTTTATAATAGAGATTATAATATTTCGCCTACGACTCGGTAACGTTTTACTAGTAATTCGTAAGTCTTTTACGAATTTTTTATAACTTTTTAATTCTTACTATTATAGCTAGGATACTTCTCCCTAAAGGATCGACCTCGATCCTATAGTAAAAGTCTAGCGAATAGCCTAAGAGAGCTTTAAAGAGAGAATAGCCTATTATTATATTAATAGCGTTATTATATACGAATTCTACCGTCTAGAGTAGTTACGGCTAAGTAAGTTATTCGGTATTAATAAAATAGCGAAGGTAATATTCGAGGACCTAATTTATTTATTCTATTTAGCCGTCGGTTTAGGGATAAAACGCTATCGAAAGCCTTATTTTAATCCTAGAGATATAGTATAGTTTCGACTAAAATTTGCTAGTAAAAAGCGATCTATAGTTAGTAATAATATCTTCTAATAGGCTATACCGAAGGTTAATATTATTATAGAATAGTTATATAAGGTCTATAGCTATTATCGTTGTTAATATAGGGAAGAAAAGGGACTATTTCGTAAACCTATCGATAATAACTAAAATTCTATTAATATTTTAATCTAAATAGATTAATAGAGGTAGGCCTATAATAAAATTTATAGATAACTCTATAAATAGCTATTTTAGAATTATAAATATATCTATCTTTCTATAAGGCTTATATTACGGTGCTATAGTACCTTAGTAGATAGGGTATATCTAGATATATTCGTTAATATCTCGGTTGAGATTTACCTAATAGTATTTTCTCTTAAAGAGTTTAGCTATTTAGTTACGCCTAAAATAGCTAATAAGAGGGTTATTATAATAGATATTTATTAATTTTATTCTTAAATTATTCTTTATTAGGATATAAAGATAGTACTTATATTAAATAAGCCTTTTTAAATTAATTAACTAGTCTTTAGTCCTAGGCTTTACTTCTCTAATAGTATATTTTTGCTACTAAATATCTAGGTCTTCCCCCTAAAGTCGCCTAATAAGATTTTTTAATTTATCTCTAGATTTTTCCTAGTAGATATTCTTAACGATATAAACGTTATATAACTTATTAATAGGGATTAGCTATACCTAACCTATTTCCTAGTTACTATTTAAAGCTAATTCGGTAGTAGTCTTTTTTAGAAATATAGCTAAGATATATATATTTATAGTAGAGGCTTTATTATTATTATAGGTCTTAGCTAATATTAAGTCTTTTATAGTTAATTCTTCGATTTTTACGAATTACTAATTAGATAGCTATAATTTATTTATTATTCGGTCCTAAAATAAGCTTAGTAACTCGATACTAAGAGCGTTCTTATAGTCTAAGCTCTATCGTTATAATAGGCTATCTATAAGGTTTATCTTCCTAGAGCGGTACTTAATATAGAAATTAAAAGTAGATAAAAGTAGGTACTACCTAGCTTATCTTCTATTAAGTTTTAGTTATTTTATAAAAGCCTAG
>JGI24509J20081_1000430_pt1 | contig 13978 bp, 1 predicted proteins | sample LinPmetageLP29_FD_20081 | JGI IMG/M metagenome (IMG submission 20081) | reverse complement strand
ACTAGATAGGTAAATATTCCTATTCGGCTCTAAGGGCCCGTAAGTATATAGCGGGAAATCATATAAGGATAGATAAGATAACGGAAAATAAATACTCGAACCGGGCTTTTCTATTGTAAAAGTAACCTAAGGAGCCTAATCAAGGCAAAAGTTAGGAGTAAGCTCCCCGCAATTATCGCGTAGATAAGAAGTATATCTATAATTAGGATTGATCACTAGGCTAAGAAGAAGATAAATAAAGAAACGCGAGGAAGAGGAAGATATATAGCTATAGTTAGGCATACAAAAGAAGATCCCTCGTAACTTACGCGGTCTTAGGGTCGGGAGTAAAGAGCTCTCGTAATAAGATAGGTTCTCTAAGACTAGCCCCCTTTAAATAAGGGTATTGCTTATGACTTTAGACTATCCGGTTGAAGGGTAAGTATAGGTTAGGGAATCCTTTTGGCGGTCGTAGGGATCCGTTTTGGTAGTCGTAGGATCCGTTTTAGTGGTCGTAGGGATCCGTTTTGGTGGTCGCGTAGAGAGAGGGTAGGGTTTATCTTAATGTTCCCTAGTCTAAGCATAAAGTTAGCTATTTTTAGATGGTACAATAGGTCAGAAAAATAACTTAGACTTTCTATCGTAATAGATTACTAATCCTTGTATTATGGCAGGCACGCTATTACGGTTGCAACTTTACCTAAGAAGAAAGGCTTTATTAGACTAAGTCATAATTAGACGTACCTATATTTACGTTCCTAGTATAGTACCTATTAAGTTAGTTACGAAAAAAATTCGCTAAAAGTAGGAATTTAACCAAGGCTATCATAGCTCGCAACATCGAAACGAACAACCTCTAAGCGAAAAGCATAGAGAGAACAAAGTCTTCCCCCTTAAGGTACATATCTACCCTCTCTTGCGATTATAAGCTAACTCTTAGAAATTGTCTAAAGACATAGATTTCCTTATCTTAGACATCCTTCCTAGAAGTACTCTCTTAATTAGGAAATCAATTAGGTAGGCCTAGGATAGCTTAGTCTTAGCAACTACTTCGGATATTCTACTACTCTAATCAAGAAAAGAGAGATAAAGCAAAGGCGAACTACCTTTCTAATACTATAGCCCGCGTTTTACGCAAATTTAGTCGGCTTAGTCGAAGCGTTCTACGATAACGACGTTGTTTATCTAGCGTATAACTATAGTAGGCTCGTTGTAAGCCTATCGTAAGTTATCGCTACTCCTACCGTTATTCTAGGTAAGCTAGAGATCGTAAGCATATATCGGGGCGTCCTATAAGGCCTTAAGTATCTACACGAGCGACTCAAGATTGGGCATAGAAATATCGAGAGCTACAATATCCTTTTATGCCTAGACGGGGACGTTAAAATAGGTAAGTATTATACTTATCAAGTCGTGAATAAAGCGCTTATATCACTAGCTAATATCGGGGATACAATATTGAAAGAAGATTATACGAGCTTCTTGGATAACCGTGAAAAACTTTGCTCCTTAGTTTTTGTCCTAAGCCAATCTAGTAATACCCCAATAGACTAAGATCTTACCTTAAGCTTATCGAAATATGCAATACATTTTATTAAGTAGCTAGGATTAGCATCCTACTCCTATCTATTCGAGGTAAGGCCCTAGTGAATTTATCTGGTCGTAGGCTTACGAGTCTTTAGCATATGTTTCTGGATTAAGTTGGCGTCGGCGATAGATCCTAGTATTTAATTCCCTAGTATCTAGATACACTTATGTATTAGGGAGTGTTGAGGGAATAAAAGAAGAAAAAGGAACTAATATATCTATATTCTCTTTCGTACCCATGCTCTTAAATATCCTTAGTCTTTGTTAACGACATCTCCGACTAAACAAATTCCCTCTAGGCATAAACAGGGCGACCGCTAGCACTGACGGTACGAGTATGCTCCTACTTAAGCCTCTCTAGCTTCCCGAACTTATATATTATAAGTAAACCGAGAGAGGTAGCAATAGAAAGACCGGACGCAATCATAGTTAGTAGAGCTATAATCGACCAATCACTACCATAGGCAGTATATAGACTAATGATAGTTGTTAGAAGACTAGCTAGTGTATTTAGGAGAGTAGGCCTAAGGAAATCAGCAAAAGCTTCTTTAGTAGAGTATACTATATATATAAATATACGATTTATAAGCTATATGTAATTTTTACGGTAGTCGTAATAAAGCTAGGCTATAATTATTAACCCCGCAACAAAGAAAAAACATACCGTTGCGAGTAGCGGAGGATTTTGAATAGTATTAAGGATTAGCTCCCCCGCTTCGTTTTCCGTAAGGCCTTCGTAAATCGTATCCGACCTCTATAGAGATGTGAACGTGCTAGGAATCACTAAATAGCCCGTAAGTAGAATCTAGTAAGCCGTACTAGTAAGTATATTATATTGCTATAGTACCTTATCCGCCGCTACTATTATACGAATATAGCGGGTCTTAAAAGATTTATAAGGTAGTTTATCGCTTTAGCCGTCGAGATAGGTAGATAAATTGGGTAGTATTATGTTGACTATGATATAAGGGAGAATTATAGCTAACGAACTTAGTTTTTATGCTTACGAAGTAAGTTGCTTACTATATATAAAACGACTAGCGCCGAGTATTAGCTTTATATTAGACCTAGGATACTTTCGGATAAGAATACTAATTTACTATAGAATAGATCCTTATACGAACTAAGGCTTCTACCCCTCTATGACTAGAACAAATATTATCTTAATAAGTATCAACAACTAGTTTAGAATTTACTACTCTTTTATAGATAGAAAACCAAATTAGGAATTAGAGGTATTTGTCTCGTTCCGTAAGGGGACCTTTACCTAGGTATCTTCTTTAATAATATCGTAGGCTAAATCTATAGCCTTATAGAGATCTTCGAGAGAACGTAGGTACTCCTATCTAGTAGTAAGCTACTATGTAAGCCGTTTAGGACCGCCGTTGGAGCTACTTAGTAAGCGTTGTATTTCCCTAAAGCTCTTTCGGTCTACCTAAGGGTAGTATACTTCCTATCGGTTACTTAATTCGATAATTCCCCTTTAATACGTAATAATACTTACTAGCCTATCGTCTAGAGGCGGCTAGGAACTATCGCTAAAAGACTTATAGACAAAGCATTTTCGCGGATAATCGATAAAGAGGTATACCCTTACGCCGTATAAGTCTAAAAGCTTATAAGCTTTAGCTTTTAATGTTTTATACCGCTTTAAGAATCTAACTCGGGAATTCTTGTTAGGATTAGGGCCGCCTATAACTATAATAATAGTCGAACTACCGTAAAGTCTAAAGGGTCTTTTTCTTAGGGATAAAGTAGTAAAACTTTTAGTCTTAGGGCCTATTCGCTTATACTAACGGAAGTAGTTATTTATATATACCCTAGTAGCTAAACTCTTATGTCTTTTTTAGAGGTATTGGGTCTTATCGGTATCCCGACTTAATATTTCCGGTATATAACTTAAGCTTACGCGCGTTTCCTTAAACTAACATCTCTAGAGCCTCTTAATTCGCGCCTCCGTCTTTTACCTTTCGTAGTACCTACGATAACGTTATAGTCGTAGTATAGCTCCCGGTAGGGATATCTATAATCTCCTTAGCTAAAGGACGAATATAGACCTTGTCTCGAAGCAAAAGTAGCTACGCTTTCCGGAAAGCTAGATATCCTCTATTTTGTCTTTAATCGGTTCTATATATAAATATTTACTATATAGTCTAGGTAGCGAGTTAGGAACGAGATTAGGCGATTATAATACCTATACGAACTATAAAGGCTATCTAGACTACTAAAATCGTCGATTAGTCTATAGTCTAAGATATAGCTAAGCCCCTTAGGATAAAGATACTCTAATACCCTAATAATCTTCTAGGCTAGCCCTTTATAGCGTACTGATCTAGGGCACTAAAACGGCGTAGCAGTATATTCTAGTAACGAGCTAATAAGAAAGTAGAACCTAGAGATTAGCAAAGTTGTTGCCGCCTCCCGAGCTATCTACGTACTTCCTACTTATAGTAAAATAAGATTACGGTAGTCGTCTATAGCCTTAATAGTATCGATTGTCTAGGGTTTATTTCCTAGTAAGACGTCTAGGCGGTAATACTCTTCTCTAACTAGACTAGGTAGTCGACTTCTCTATTTTTTCTAATCGATATCTATCTATATTGTAGATATCTATACGTTAAACCCCTAGCGTAGAAAGCTATTACGGAAAATATAGCGAAAATACGGAGTCTAGTCGTTCGGCTATGCCTTTCCGGTACCTAGGGATAGTATTCGTATAGAGCCTATAGATAAGGGCTAAATCTAGTAAGAGACCTAACTCGTAATTTCCCTAGCAAAATTATATTTTAATCTACTATCCTAAAAGGATCCGATTCCCTATAGGTCTACTAGCGTAAAGAAGCTTACTACCTAATTGTTTAGTTGATCTATCCGAAGCTAATATATAGGATTAACTTATAAAGGAGTAGCCGCTATAGCCTAAGTACTAGTCCTCTATTAGCGCTATATATAGATTAACCGTCGTAGTAGATTAAAACCTACGCTCTCTATAGGCTTAGCTCGTGCCGTATATCGTTAGGGCGTATTATATAGTAATCTAGTAGCGTTAGTAATAATATATTACGTAATCTAGTTTAACTTACCGAATTCGCTCTCTAAGTCCTAGGATATATTAAAATTCCTAATTATAAACGTACTTATGTCTTTAGAAATACTCGTTGTTACTACTCTAACCCTTAGGCCGGATCGTTTTAGACCTAGGGGATCTTCTTAGGTAGCGCTAAAGATATAGCGATTTTCTCTAAAAGCGCCCTTAAGAGCGGCATCGAAGACTTACGAGTTATAATAGCTATTATATAGAAGCTATTGGATCTATTTAGCTACCTTACTAAATAATAACTTATAGCTAGAGACTCGATAAAGTAGTAGAGGCAAGATTAACGGTCGCCTTTTATAAAAAATACGACGCGCTAATATATTAAAGCGCTTAGAGTAGTCTACAATATCCTAGGATATTGTAAATAACCCTAGAGCAATAAGGCCCCCTAAGATAATTTTGTTAGGCTCCTATATAAGTATTCTATAACGTTAGTTTTAACTAACCTAAGCTTATTCCGAGAGTAAGGTCTACTATATCTTAGACGGTATATAGGCGTAAATATTCCTATATAAGAAGAAGAAATTCTAAAGGAATTACGCCCCTAACTCCCCCGCCGTCTAGGGCGAGGACCGTAGGGCTTATTGTTAGCGGAAGAATATCTATAGTTAGCGGCCTTTAGTATAGATAGTAAAGATAGCTTTTAACGGTAAACTAGTACTCTAACCCTATTATAGGGGCCCTAAATACCTAAGTATAGCGGTCGTATAACGTATGCCTATAAGCTAGAATATGCTACGTAGTATGTAGAAGGTAGAATAGGTAAATAAGATTACTCCGTAAGTAATATAATTAACCGCTTTAAGATTTAAGTTGTTTTCTCCGTATATTTACCGAGGTACTTACGTTCGCTAAGAAGAGCTCGAATAGTTTAGAGAAATAGCGTTCGACCGAATCTATCTACTATATAGGGTATAGAGCCGGCTATAATACTTAAGATCTACGATACGCTTCGGTTACGACGGTCCGATATAATAACCGAAAAACTACTATAGGACTCGTTGCTATATAATATTAGTTCTCGCTAATAGAACGTTAGGGCCGCCTAACGTACTAAATATCTTTAGTACGTAATAGTCTATAAAGAGGGCTAATATAATTAATAGAGCTAGCTTATATAGAGATAGGCGCGCGCGATAACCGATCTTAAGATAGTACGTAAGATTCGATTCTACGTATAGACTTACTAGGCGATCTTTACGCGTAGCTTTTATAGCATCGAAAGGACTAGATATATTACTTAAAATATATCGAACCGCCGACCGGAAAAGCGCCGTAAAATACTTACCGTTCGGTCGAGTATAGTTTATTTATCGAAGAAACGATATCGTATTTACTTCCTTAGTTATAGAGGACTTAACCTATAAGTACTTTATAGTATCTAATATAAAGGTACTATAGAGATATACGGATAAGCCGCTAGAGAATAGCCCTAACAAATCTTTATACCTACTATCTCGGAGGCGGTCGTAGAAAAAGTCGCCTCTCTATATCTAAGTCTTATTATCCTCGATCCCGCTTCTATATATAAAAATTACCCTTAGTAAAAGTAACTAAGGTAGCGGAGATATAGAACTAAGCTTAAGGTAGTCGACTAAAAATTTTATAACTTTTTTAAGGCTAGAACTATTATCGATAAATATACAAACTACGTCTATAAAGACAAAAATAAGACGCGACTATAGTATCTATAGTAGTCTACCCGCGGAATAGACTTCCTAAGATACTAGAAGACCTATACCGGCCGCGAGTCTCGTAGAGAGACGAAAGTATTCCGCGTATAGAATTTTACCGTTGGCCAAAAAAATAGGCTAGCGACTTTCTAAGGAAGCGACGTTATATCTAAGCTTAATCTAAGCTTTAGAGATATATCTCTTTATATTGTTTAGGGTATATAGCTACTAAAGAGTATAGTCCTTGCTTTTACTACCTAAAAACATATATAAGGATAGATACTAATTTTCTAGATCCGATAACTAAGCAACTATACGTGATAGGCGCCTATGATCTAGGATAGTAAGCCTAGAGTCTTCTCGAATACTAATATTAAGCTAGCTAATATTTATTATGTTTTGTATTATATAGCTCTTATAAAGGAATAGTAACTATAAATATTCTTCTTTCCTAGCGCGAGGAATAAGATATTTAAGTCCGGTAATATTCCTTTATTTCCTAGGTCGTTTTATAGCTAGGGTAATAATTAGACCTAGACTCGCCGTGCTATAAACATAGGCGACTATAATAGTAACTATATAACCTATTTTTTTACCCTATTCTTACCCTATTCTTACCTAGTACTTATTTACTCTAGAGTATCCCTTTCTCGAGGTACTTTTGCTAAAACCTAAGTATAATAGTAATATTAGCGAATAGCGGCGATTATAGGCTAGGGTAGGCTAGGCGTAAGTAGGGCCTTTACGGACCGCGCTACCGTAGTTACTACCTATCCTTGTCTATAAACTAGGTTTTATCGTATAGCTAATTAAGCGGCGCGGTCCTATAGATTGTTAGGAGGGGCCGGCGCTTAAGAATCGGAATATACTTAATAACCGTTTACGGCTAGTTATTGCGTCTTATATTGTTAGACTATGTTTTACCCTAATAGCTTAAATATGTTTAAGGTATTAATACTATTTAATACTATATACGATATATAGCTAGCCCCTAATACTCTATCGTGTTTCTCGCCTATTTAAGACACCGGAAACATAGTTATAGGCAATATTGTATATAGTATAGAGTATTCCTTTAAGAATTAGTAGAATTCTGCTATAGGAGATCTCGATATCGCTTCCGATACGTTCTAGGAATCTTCTATAGACGTATATATAGTAGACGTATACTATAATAATCTTAAGTATATATTATAGAATAAGAGATATTATCTACCTTTTTATGCCCTTTAATTCTAGATAAATAGTTAGGCTAATCGAATCTTATTATCTAGTTCCTTAGCGGAAACTTCCGACTTTTATAAGCCGAAGAATAGCTTTTCTAAGATAGTCGAAAAATTAGTTCTCTAGATAGAACAATTTACTATTACTATTTACTAATACGGTACTTTAACGTATAGGCTAGTATCTAAAATCGATAAATATAGCCGTTGTATTAGCTAAATAGAACGCCGGTTAGATAGTATAATATATCGACTAGATAGTATAGATAAAAGAGTAGTAAGCCTAGATATAAGATTTAAAGCTCTTAATAGATATCTACTTAAAGTTATAAAGCGTAAGAAGGATATTATATAGGAATTCCGTAACTTAAACTACTCTAGAAATAGACTTTAGATCTACGAGTTTATATATCTTACGACTATAGGGTATACGCTCGGTCTATCTAATATAAGAATAAATACTAAGTAAGAGCGATATTATAATACTATTTCTAAAATAAACGTAGTTACTATATATATCTAATATACTATAAAGACCTTCGGATAGTCTCTTCTATACTTCTATTAACTAGCTAATTATCGCGTAAAAAATTTATTTCGGTACGCTTCTTAAATCAAAAATAACCTCTATCTCTAGTTCCGGAGTTAGGTTACTAAAGGTCTAGATATTGCTACTCGGATTTATATAAGCGCGCGGTCGCTTAGGAAAGTATATCTTCTAGCGAGTTAAAAATATTATATATCCTTTCCTAAAGCTAGAGTAAAATCTATTTTGTCTCTTTGTGCTACTAGAGTTCTGCTTTAAGATAGCTTATTTCGTATACGAATTCCTCTAACCGGATCTTTAAGTCTAGCGGCGATCGCTTTGCTAGTTGTAATCTAGAAGGTAGCCTCTCGAGATTAGATAACGTTCCTCTAAGACATAGAACTTAATAGTCTATTAGTGTAATCTCTTCGGAAATAGGCTTAAGGCGTTAGTTTAAATACCGGCTTATATTAAAAGAGTAGAAGCTATAGCTTCTAAGGCTTAATAGAGTAGCTAAGGAAGTTAAAGAGAGCTTATACGATCGCGTAGTAGAAGTATATTATACTAAGGGGATAGGTAACCGCCTTATCTTCTATTACCCTATAACGTAATTAAGTACGAGTATCTAGATATAGAAAAGAGACTACGATAATATTAGCGCTTAAATAGAACTAATAACTAGGAATAGATCTACTAACCTAGATCGTGTTATATATTATACGGAGTAGATAATATTAGGTACTACGCTTAAATAACCTTTTACGAAGGTAGGGTTATACGGTTCGTTGTAAGTTCTAGTAAATACTAGAATAATTGCTCTTCGAATAAAGCTACGAGCAAAAATATAAGAGCTAATAATAGATAGGTATAATTATTAGGATCTACCGGTTAGGTTTCCTTTATGCCTACTATTTTAACCCCTCGTTATTAAGTATACGATTACTTATCCTAAACGTAGGCTACGATACTATTTTCGGAGCTACGATAGTAGCTTAGTCTTATAACTAGATCGACCCTATAGCTAAAATAGGTCGGTAATCGGAATTATCCTACGATACCTAAATAGTCTTAAGGTCGGAGATAACGCTAGTCCTTGTCGATAGTAGGGCTCTACCGTATTTAGTTGTAGGCTATATAGACCTTACTATATCCTCTATACGATTAAAACAAAAATCTAGTCAATCCTAGTATTATTAGTAGATATGCCTTTCTAGTCTTCCGCTTTAGTACCCTCGACTAGGCAAGAAGTCTATTAGGTAAAGTAGACGAAGCTTACTATATTTATAGTAGCTACTAACTTAAGTCTTAACTCTAGGACGGTACGTAGTATACGGAATACGACTAAAATATCTTTTTGTTTATCGAAAGTCTACTACGCTAAGAGTAGCGGTCGAAGTATTACTAAGGGCAATTAGAGTCTAGAATCTATAGCGATTCTATAGAATACTAACGATTACGCGTATATTACCTATAGCTATAGAGAATAGTTTATAGACTATAGTATTAGAAATTATAGCTTAAGGCTTCTTTAGCTTATATAGTAGAGGCTTACTAGGTTATAGCTTAGGACCTTAGGCTAGAGAGGGCAAAAGTATAGGAGCTTAAATCTCGTCTCGCTAAAGTATACCTAAATATTGATTCTTTGCTACAATATTTAGCCTTAGTAGAGCATAAGAGTAGATATCTAGACGATAAAGAAGTAAATAGCTATCTTCTACTCGAGAATCAACGCTAGCGAGAATTGATTATAAGGCTTTAGTCCGCCCTCTAGATATACGAGGAGGCGATATAAGAGTTAAAGTCTACGCTAGACAAAATAGTATAAGAGCTAAGCTTAGTAAGTCTTACCTAATAATATAAGCCGGATCGATTTAGTCCCGACGAGATAAAGGAGGACTAGTCGGAAGGGTTATACGTTAAGATTATTATAGAGAATTCTATATAGAGTATTGTCGATACCTATAGAGTTTAACTATAGAGAAGTTTTCTATTTAGCTTATATATAAAGATATATAAGAAAAATTAAGTAGTTTAATAATAGGACGGTAAACGAATAGCCTATTAGGAAAAGGAAACAAAAACCTATATAGCTAGCTTTTCGACCTATGTTATTAAGCTACGTTAAATAGATAGATAGTAGAGCCTAGAATAATACCCTAAAGCTAGGTAGCTATATTCCTAAAGATATTTATTGGCTTTAGCCGGATACCTCGGCTATATAGCAAAGTATATTTTACGACTAAGCCTTTTTACGTCCCTTTAACCGTAGGTAGGATTACCTACTTTCCGTATTCCCCGAGATTCGCAATCGCTAAAGGGTCTTATTCTCTAGTTTAATTAGTAGATCTATTAATACTTTCAACTTTTAGTTTCGGGAAATACCTTACTAGGCTATCCTAAAGGCTCAAAAATTTGTCTAGCAATAGCGCTTAACGCCCCCTAAATATTAGATATAGTATACGACTAGGTTAGGCTCTCTAGAACTATCTAGGATATAGGGAACTAAGTATAACGTTGCCTAGATACTCTTCGGAAATATACCCCTAGCGGTAGATTGTTTTTAGTACGCTTTCTATCCAAAAATTCTAATAGCGCTTCCGGCCCTATTGTCGCCTATATTTATGTCCTTAGATCTATAGGTATTATCCTCTATCTCTAGATTAGGCTTCTCTCTTAAGTAAAGCCCTAGGTTTTTCCTAGGTAGTACTTTTACGTAGCTAAGTCGGCTAGCCTAATTTAGAATATCCTTTAGGTTATTACTAGCTAAGATAGGTATTAAGCGTATAGATCGACGACCTAAGCTCCTAGCTTACGTAAGCCTCCGCCGGTTGTTATTTATATAAAAAGGGCTAGAAAGTAGGGATACTATACTACAAACCGTTAGGCTTAATCCTTCTACCTATAGTATTATTGTCTAATAGAAGCAAGGATATATTTATAAGGACTATAAAAGATTATAGTACCGAAGGCCCTAGTTCGCTCGCCTACTAGCTATAGCTAGAATAAGGTAGGAGGATCTAGTAAGTTAGATGTTTTAGGAAACGAATATTTCGATCTTATACTATCTATATAAGTATAAACTCTTTAGTCGCCTATTCTATCGGAGATCTTAGATATAAGTATTAGGCGGAATCGTTCTTTAGAACCGGCTAAAGTTCCGCTAGACGCTTACCTTAATAATCGAGATCCCTAATCCTATAAAGTATACTAAGTACCTAGAGTAATCGGCTATTCTAGTCGGGGTACCTTAGAATAGCTATTAAATTGATATTTTGCAATCCGCTTAAGGCTCGTTTTTCCTCGATAAATAAGTCGCGGATGTCGATGCAAAATAGAGAGAATAGTAGATATTAATATAATATTTTTCTACCTAATAGAGTAATTGGCTTCGTATAAGGGTACGTCCTCCTAGTAATAGAAATAATAGGCGTAAATTATATAGTTTTCGTACTCGGAACTTAAAACCCTAGATCTTCGCTAAGCGTCTTCGGTACGAGCTAGAATTCCTAGTCAACGGGATTATAGTCCTCGTTATAAAAATTATCGTTATAGTTTAATATATCGTTTCTTAGAGTAGATATTAGGGAACCTCGGTATATTTCTTCGGCTATAATTAGGTTAGATAGGATATCTATAGTTAATTAATAGTTTCCTATTACTATTTTTTAGTATTATACTTATATACCGACTACTTACCGCCGTTATCGTATTATATACTATTTTAGGCTATAGTTACAAAAAGGACGTTATCTTAGGTTCGTAAAAAGAAGGGCAATAGACCGATATAAATTTTATAATACTATCTTTTATAAGATAGAAATAGGAGAATCCTACCTAGAGCCCTAACCGGTATTATTTTTAAGGTACTAAAATAGTATCGCGGCTAGACTAGCTTATTAGGCCTTCTAATGTTAGAAGTAAGATTATATATAGTAAGTTAGCTACGATACTATTTTAGTTCGTACCTCTTTATTCGGCCGTACGTCTAAGCTTAAGAAGTTTAGAAAGGATAATCCCAACTTCCTTTAGACTTTATCCTTAGGAACTCTATTTAATTATGTCCTATCCTCGCGAACGACTTATAACTAAACGATATATACTATAATACTTTTTAGTATTTAGCTTAGTTTGTATAATACGGCCGTAGCCTTATATATAGCGAGTCTCCTACTACTAGGATTTTAGGGGCGCTTACTCGAAGTAAGTATTATAGAAAAGGTTTGTACTTATACTATATCTAAATAGTAGATATTCTATATATTATACTAACTTAGTAAAGGACATAAACGCGACTACTTATATTATGACTTATCCGAAGACTATTATTGCCTTAGACTATAGGGTCTCTAGAGAAGGAATAATAGCTATCGCGGTACTAGGTTCTACGGAACTAAAATACGTTAACAATCAAAATAGGTAAGGAGCGCTCTTTAAACGAATATATCTCTTCTAATAAAAATCTTATAGTACTACGTTACTATCTTACTAGATTTCTAGAGCGATATATACGTCTTATTATATAAGGGAGACGATTTTATATAGGCTATATTAGTACTAAAAGACCTTAACTAGATAAATATACTAGTAATATAATATACTTACTAATATAGCTTACTAGATTCTACTTACGGGCTACTTAGTAATTCCTAGCACGTTTATATCTCTACAAAGGTCGGATACGATTTACGAAGGCCTTATAGAAAACGAAGCGGGGGAGCTAATCCTTAATACTATTTAAAATCCTCCGCTACTCGTAATAGTATACTTTTTCTTCGTTATAGGGTTAATAAGTATAGCGTAGCTTTATTACGTCTACCGTAAAAATTATATATAGCTTATTAACCGCATATTTATATATATAGTATACTCTACTAAAGAAGCTTTTGCTAATTTCCTTAGGCCTACTATCCTAAATATACTAGCTAGTCTTCTAACAACTATTATTAGTCTATATACTACCTATAGTAGTAATTAGTCGATTATAGCTCTACTAACTATAATTACGTCCGGTCTTTCTATTACTACCTCTCTCGGTTTACTTATAATATAAAAGTTCGGGAAGCTACAAAGGCTTAAGTAGGAGCACGCTCGTACCGTTAGTACTAGCGGTCGCCCTATTCATACCTAGAGGGAATTTATTTACGGTAATAAATCTAGCAAGGCCTTAGGCTCCTATTACGGTCTACTAGAAGTAGATAAGGAAGCTAGAGTAAGAACAATACTAGGTAGTACTAGATAGTAAGGGGGTTTAGTTATATAGGACTTAGAGTAGTCTTTTCGTTTCGGTCGGAGATATCGTTAACAAAGACTAAGGATATTTAAGAGCATAGGTACGAAAGAAAATATAGATATATTAGTTCCTTTTTCTTCTTTTATTCCCTTAAGACTTCCTAATACATAATTATATCTAGATAGTAGGGAATTAAATACTAGGATCTATCGCTAACGCTAACTTAATCTAGAAATATATATTAAAGACTCGTAAGCCTACGACTAGATAAATTGACTAAGGCCTTACCTCGAATAGATAGGAGTAGGGCGCTAATCCTAGCTACTTAACAAAATATAATATATATTTCGATAAGCTTAAGGTAAGATCTTAGTCTATCGGGGTATTACTAGATTAGTTCCTAGATTAGCTTAGGACAAAAACTAAAGAGCGAAGTTTTTTACGGTTATCTAAGAAGCTCGTATAATCTTCTTTTAATATTATATCCCCGATATTAGCTAGTAATATAAGTACTTTATTTACGACTTAATTAATATAATACTTACCTATTTTAACGTCCCCGTCTAGGCATAAAAGGATATTATAGCTCTCGATATTTCTATACCTAATCTTAAGTCGCTTATATAGATACTTAAGGCCTTATAGGACGCCCTAATATATACT
>JGI24509J20081_1000429_pt1 | contig 14018 bp, 2 predicted proteins | sample LinPmetageLP29_FD_20081 | JGI IMG/M metagenome (IMG submission 20081) | reverse complement strand
TTTCTGCCCTTTCCGCTCCTATTTTCACCGCCCGCATGTACTATAATACTACGTATCCGTACATGCAATCCAAAACATACTCGTTTCCCTCCAGGATCACACTAAGAGAATTGAAAATAGAAACCTACCTAAGATAAAGACTAAGTAGCGAAGAGCTTTGCAATGGCTGTGATATAACGTAGAGAGTAGGTATTAAGGCAAGCAATCCTAGCGAGATATACTGAGTTAGGAACCTCAAACGAGTAATTGTGGCGCTAGGACTAAACGCAAATATATCTACTAAGTACGCTACTCTAACTAGTATAAGAGTACAAATATATACGAGTTGAGCAAGAAGCTGATTGGAATATTGAAATACCGAAGCCGGAATTGTAGATATATAAATTAGGAATAATGTCCCTCCGAACTCAAGCTTTTGCTAGTTGCCTACCGTCCCTTTACTAAAAGTAGCTATTGTTCTATAGATTAGGCTTGAAAGGTACTAGATTATAACGCCGACAGAGAATATTAGTACCGATAGCGCTCGAATTATTTCTTCTATAGAAGAAGGGAAGTAGAAGAGTAAAGATTGAAGTATAAAAATAGAGAAGTAAGAAACTCCGAAAATATTGATAATCGCAATAACTATGGAATCGCGTAGATTAAGCTTTTTGGTGCCTTCTATAGTCTCGATTTTAATAGGTTTGGACTATATAGCGAGGAAACATAGGACTAAGTATCTGGCTCGATACGATGGTACCTTATATAGAGGAGCGGTGGAGTAGAAATACTCTAAATTTATATCATGGCAAGATTATATAGTCTTAACGTAATATGTTTGATACTAGAGGCATCGTTTACTAATGTCCAATGCTTTCTAAAGAGCGAGTAGCTGGAAAGTGCGATAGGTATCAACGGTAGTATATTTAAGACCGGTATTGTCGATGTTAAGAGCTTATGATGTTGGTGCTATATAATATCTACGGGCCTCCTACCTACTAGACAACTTTTATTCGGGCTTGAAAGAAGGTATAGTAATTCTTCCGTTTAATATAAATATGTTATAAGCATAATATAAATACTCTTAGCTAGTAGTATTAGGACTCTTTAGTTATTCTTTTCCTCGTATTCTCTTTGATCGAGATGGTACCTCTCGTAAAGCCTAGATTTGATCTAGATTAAAATCTAGTAAGAGTATATATGATTGTCTAAAAGTTCTGCAATAAATAGAGGAGTTTGAAAATCCTCGGCTAAATTTGGTATATAGTATCGTGAGTAGTTTATGGTCACTATATAAGTAGTTAATCCCTTTAAGGTTGTTACCTCGAGACTTCTTTAGCTATAATACTATTTATTGATTAGATTATGGACCTTCCTTCTTAGAAGTAGTCTCTAATAAAAACTTTACAAATTTTTGCGTTTATAATATTGGATATGGCTGTGTTTATGCTAAGCTAAGCTTCGTCTTGATAGTATTCTCATCAAACGACCGTGATCTTGGCCCCGCCCCTTAAGTTCGCCCCAATAGTCCACGGGTCGTTTAATTGGCACTTAAATGCTTTATGGACTCCCGTAAATGATGCTTAAATAAGGGGAGTAGCTTTATTGGGGTTGCCTTACAATGCCTGTAGCCTTACGTGATATCTACACCGACATTACTGAGGGCCTCTTCCTCCTATAACTGCCTTACGAGAGTTAGTCGCTTGACTTTGCGGTAGCTCGCTATCTCTCACGCAGTCAAGTCTCGATTCTGTCCCTCCTGCCTTCACTCTGTATATAATTTCCACTACAATACATAATATAGACACATTGCCTCCCTACGAGGGAGCGCGGATGGGGCCTATCTGACGCTACGGTCTACAGTAATATTCAAAATCAGTTTTACCGCTACACTCTCTCGAACTAATTCCCGAACCCTAACCCGAAACACGCCAATCTAATTTTATCCATACCCCAGGAGAGCCGTTTGGTATTCACTGGTAACGATACATGAGTCAATGTTATAGTACCGTAACACCCCGTAATAATCGGTGGGATTAGTAATGGCGTAATTACAAAATAATGGAAGTTCCCACTCTTTTTTTCTCCCCCACGCCGAGTCATCGTTCACGTAAAATTGACTAAGCCAAGCACTGCAGATCATGTCTGCCCTCCACCCATAGCATCTCGGCATTTTGATTGGACATCATATGCTGCCCCTAACCTGCCTTGGACTAGTTTAACTTTCAAAGTTTCATTTCATGCAAACTCTCCAAACAACTCAGGTGACTGTGAACGGAATCGGCCCAACTACGACCCCAGTATCGAAACCGCGAATCCGGATCATGACGTTGCCTTAAAGAAAAGGTTTCTGTCACTACCAAAATTCAACGAAAGAATAAGCAAGGTCGTCCCCAAACTTCCTCAACCAATTGTTTCCTTTAGCTAAACTCTATGATCATTAGACATACAATTGCTCCAGCGAAAACAGGTTTTGACCTACCCCTAGTTTTTCATGGTGCTGGTTTAATCGTAATGGCAGACAGTCTAGAATGTTCGATTCTTCTATCTCAGAAGGCTGAATGCTGCGTAGGAAAAAAGTCAATGTAACAATGTTGTCGCCACGCAGCCTATATATCTACGTGAAAACTCTTGAGAAGCCAAATAGGAGCTTGTCATAGCCAAAGGCTTGCCGTTGATTCTCCATACTCAATTTAAAATTTAATTAAGTTGAGCTAAACACCATGTGGTCATTTACTTTTTGGACACTTGCGGTGTGTCAGGTCCTTGCTATGCCCGGCGGAGGGCAGTGGGAGCAAGGTGGAGGGATCAATCAGTCGCCTTGTTCGTCTTCATCTGAGCTTCCATGGTCTACTTTAGACACGATCTGGCCTCCACCAACGACTACTCCCACTACCTCCACCACCTCTACCACTCCCACTACGTCCACCACTCCCACTACCTCCACCACTCCCACTACCTCCACCACCTCTACCACTCCCACCACGTCCACCACGTCCACCACGTCCACCACTCCCACTACCTCCACCACTCCCACTACCTCCACCACTCCCACTACCTCCACCACCTCTACCACTCCCACAACGTCCACCACGTCCACCACGTCCACCACGTCCACCACGTCCACCACGTCCACCACGTCCACAACGTCCACCACGTCCACCACGTCCACCACTCCCACTACCTCCACCACCTCTACCACTCCCACGACGTCCACCACTCCCACGACGTCCACCACTCCCACGACGTCCACTACGTCCACTCCAACACCGACAACCTCAACAACTACGACGAGTACAAGCACCTCGACCTCCACTGATATCCCACCACCATGTGACACATGCCTGCCGTATTCGGGTCAAGACTTTTGCGCCGAAGGGACATCTTGCAATACATTCGGCAAAAGCAACAATTTATTCCTCTGTGCTTGTACACCTGGCACGAAAAACCTCGAATATTCTTTCAGGATTCCGAACCCCGCTCCAGGTTTTGAGTATGAAGTTTTTGTCCCTCAAAACGTATCGTGCGACGAGCCTTGCGCGGACAACATCGATCCTGCGGATCTTTGTCAAGAGGTGCCAATCCTTACAGACCAGTGTACCCTTCCAACATAAGAAAAGGTTTTGTCGCTACGGCTAATATTGCTCCTATTGCCATTAGAAATCATTCCTGGGGATTCAGATACGGTAAAATGATGTAAAGATATTAATGGTCTTTGAAAGGAATTCAATTCGGAAGTCTTATTATCCTTTCCTGGTACATCCAAGCCCTAAGAAGCCTTTTTACCCATTTGCTGAGACAACATTGTCTTACATCATTAGAGTAATGTAAACCATAAATTTCATGGAAATAGGAGGAAACGTGAGATTTCGCAGCAGGTATTTTCAGGCCTCGAACTCGTCGCCTAGCATTCCCTAGCTTCATACCCTAGCCCTAGCCGTGCACCTCTCCATGGTACTCGCCTGCTTTCAACTTGACATTGTGAACGCCAGAACAATTATAATTCTAAAGGTTCACGATTAGATTGTTAGCTAGCGTGCGTAGCTCCTGATTTGACTCTTCAAAGTCTCTCACCTTACCATTCTTTAACACCGTGTGCAAATACCAAGGATTCGAGGTAGAATATTCGAGAAGCTATAGTAATCCTGTTCTCTCAATCAATGGTTGGATGACTTGTTAAAGACATAATCTATACAGTACAGACACTGTGTATCTAAAAGTCCGTTTAAGGTGGAGAGGGTGGAAGGAGGAACACAAGAGGTGCCATGTGTATGTGTTGGTATAAATGACCGGAGCTAGATTGTTCCACTCCGGAATATGTGCATTGCTAGTATTATTAGTCATGTTGCCCATAAATTGTGTGTACGAAGGGGCAGTGAACAATTCAGACCTTTTGCCATTTTCCATTGGATGACCTGCCATTACGGGAACCACTCGATCCGACAGTATGGCATTTTCGTGTAAAATACATAGGGCCGGGTCCCACCCCGTCATGTAAAATACAGTTTCTATTCTAGGAACCGGGTGATCGACGGATATACCATATACGGGCTAGCGTGTTTCAAATTAGGGTTCGGGAATCAAAGTCGAACAGTGTGGAGGTAAATCTGATTTCGAATACCACTGTACGACCGCAGCGACAGGAGACCAGTTATGGCCAAGCTACACTTTTCTTGCCATTGTTGACTGCGTGAGGTCACCAATAAAGAGGCATAATCTTGAAGCGCCTGTGCAACTGATCAAATGCCTGGTGAGTACATTTCATGGTTGGTGATGCCAACAGGACGGTTAATTTTGGCCTCGAAGTGGCTAGACCTCCTCAATTATTCAATAATCCCTAGATCTACATCCCCCTTTGTTTTCGGGCTTGATCCTAAAGAGAAGATTTTACCTATAATGTCTTCTCTTTTGCGTCTCCGAATATTCATGTATTCGTTTAGAAAAATTGTTGTAGGCTGTTATAGTACGCCAACCACACAATGAGTAGGAAATGAGGAAGAGGAGCCTATGTACTACTAGGCCGCCTACTAATACTTCGGCTGCTTGTATATGCGCGTAGACGCCCCTAGAAAAGGGAGAACCTAGATCCTCTAAGGGGAACTAGCAATTTTTCTAAATATCGGCATACTAATATATTAAGCATATCTTATATCTCAAGGAACTGCCCTATATATACCCGGATAAGAAAATCCTAGTTTATATGATATACTAGCGACGTTACTTAGTAGGTCTATATTATCTAAAGACTAATATTTTGTGTCTCTAGAACTCTAACCCTTACTATTTAATATTCTTAGTTAAGCTATAGAATATTCTATAATAAATCACTAAACTATTCTATAAGTTCGCGGAACTAGTGAATTGGTTAGGAAGTAGACCATAGACGCGTACTCTATACGACTTACTTTACCTACTCTGCTGTAGATATACCCCGTTGGCATCAACCGGATTAACTTCGAATAGACTAGGTATTCCAATTACATTTTTGTCGCCCGCGTGGAAATTGTCGGAGGAGTAAGATCGTATTTGATTACTTTACTTTGGGGCAAAAGCAAAGATCGAAGCTTACTATGGCTAGACCTAGTGTTTATTTGAGATCTTGAATCAACATTATAGTAGTTATCTATGACATTAGCTTAGTAGGGTAGGGCTAGCGCCATCGGCCGGGGTATAATACCTAAATTCTATGCCTTGATTTATGAACATTTTCCCTTTTATCGTAGCAGTGTATTTAGCTTGTCTTGCTAGCGAGACTAATCTTTGTTTATCAATCACTTTTCTATGAAAGAGAGGTTTTGTTTTTTTTTTTTAATTTCTCACTTTGTAATAACCGAAAGAAGCGATTAATCAAGATAGTAGCATATATAATGTTGATCATAAACATCTAGCATGTATAGACAGGATGCTGGCTTTAGTGATCCGTAGCCCAAAACAACTAGAGCTAAGAATTCAAAGAGAAGGAATCAGCAAAATCGGGTGATTCGATGGAAAATGATACCTCCTCTACTGATCTAATTTTACGGGGAGGTGGAAAGATCTTATTAAGAAAAAGATGAACACTATTAATATTCTAGCATAAAAGTTAGTCTTAGGGAAAGTGTATTCACAATCTAGTATAATATAGCCTAACCTAGTTGAAGGACTGTTATGCAATTTACCCGGTTAGACTTAGTTCTCGAGAGATATCCTTGACTTATTGCGTAGTTGATTTGAATCTTAAATCTCTGTTCTTATAGAGCCTATATCAATTGTTATATTAGTCTAGTCAACAACGGGAAGAATAAACAGGCGCATAAACTAGGTTAGTCATTTGAGCACTGTCTTATAAGATACGTAGTTGCTTAGCTAGTATGTTTTAATCAATATTAAATATTATAAACCTATTTCGTAAGGCCTATGTATAAGTATTATGCAAACTATTAATAGTCTAGCTATATCTTAAGTAGTAATACATATGTTATGTTTATTGGTATACTATAATTCTATTGTATATTCTATAGTTTACTAATATTTTTAGAGAAGGCTTTTTTTTGAAAAGGATCTTTTAAACCGCTTAGACCTCCTTATGCTTAATAAACTATTTAAAGAGTTTATTAACTAGTATATAGGGTAAGCGGAATAGCGAAGACCGTTCGTAGTAGAAATATAGGATAATTACGAAAAGTACCCGACCTCTTTTCGAGCGAATAATATTTAGACCTAAAGACTATCCTTGTAGAGCTAGCGACTTATGTCGTTCTAAAGAAGGCAAAATTTCTAAGCTTATAGTTATACGCTCTTAGACCGTATCGTACGAGATACCGCGAGCCGGCAATAAGACGGTAGCAAAGGTCCTTAATTGACTTAGAAGTAGGAACCTTAAATCAAAGCTCTATATTTAAATTTCTAGTCTTAATAGCTAAAAAGCAAGTTTATTAGCTTAATCTAACCTAGCCTCTCTTACCTCCTCCGATTAGGAGAGATATAATAGACGACTATCGGCTATAAGCTAGCTACGAAAACTAGAATTATAGTCTAAGCTCGTTTTATCGAGAGTAGCAACGTATCTATTACGACGACTACGCTAACTGTATATTTTCGTATAATAGACGTTAAGATTATTGGGACGCTTAAAGCTACGCTAGTATCCCGGTACCTAGCAAATATAAGTTTTTACGTTATAGTAGTACCTTAAGTAGCGTATTAGATTTTCTCGGCGCTTAAAATACCTTTTATACCCCGCTTCCGTATATTTAAAAGGCTTCAAATCTATCGTACTACCTAACGTATCTACGATCTTGCTTCTAGGTCTTTGGTTTGTTCCTAGTGATTCGCGGAAATATTTACTATAATACTAATACGGAAGATTCTAACTAGAGAATAGAGAGAATTGACCTTGCTCGTACCTACGTGATTCTAGTAGCTAGCTCGAGCCCACAAAAGTACGTAATATGGATAGCAGACACCTAGATAAGTCTCGCGAGGAGTATAGTAGAATTCGAAAACAGATTACCCCCTAGACACATACGTTTACTCTCCCAGAGACCCACTTTAGCGCCTAGGTCCGGATCGCCTAGGTTCCAGATTCTCCTACAACCAATTATATGGCGTCAGACCTTAGGGAAGGGGTTTCATTTGGCCCGAATTAGCTTAGCGCAATCTTAGTAGGGCGCTAGGAAAGAAGGCGTGTGTGTCTGGGGGGTAATCTGTTTTCGAAATCCTCTATATATCTCCGAGATTTGGATATTAGCCTATTCTTTTTCCGTAGGTGTTTGAATAAGAGAATCGGAAGGGGCGATTGATTAGGATATTAGATAACTCTTTTCTAAGCGCAACGGTAGTACTATATTATAGTTAAACAACTACTCCGCTTAGCAAAAGGAAGGTCGACCTAGGCAAAGATCCGAGCGAAGATCCGAGCGATATTCGAGTAAGCTAGTTTTATAGATAGTACTTTTTTGTTTATTTATCTAGTAGTTATATAGGCTTATTAATCCTACCTATATTATTATTATATAAGCGTAGGTAATTATAGTAGAAAGACTAACTTCGCGGAATATTAGTCTCGTAAGGGAAGCGTAGGTCTTTAGTAAGTAACGGGTCTTCTATCGGGTTTTTTCTAGGGCAAGGCTAAAAGCCTCGTACTAATAGGAGTCGTAAATAATAAAGGAACTTATTAGAATCCTAAGATTTAACTAACAAAATAAAGCTAATCGCCGCTTTTAGGTTTTCTTTAGCGTAATTTAGCTATTTTTTAGGAAAATTATACTAATGTAATGTCTATGATTGCTATATAAATAATGTTAAACCCAAAGAAAGGCTTTTTTGCTGTTAACGTATGTTTAAAAGCTAAACCCGCTAAAACCTACGACACAACCATATATAGCTTATACCGCTAGTGCCTCGTCGCTAGCAAATTCTTATCCGTCACGATAGATATAGAATATTTATTGTTAGATGATCTTGTCTAAGATATAATAAGCCTTACGATTAATTATTAGATTTACTCTTTATATAGTGTTACTCGCTATATAATAGTAATTCTCTGTTAGGTTTATATAGCTAGGCTTCAATTTTGAAAGATAAAATACGGCGTGCTAAAAGGCTAATATAAATATAATTAATATAATACTAAATATTCTATAATTCTACGCTAGCCAATATTACCTATAATATAGTTCGTGATCGAGACATGCCTATCTCAATATTACTAGATTACGTGATAGATAAGGCTAGTTGTAATATATTGTAGCGGTATAAATTTATTACTAAGAAATATAGCATATATCACAAAATACCGACCTAGGCCTACTCGGCAATACGAGCGGGAAACTATCCTAAAATAAAATAATAAGCTCAACCATTGGTATTGTTACGTTGGCCAATATAATTAAGAAAATATTATGCGCGAAATATAAAAGTAGTAACGTAAGGAAGGAATAATCATATATATAGGGATTGTTGATGATAGGGACCTAGATCACGTGATCCTAGAGCTATAATCCTCCGACCTCCGGCGTTATATGTTATATAGCCCCCTACTTTAAAGAAGGATCGCCCCGATCCTTAGGCATATTATTATCTACGTAATTAACTATATACTCGTTATTTTTAGCCATAGCTAACTAGGTCTATAGATTCTTCGGGGGTCCTATAGACTTAGGATAACGACGATAAAAATCGGCTAACTTTATTAGTATATTCCGAAAATTAGCTATATAATACTAGGTATTATCCCGATTATATCCTAACTATTTAACTTTATACTATAGCTTTCTATAGTATAATCTTATCCGTAGAATTTCCTCGACCTTCTATTCCTACTAATTATTAACTATTATAGGTAGCTTAGGATCCTCGATCTAACCTTATAATAGCTCCGTCTTCGGTATATAGCGTAACTTACTAGGGTTAAATACTAGATAAACCTTAATAGACGATAGTAGGTTAAGCCTAAATATATTCCTCTCCTTCGTAATAATCTTATAAGGCCTACTAGCCTAATCCGATAACTTATAGTTAGGACGGTCTAGTCCCTAATAGTAGGTTATTACGAATACTATATCGCCGATATTAAAATTAACCTCCCTATAATACTTATCGGCCTAATTACGCTAAAATACCTATATATATTAGACTACTTTAGCGATATCTTTCTATACTTATTTAATACGCTACGTAAAACTTCGTATATCGGCGGCTACTTATAGCGCTATCGATAGTTTAGGGTTTATATCTTAGTCGAACGATATCCTCGGTTTATACCCCTATTTAACGAAGAAAAGGGATTACTTTATCGAATCTTAGCGAAGTATAGATACTACGAAATCAATTATTAGTAACTATTTTAACTAATTATCTTAGTATTTATTGACTATCGTCTATAGTCGTTAGGCTATCTATTAATTAGCGATTTTACTCTACCTATCTATCTATAGGTAGTAAGTAGTCGATAGTTTCTACTTAATATATAGGATATAATAGAACTCCTTCTAGAACTTAGAGATAAACTACCCTTCTCGATCTAAGATAATAGAATCTAGTATACTAATCTATTAAAAAAGATATATTACGAATAATATAGCTATCTCCTCTACTATCGTAGTTTTATAGTATAGAATAGAAGCTTATTACTTACTTAGTCGATTATATACTATAAATACTATATTATAGCTATATTTATCCTTTAGGAACGATCTTAAAATCTATAGTAATATACTACTATAGTTAGTTAGGTATAGGTAAAGGTTATAAGAGCCCTAGGGTCTTATCCCTCGAGGTCTTTATCCTTCTATAGATTAGACAATTATTAATATATCGTTATACGTTAGATACCTATCTTAGCTACTAATATTAGGTCGATAGTAGAGCCTTTATCTTCGTCTAGCTAGGATACGCTATCGATAGTTAATAATAGATCTTATCGAGTAGGTAGGCTCTTAAATCCCTATCCTCTAGTACTACTAGCTTCCTATCGTATAGTAGTAGACTACCCTTTACCGAGAAGTACCTCTCTTTATCTATTCTCGCTTAATCGCGGTATTCTTCTAGGGATTCGTAGTCCTAGTTCGCTTTTAGGGTTCGTACGATAATACTAGCTATAAAGGGCTTATCTATTAAGTCTACTTCTATTAGGGCTATAGTAGTTAGGGAAAAGGAATTGTCGACGATATTATTAGGGTATATACCGTATTCGAGATACTCCTAAGGAAAAAGGATCTAGTCCTAACCTCGCTCTATAGGATCTTTATATAAGAGAGTATCGGCGATAATATTCTACTTTCTAGCGAAATATCGGATAAAGAAGTAGAATCGTAATAAGAATTCGTACTATCTAGCCTATCTAGAATTTAGCTTCTTACTAGTTATAAAATATTATAATAACTAGTAGTTAGAAAAAATATTAAACTAGTCTTCTTATTATAGTCTTTCTAGCTCCGCTCTCTATATCTCGAGGGCTATAATAATACTATATATCTTATAGTTATACGTATCCTATTGCTATTAGGTTATATCGAGTTTCTTTAAATAGAAATAGATTAGATACTAATACCTATCTAGCTAGAGCTATAATAGTACTCTTCCTATATATCTATCTAATATATCGGTCTCGATCTTCGTAGGTACTAATAGATTATAATAGGCTAGTACTAAAGTCGATATTATTATCTTCTTTAGTTTATAGAAGACTTATTTATACTTAGGAGTCTATATAAATAGAACCTTATCCTCGGTTAGCTAGTTTAATAGCTTTACGATATAGCTATAGTTCTTTACGAATTGCCGATAGAAACTATAGAATCTAAGGAATAACTATACTCCTCTAACGGTTATTAGCTATTACTAATTAGCGATAACTATAATCTTCGCTAGATCTACCTTAATACTATAGGTCCTAATTATAAACCTAAGGAACTTAGTAGTCTAGGTATAGAATTCGTATTTTCCTAGACTAGCCTAGAGTCCTACCTTACGGAGCTTCTAAAGTACCTTCCTAATATATTAGATATACTTTTTCTCTATCTTACTATAGATTGAGATATCGTTAATAAATATAGTTATAAAGTTATCTAAATACTCGCTAAAGGTTATATTAATAAACCGTTAGAATATTATAGGCCTATTTATTAATCTAAAGGGTATTACCTTATACTTAAATAATCTATAATACGTTTAGAATATTATAAAGTCCTTAGAGTTAGGATATAGCCGAATTCGATAAAATCTCTATCGGATATCGAGCTTAGTAAAGAACTTAGCTTTTCCTAGTTACTAGAAAATCTTATCGATTAAGGGAATCGGATATCGATCTTTCTTAGTAATCGTATTTAGCTTCCGATAATTAATATAGAAATAGAGGCTACTACCTAGCTTCTTTGCTATTAAGATTAGCGATATAAATAGTATATTACTCTCTACGATAAACCTTTTCGTAAGGTTCGCTATAATATAGGCCTTTACCGCCTAGAGCTCTTTCTCCGACTATTTATAGAAGAGATAGTAACCTAGTATTACTCCTTCTTTAAAGATAATCTTATAGTTAATAAACTTATAAAATAGAGGTATCGTATTAGAGTCTTACTCCGAGAAGGTATCTATATAGTCGTAGTACTACTTAGGAATAACATAATAAGTTTTATAATCCTTCTTTACGTATCGAGTATCTCTCTTATTCTCTAGAATCTTATTAATCTTCTCTAATAAGGTTATAAATATCTCTATCCCTTCCTTCCGAGTATACCGATAAAACCTAGCTATACCGATTATCGTAATCGTATTAGATAGTAGGATATAGGTCGGTAAAGGCTACTTAGGTATCGGTACGACTAGAGGTCTAGGCAACTCTACTCTATAGAGTATACGTCCTATCTTCGCTATCTCTTTCTTAAACTTTCGATTACGTTAGTCTATATCCTTCTAATAATTAGAATTTAGGTTAGATTATTATAAGATCGTTTAAGGGAGTATTATTAGTAACTAGCTAGAGACCTTATTATATAGACTCGCTTCCTTAGGCTAGATTAGATAATATTTTATATAATTAGGGAGGACCTAATATTCTATAAACTACTTTTAGCTAAAGATTAGGTTATACTTACCTAGATTAGCGATTAGTATCGGTAAGCGTTATTATATATAGTCTATAAATATTAAGGTTAGCTTAATAGTATATATAATTAGCTTCTTAGGATAATTATCGAACCCCTAAGTAGATATAGTATAGTTAAGCTTAATTATATTCTAGCTAAAGGCTCTTATAGCCTATAATATTAGTCGTATATCGATATAAATAAAACTATCGGCTCCTATATTACTTAATATATAGATAGAGAAAAAATATCTATTTAGTACTATTTATATATTAAATAGTATACTATTTTCTCTTCCTAATAACTTCCTTAAGTCTAATATAAGTAATAATATCGTCTTTCTACTTAGAAAGAAGATTTTCTCTAAGCTTAAACTTTTCTCTACTTATCGTCGACCTTATAGGATTTATAGGTAGCGAGCTCTAAAGTAGTATCGATAGTTATAATAGTCTTCTTAAGGTACTCCCTAGAGATATAGCCCTACTTATAGTACTTAAAATATCTACTCTTTTTTAGATAGGCTACTTATTTATTAGGGATTATTAGGTTTTTAAGACTAAGGTTTAGGGTTCTTTTTTTCTTAATAGATAGAACTATAGAACTAATATATCTATATTCGGCGGTACCTATTATCGAGTTCTAACTAGTTCTAGAGATAGCGATAGTAGTAGCTAAGTAAGTCTCTTTCTACTTATAGTATAGGTTAAGATTTAACGCTATACGCTAGTAAATAGTAATAAAGCGATCGAAGTCGATAGTAGGGTTGTCTAGAAGAATTATAGTTTACTTCTATAGCTTCGATAGTACCTTTCGGTAGAGCTTATATATACAATCTTTCTTAGGATACTCTACTTTTTTAGCGAGATATAAGAAATTAATAAAAAATATATTAAAATCGTTCTTAGGCTTTATAAATAGATACTTATACTTATATAGAGCTTTAGCAACGCGATTTAGGTTCGTAAATATACCCTATAGGTACTTAATACCGTTTTCTATATCGGTATATAGTTAGATAGTATTATTATCTAAATAGGTCTAGATATATAGCGTAGCTATTTTCTTATAGTAACTTATAATATACTATATATAGTTTTAGGCGGTTAGGTAATAATTAGTATTACCCTCGAGCTTATCCTATATCTAGGCTTTCTAAACGCTAAAATATAGCTTTTTACTATTATTTAGTATTAGTAGATTAGGTAGCTTTAGAGATTATTATACCTATATAGGAATTATAGCTAGAATAAGAGTAAGTTTAGGTCTAGATATAGGCGTAGGGGTTATAGAGGTATAGGATTAGGATAGAGTAGATTACTACTTATACTATTAGTCGTAACGCTTACGTAACTTAATAAGCTTAATCGCGAACTATCCCTTCTTAGACTAGGCAACCGTAAGATAGTTCTATAGTTTAATATACTACTACTAGAGCTCCTTATACTTAGTATTAATAGCTATAACTTAGTA
>JGI24509J20081_1000428_pt1 | contig 14216 bp, 18 predicted proteins | sample LinPmetageLP29_FD_20081 | JGI IMG/M metagenome (IMG submission 20081) | reverse complement strand
CCACCCAACTACTAACCTGCCGGCGTGTGGCTTAAGTACGGCTGAGCGGACGGGAAGCCCTGTTCTCCACACCCTATGGTCGTATGTACTATTCACATTCTCTTTAGGATATATAAGGGTACAGACAATATAGTTGTCGACTGCTGAGAAGGGTGCGCAATAAACATGGTGAAAATCGGGTGAGAATCACCCTACATTGCCCGGCTGCTGTACTGACTCAGCTTACCTACAGTAACTATGGATTATTGGGTTGCCTGCTTTTGCCTGAAACACTCGGTCTCTTAGCATCTGCATATGTACTTGAAATTCATTTCAGTGTTATCAGGTCACGTACTAGTACTACAGCTAATCTTGGTTCCTGGTGGATGTCACAGGCTCAGTTACGTAGCCGAAACTAATAATGCATGGAGTGTATATGTAGTAGCAAGACGGAATAACTCAGCTAGGGAAGAGAAGAAGAGGAAGAGAACCAGAACTAGCAAGATGTCTATAGTCATCGATGCATTGATGCCTTATCGTGTCGGCATTAATCAATGACTCATAGTGAAAACACATGTGACTACATAGTGGTTCGTCACAGTGAATAGGGATAGTTAATCGCATTCCCAACATGTCAAGCGTTGGTTTTGAGGATGCCTCATGCAGCAACCCCGCGACCCCGGGGCGCTATCAACGTCTACCGCCTCAAATCAGTTAGCAAAAGTCTCAGAAATTCCAAGAAATCCAGAAATATCACACACAAAACCAGCTGCTACCCATTAAAAACCACCTCCTTGCCGCGCAAATTGCCTTTAGATTATTCGTGTGCTCGATCGGAATTAAGCTATGATACTGCGGTGGGAGCAAATCTCGTTTTAACTGACTCTTGAGGGCAAGAGCCATGAACAACTCGGGAAGAATATTGACTTGGCGAAATACGACGACCAGAGCTGATCATCTGCGTCAATTATAATGTTCGATTTAAGGATTGCTGTATAGCAACATATCATCCTTTCGAGACTAAAATCGACCTTATGTTGCTTCTGGTGGGGCATTTTGAATGCTTTAAGAACCTAGGATAACAATCATATTAGACCTAATGCTGATTTGAGGCGAGGAGAACTTACACGGTTCATATGGCCCTCCAAAGCCTCAATAGAAGTATAGTCCATATCTGAACCATCTTGTTCCCAAAAATCGTCCATAAGTATTTGACCGCCGTTAAAGGGGCCTAGTGCCGCATTAAACAGGAGGCTCAATAGAAACAAGTTCAGCAAGAGCTTTAGCCCTCTGTATATCGGATGTGATATGATCAATTTCGACAAACTGCATGATTACATATGAAAGATTATCGGTACCAAAACAAGCGTAGATTTCTGGGATTCGAATAGTTAGATCGGCTCGTTGATTAACTTTATCAGTTAAAATTTGCTGGTTCTGCCATTCGCTAACAGGGATGCCGTATTTGATGAAAAACTTTTTGTACGTGGTGGGTATATGTCAGATGGTTGTCCCCTTCACGGGCTTCTAGTTGCTGCTTGTCGTGAATCTTGCAAAGCTTTTTGGTTTGGGCTTTGCTAGGCAAATCCGGGGCGCTCGACGATAGAAAATCAATGACACCAGCGGCGTTGTTTATCTCGGCCATTTGAGTTGAGTATCTGGGTTGGTGATATTATCAGTGCTGGAGGGAAAATGTTAGATGTTCTTTAATAGACGGAGGAGGGGAGAACCACGGTATGTAAATAAGGTCCTAGGATATAAAGGAGTTCGTATATTGACGTAATATTGACAATTACATAGGAAACCTTGAAACTAGGATTCTGATATATATTTGAACTATACATCCGGTCCTCTCTTACTAAAGGGAATCACATAGAATGGAGATAAATAGCTATTTATCTCGTGTGCTATATTTATCCCCTTCGCTTCGAGACTTATGCAGTTTGACAACCATAGCTATGCTTGCCTACAGTTCCGATATTCAATATTGCTTCACGGGAGCATACGTTGCACAAGCTGGACCGTCTCTGCGTTAAGCTTTCCGTGGTCTTTCTGGTCCTGCGAGCATCTGAATATGTCGAGACTATGCCGACAAACAGACCTTATTCGGTTAACTATAACCCCATCTAGATCTTAGCTAATGTAGTTTGCTTGTTACCGGCTGTGGAATGGCTGCCAGCCTGCTGATATGCACAATTGGCGACTCACCCCCGCCCCCTTCTCTTTGTTCCTGGAGCCTCACTCGTTATAGCATACTATGTGATATACAAGATTTCCTTGAAACTGAATGATATTATGAACATGCGCAGTAAATCCAGTAGATAGATACCAACAGCGCGTCTCCCGCATTCGCGCTTGGGTTGTGGGAAAACCTATCAGGAGAAAGCCACTACCGGAGGGTCCACGATATTCGGCCAACTCACCAAGTCCAAGTCCTCATGTACAAAGTAAGAAAATTCCAGAAAACGTAGTCGAGAGTCATCGAAGCCTGATCATCTACCGAAACGAAACAATCCTCATCCTCATGCCCAGTCTGCCTCTGAGTCCAGGGGGTGAATCGGAACTTGGGCATCAAAAAGCCATATTTCCCCAGTAACAATAAGGTGCTGGAGCCAGCTAAGTCCCGTTTGTACAAGTAGATGCTTTTCAAACTTTTCCACCACTTGTTTGCTTAGCTGACGGAACTTTTCGGAGGCAGTGAAGCTGCTCGGAGGAGGGATCGGCTTCCAGTGGAGGCCAGCCATAATCGTTATATCTCTCAAAATCTGCTCACACTTTCCACAAGGCTCTCGGTGGTCTCCCCGGTACCTATTAGAGCCATAACGCATAGATGTGTAATGCAAGTGGACTATGGCAGCCATTGCATACACCCCCGAAATGGGATCTGAGCTTGCCCGATGCAAAGTAGCCTCGAGGTAGGTATGAAAGGCGTCTTCATATCCTAATCCGTATATAGCGGAAACTCCGTTCTCATGGTTCTGTGCAGCTGTATCGCTCCGCCAATCTAGGAGGTCATGAGTCGCCATGATCAGTTCCGGCGCAACAATTCCATCCTCCAGAGATCCCTGGCCCCAAAGATAGCTACTGTACGGTGTTGTGCAACCTCCAACAGCTCTCCAGGCCATAGCCGCCTCCACTGTGAGTTGATCCCCTGTCCCAATAGCTTGCAGAGCAGCCCCGTCCACTAATACATTCACAGTTTGGCCACCAGCTTCGTAAGCTGCGCCAACCGAGAGAGCGACCATGCGAACCCTTGCTGCATATTCCATAGCAGTGAATGCATGATATTCATCAGCAACTGCAACGTGGGAGATCATCCCGGACTTGACGGCTTTTTCAGGTGGGAGCCACGCAGATGTCACAATTGAGCAACAAAGAGAAGTCAGTTCATAGCATGCCACAGAAAGCAAGCTTGATTGGGGATAAATACGCGGGCAGGACTCCGATGACGCATAAGACGAGTTGTGTTTGACTTTTTATCGACGTGAGCGATATTCAGGGGATTTCCTTGGTAATGGTTGCGAGCAAGTGCCTCGCAGCCGCTTTGTGCCGCTGCTATGATTTCCGGACCGAACCTCTTCAGCAAGTGGCGACAAAGATCTGAGTATGACCTGGCCCACTTGGCGTCTGCGCGCTCCGAGGTATCCTGGGGACACCGAATAACCTCGCGACAATAATCCATTGCATCCGCCCAGCTTTGTCCAGGTATCCCTATTCTTCCGAGAAGTGATAGCAGTCCATTGCGCATGGTCTCCTTCTGCACTGATTCCGCGTAAAAGTAATCAGGCAAGCCAGGTTGGGAGAGCAGGTTGGTGCCTGCATCCAACTCCTCTAATGCACGGCTTAAGGATGACAGAAGCTCTGAGTCGATGATTGCGTCTGCCTGAATCACGTCTGTCTTTTCCATTGGGCGGTCAGATATCCTATCCTGCGGCATGTAGGGGCCGTGGTTATGGAGTAATGTCGGGCTGGCGGTTTGAGCCATTGTAGTTCGAGGTTTTGGAGTGGAAAACTCCGAGTAAATCACACAATTTTGGCACTTAATCTCTTCGAGCAGCCCTAGTACAAAAGAAACAACTGAAAATACGAACGAGTCGAGTTGTGCTTCAAGTCATAAACCTAGGAAAGGCGCCTTTTTATAACTATATCTGCATTCATCTTTGCATAAGCCATATTGCCACTCAGCTACCGAAACAGTGCACTTACAGCTGCATTATCTCTAGAGGGTGTAAACAACATAGATCTTCCTCATTTTCGGATGTATGGAGTTAATCTCAATGCAGCCATCTCTATATTGAGGAAAAGTACGTCATGCCACTTGAAACCAAAAGGGCGTTTCCCAGCAGTGCGGTAAGTCCGGATGCACAAAGGTTACACAAAGTCGCGCTCAGTCCTGTCCAATGCATCATTCATCAGGGCCTGACTACATTGCATATCCAATTCAGTATTGATCAACATAGGTTATCTACATCGTTTTTTTTCTGGGTATTTTTCGATTCTGTTCTACAATTCGATATGGCGTGATTCCATTCATAGGATCACCCTATCGCGCGACTCTTGCCCCTCTCACGGGCTTCTTGTCGCTACTTCTCGCAAACCTTGCAGAGCTTTTTGATTTGGGCTTTGCTAGGTACATCCGGGGCGCTCGACGAGAATATCAATAACATCAGCGGCGTTGTCTATCTTAGCTATTTGAGTTAACCGTCCCCACTCGCTTGGTCGCGAGTTGTAGACCAAGCGAGTGGGGCCCGGAGGCACGGTTAGGATCGGTTAGGGGTATTATCGGAGCCTAAAGGAAAGCTTTAGATATTTCCAAGCGGAACGACGGTGCATAAATAGGATCTTAGGATATAAAGGAGTTCTTATATTCACGTAATAGTGACAATTAAGGCAATCTAGGTAGCTAGTGAGCCAAATTCAATCACCTAAGCCCTAAGAACATGATAGATTGCTTGAGATCTATAGAGGTTACTAGTAAATCATAATAAGCCTGTTCAGAACCAATTCGACATATATAAATACCGACATCCTATGTAGCCCTGAACATTAGAGAAATAGACAAAATGGCAGTATGCCAGAAGCCTGTATCGGGTTGAGAAAGCTCTTGTAGGGTCGTTTCTTGACGTATGAGCACTTGCACAGCCTTGAGACCGCTATAGCTGTCGCTTGTGTAGTTTATTGTCTTGACTCGCAGCTCACTTCCCCATATTCAGAGTCCTAGAAATTGTGCCATAGATAGCAATGTCAATGCTAACGCCCTTGGTTTCAGTGGGTGCATATAAAGTATTATTGGTGATCTCGTCTTCGGAAAGTAGCTTCAATCTCACATTGTTCTTTTTCTTGTCATCGTCATCTGGTTCGGCTGTCTCAGCCGCATTCAAAATCTCTAGGACGCATAGAGCAACTTTCTTTAGTCTCAGTTTAGGTGAAATTTTGTCATGCTGCTAGGTTTGGGCTCTAGTCACAAGTTACCGTATATTCATTCTATGATGCAGGAAACGGAATAATATGCGCTCTACCCATATACGCTCCTTCGGTGGGTCCGAAATCGATACCGTCGGGGAAGTCCTTTGTAGATCTTGGTACCATCTGACCGGTTAGGACACATCGGTTATTATCGTAGTCTCGGCAAAGGAGTCTCCACGTTAGCCCGCCGCTTTATATAAGCAGAACATATAACAGTAGGTAGTTCAGATCGAGCTTTTACTATTCCTAAAGATTTGCCCCAGATTCCGAGGACCCACAACCCAAGAAGCGTAAGCGACACCACCAGACAGATGATGACTTTCTTCCGGAGAATGTCCAAGCCACCCAGCCGAACATCCAAGCAACGCCAAGCCCCTAGACCAAGGCCGATGCTCAAGAAGCCACCCTCAGACAGTTCGTACCAGAACATCGCATGATCGCGGAAGTCCTAGATGACGCCGAAGTCGCTAAGCTCAAACTGCAGAAGGTCCACGAAGCACTGGCTAGGCTATAGCCCTACTTAGAAGAGAGGTCTATTCTAGTCGCCCATCTGCAGGACCTCCGTTCCTAAGCTACCGACGGCCTACACGACATAAAGTATACTAGTATAGACAAATATTTTCTAGGCTTACTAGTGATGGTTCCTCTTATTTTTACCTTGCTTTTGTCTTACTTTCCTCTCACTTTGCGCTCACCTTTCTCTTTCCTTCCTCTTACTTGTAGATTCGCCGTCCTTACGACCCACGCTCCCATAGGATTGCCTATAAAATCTGGGCCCTATCCTCCCTAGTTCCCTTAAAAGAAAGCTTTGTATGTCTTAAGCACCGCTTGCGGCTTTTAATTCAACATAACTATTTTCTGGTAATCGTCCTCGATTGCAAAGCTTTTACTTTACATTACACTCCAATTCTATGTTGTATATACCACCCTCTTCCTTTATCGTTCCAATCAGAACATTGCCACAACCAGTACCATAAGTTTCATCTGTTACGTATATAGTCACGTGCCTAGTTCCTGTTAGCATGATGAATAGAGCAAGCACCCTTACATCATTTATTATAAGCTATACCAATATCCATCTCAAGTCATAGGTCTTTCTGGTAAGAGATGTGTGAAAATAGGCGTGATTCCGTATCAATAACAGTCTCTATACTACACCCACCCCTATGACTTCTTGTGGTAAAAGGAAGCGATCACCATCGCCGTCAGGTTCAGAGCATCCTCGGAGCTCGGCACGGCTTGGAGGACGTATGCCAACACGGCACCAGGAACCGGGGCTGTTAACATTGTCGACTGAGACCGGGGCATCTGAGACCTGGCCCACATTGCTCTCGACAGCCACTACCAAGATCGACAAATACAAACCGCTCGGTCACACTCTCGAGGACATCCTCGTTCCCTCCTTGAAAGCATTCCTTGCCTGGTTACCACCCGGTGGGCGAGAATTGATAGCAAGAGACATTGAGCAAACAACCACCGACCAGGAGCTCTACGATGTTTTCCATAATCTCCTTACCGGTCTCGCAGTCCCTAGTAAGTTAGGAAAGATTTTTTGATATCAGTATACTTCACTAGCTAATCTTCAGGAATAGTGAAAGCTCGATCCAAGCCACCGACCGTTACACCTTCCCCTCATGCAAAGCGGCGGGCCAACGTGGAGACTGTAGCGGCGTCGGTCGATCAGCCTAACTCCCGCGATGCCACATTCGCGGCCCTTTGCCGACGCCGCGATAACGACCGGTGTGTCATAACCGGTGAAATGGATACCAAAATCTGCGAAGGACTGGGCTTCCCCGAGGGGATCGATTTCGGACCCACCGAAGGGGCGCATATCATTCCGTTTGCGTATGCCTCATGGGATAAGTCTACGGCAAGTTGTCCTTTGTGTCTATCTATATTAATATGCTAAAATCACTAGGCGCCGCCGGAAGATAACTTAAGTGCATGGGAGATTTTGTACCGTTGCTTCCCCCTTCTTCGAAAACAGGGTGGGGTAAATGCAGAATCCATCAACAATATCTCGAACGGGATTACACTACAAGACTACGTCCACACCCAATTTGGGAAATTTGCAATTGCTCTCCAACCAACCGTGAGTATTCAACCGTTCAATATATTATTAACTTATACTAATGGAGGTTAATATGCGATTAGGACCAAATCCATCGCTATCAGGTCAAGTACTACAAGAGATATCCAAGCCGCCTTCGACAACACCTACCAGCATATGTTGAGTTAAAAGCCGCAAACGATGCACAAGACTTGGCCCTCCCTAACCCCGACTTTCTGGACTGTCATTACAGGCTTGCCGAGATCCTCAATGCGTCGGGGATGGCGGAGTCCATCGAACAACACTTTCAGGACTGGGATGATATCAAAGCTCGTTCCTCTGAGGGGCTCAGGGAGGATGGGGCAACTGACATTGCCCGAATTTTAGAGGCTGGCCTATGGGAGCGTGTCATCGGTTGAACGAACACAAATTTTACTTGTATTTTTATGTTAATGACTTGGACAAGGGTTCTGCAAGTGACGCTCATCTTGATGAATATGATGAGAGTGAGCTTGGAGTTTGATGAAAACTAATATCCAGCTAGTCGGCATACGCACTTTACAAAAACACAAGGAAAAAAGACCTCCCCCTTCCTCTTATCGAAGAAAATGTAAGTGAAGTGATGGCATGAGAATAGACTAGTCATTAACTGGGTTACCTTGGGTAAATCCTCCTATTAAGCTCTACATCGGAGAGCTTTTTTGCCCCGTTGAAGGTTGCCCTAACCACGTAAGTCTTACTTATAAGATAGAAAAAAACCAGTTATTAACTAGTTATTAGAACAAGTTCGACTCTACAAACTTCCTCCGAAAGCAATATAGGGCTAAGCACCCCAATGATATTATATCTAGCGGCCGAGGTGGCCGCCTAGATAGAGCGGACCGGATAGATTAGATTTGTATACCTACGTCTTTTTCACAATAATCTTAGGTTATTTAAATACGATGCCAATGTAAAAGAAATGCTGCAGGGGATAGAGACAAATGGAGGGAAGTACTATTGATAATATTGGATAGTATTGACTGTCAGTAGCTCCCGAGGTCCGCTGACTGGAATAAGAAGAAGCAAGCTATTCAAAGGCTGATTTCCATATTTTGTTGTCGGAAGGCCACAGCTCTGGCGGTGTCATCGCTGTGAGCATCGGGTAAAGTTCCGGAATAATTGAGTCTACGGCAACTCGGAAGTATCCTGGATATTCTCCATCTGGAACTTGACTCTCATGGTCGAATGACAAATCCAATGCATACACCCAGGGCGTATCAGTTGCCATGGAGTCCATAGCAGCTGAGTCAACAACCAGACACATACCAGTATCAAGTCCCGGGGGCACACCTTCACTCTCTCGGTACCCGTAGTATTCTCTGTCGCGATAATCAGTCAATAGCCACCTTTACAAGCCTGGAGCAAGGATGGGAAGGAATGTGATCTTACTCCTGAATCTGCTGATGATTGGCGCCATCTAGCTCCTTGTCTGTATAGTTTGGCATGCAGCATTTGTCTTCGATCTTCTTTCCCCCGCTAGCCGTCTCCAACGAGGCGTCCAGTCTGCGATCGAACTGTTCATACCACCGATCCCAGCGTTGATCATCTGAGTAATCAGTTCGGAAGACGATAAATCCAAAGTCATCGTATCCTGCCCTTTCCACTACCTGCACAACTGGATCGTCATTCTTTTCAAAGAGTGGCGCCATGGGAGCAGGTGGCAGGCCCCGCCTTGCGCGTTCTTGTCGTCGGCGTTGGTTGTTAATTGCAAGGTAGATAACTTGACGGACTGGAACATTCTCGAAGGGAATTGATTTTACGTCAATCTCATGGAGTCTCTAGACAATCCAAGGATCGTTAGCAATCTATATTGAAGGATATGAAATGTTCGGTTGATCACTTACTTCTTCTGGTATTTGGCGTAGATCATCCACTGTTGCAGTTCGAAGTCTCTCTACAGTCCATCCTGGGGGTAGATAAGACATGTGGTGTGCTTGTGTGGGGATGAACTTTGATTAACTTTGAAATAGCAAACCGACGCTTTGAAAGAAAAAAAAAAGGAAAAATGTCTGCAGAAAGGAAGGATGTGAGAAGGAGAAGTCAAGGCGAAAGCAATGAATTTCTATTTCTGGAGGCTTGTCAAGGCAGAAGCGGGCGGTAACTGGTGATTGGCACTGGGTACTGTATAGGCCACGATAGTGAAAGCTTGGTTCCGCTAGAAAAATACCCCGAAATGGGGGAAACGAAAAAGACAAAAAGGCGTAGAACGCCACCCGTTCTCGGGACTTTGAGCTGTAATTGCGAGTGCACTGTATGGTATGCACATACATGATCCTGATAAGGAAAGATTTAACACGACTCCAGACTCCAAGATGAGAAGCGGGATAGGACCATAGAACCATCAAACCGATGTAGAAATCGGCGACGTTCTTGGCTCCGAGCCCTAACATGGGTGGCCACCAATGAGATGCGGACGGTGGATACTGGAAACGTCGATCATGACCATCAACCAATTACATTCAAGACGATGGTCAGCATAGCAGCCACGTCCAATGGCAACGATCGGATTTACGAGAGCTCCCTGCATCGCAGCTACGCGAAAGCGCATGTCTGACCTCATTTGATCCAACAGTGGCTGTCGCTGACTTTTGTATCGACGCTGATTGGGCACTAGACCCCTCCTTGACGAATACGTCTAATTTTTTTCGTTCTTTGCCCGCGCTAACTGATAGCGTGCTGTGCTTGTCTAGCTGCTTGTTGGCTGAGACCGGTGTTGTGGATGGTGTTATAAGGGTGTCTTGGGTCTCTGTAATTATTAAAGACTTTCGTTAATCTTTCATCTCGTCCTTTATCCTAGCGACTCTTTGAAAGATCTTGATACCCTTCTCCCTTTACTGTTTTTCGGACGTCCTCTTTTCTACTTAACTCACTAGCTTTAATTGAGCGCCACGGTCTTCCTTCTATCTTTGGATCTACTGGTGTAGTATACACGCCCTGACGTCAGTCACGCTTGCCACTGCTTGCACAAAGTAGCCCGAGAGCGTGGCGTGGGTATTATCAAAAATCATGGCCCTTCTCTTCCTCAAGAAGAAGCTGTTTCCAGCCCAGGAAACAAAATTACCGAGTAGGTAGCAACATCACGAGCATGGAGGGAAGCAGATGCTAATTTTCGGATACCAGGCAAGCCACTTCTAGCTCGCACCGACTCGGAGGACCTCGAGTCTCAGCACGGTCGCTCCTATGATACCTTTGGACGCTGCATCAGCAATGACGACTCCACCGTTGGTAGCAGCAGCAGCAGCAGCGCACGCGCACGCATCAACCCGCGTATTATCTCCGATGCCATTCTCGGGTTATCAGATGGATTGACGGTGCCCTTTGCCCTGAGCGCAGGTCTCTCCGCTCTTGGAAACACCAAGGTTGTCGTACTGGGAGGTCTGGCCGAGTTGGCAGCCGGTGCTATATCCATGGGGCTGGGTGGGTATGTCGGAGCAAAGAGTGAAGCGTAAGTTCCTAGCCAAAGCACGCAAGGCAAGCCACTGACAAGCGTATAGTGAATCATACGACGCTACAATACGCGAAACACAAGCATTGATCGAGAGCGACCCGCAAGAAACGCAAGATATGGTCCGCGAGACTTTTGCTCCGTACGGACTATCCAGTTCCGTCGTCGAAGATATCACGCGCGACCTACACGCTTCGCAAGAGCGATTACTGGAGTTCTTACTGACCTTCCACCATCGTGAGTTTGCGCCGGATTGTAACCAGGCTTGGATATCGGCCGTCACGCTTGCGCTGGGATATTTTGTTGGTGGTTTCATTCCCTTGATTCCTTATTTCATCGTGTCGCAGGTCATAACAGCCCTGTACTGGAGTATCGGTGTGATGGGCGTGACCTTGTTTGCATTTGGTTATATCAAGACTTGCATTGTGCGCGGGTGGAACGGACGAGATAATGTCGTTGCGGGTATTTGGGGAGGTGTGCAGATGTGCTTCGTTGGAGGCGTCGCTGCTGGTGCGGCTATTGGATTGGTGCGGTTGATTGACGGGGCGAACTAGACTCGGCGTTTTGTTCCTATTTTCTGCATGCGCAAAAGCATTGGAGTCTCGGCTTTGCTTTCTCTACTCATAATGATCGGACGATTTCTGGTGTCTATCGGTGATCCTTGCGCAAGCAATAGATATTTTATCATCAATGCATTTATTTATTCGTTCTATATATGAGATATCTACATTTTAGAAACCCGCAGATTTAAGATATATCATCAACCAGACAACGCCCGCGTCACCAAAGCCGTCGCACGCTCCGACAAATCAAGTTTCAATGCCTCAGCATGCCCAGCTTCCGACATCTTCCCCCACGTCTTGCGTAAGATATCAACCATTTTATCCTCATCACCAAGTTCCTTCTCGAACTTATCAAACTGATCATCCAGGAAAACCAAACATGCCACATCCTCGAGGGTCTGCGTATCCGGGTCCCCGCGCTTGAGATCCGCCTTGCGCACCATTGCGGCCACTCGAGCTGCCTCCTCGGCACTATACCCACTCTCCAGACAGATCTTCTCGACGAGCTCGGCTTGTCGCTTCTGCAGCCCGGAGCGCCATGAGTGGTACCCGATTTTGGTGGCGGGGTACGAGCTGCGCGGGACTTCCCAGCGGCGTAGGTGCTGGGCGCGGATGGCGAGGCGGAGGAGGTCGGAGGCGGTGGGGTTGATACGCTCGAGGTAGAATGTCATTTTGCGCGCGTAGTGTAGCTCGTAGGGTAGTGTGGTGTTGTTGGATTCGATTTGGTTCGGGTCATCGCTGTGCGCTTGGTCGATGCGCTCAAGCGCGAGCTCGTATTTGGCCATGACGGACGATGGAGTGGGGGTTCGAGGTGTTGGTATTATTCTCAATTGATGGACTCTGATTCTGGAGGACGAGATATTGCAATATTGCAACTTGGGAGGACAAAAAGATATCTGAATCGCTGATAAGACGTGTGGGGGTTTAGCAGGCTGCTGATTGGCTCTAACAGGGAGAACTATAACTATAACCGTCAGTATAACAAGGGCCAACCTCTTTCACACGAGTCTAGTCAAAACCGGAGTGTAAATAGGAATAAGGATCTGTGGTCTGGTGAGCAATTGCCGAGATTTGACGAGTTATTTACCGCATAGAATTGTCCTTGATGCCAAGCGCATGAAGACAAGTCTTGTTGAAGCATTTAATATCTCGATTCCCACATCATAATCTAATTATCCTGGTCTATATTTCTTCTTTTTTCGTCCAAATCTAAACAAACCATCATGGACAGCAACGCCACCTCGAACATTTAGTCTGGCCTCTAACCATACTGTGATCGATTGCTGAGACGTGTTCGTCTAAAATGGTGATGCAACCCAGCATCAGAGCAAATTAGGACTTCTATTATCGCCCGTGATTTGAAATGGCGATATGATATCTACATAATGACTCGCGATCAGTGCGAACACTGCGCACTCTCCAGATAAAGTAGTCCAATAGGCGCTCAAAGCCGAGCGCAAGGACCCATTAGCGTCCAACGCAGCGCTTCGGACCGAGTCGACGATTGTGACGAACTGATTGGCGGATAGAACATTCTAAATAGAACGTCGCTTGTAACTTGTTCGACCTCGTTCGAGCTTTGGGTCTCGAGTATCAACCTGGAAGAATTACCAGATCTGAAAGGTCTGGTCTTTTCGGACCACTGTCGGAGCCTTCGGACAAGTTAGCGCGCTCTGTGCCCTAAGTCAGCCACAGCAGCCTCACGGCATCGCCGATGCTCTCTTTGCTTCGCGGGCTTGTGAAGATGGCTTGGTCAAAACAGAATATATTGCGGTATGCTGAAAAACATCTCCCTTTAATGGTGGTATACCTTGCTAGGCGTTGTGGTGAAATGGCTGTTTCAAAAGCTGAACGTCGATTTTTTCCTCTCTAGGCCTACGAATATGATGCACTTTACATCTATTCAGTCAATTCATCCCGACCAGTCCCAGATAGCCCGAGTAAAGGCCCTAGGTACTGTGATCGAGGCCTAATATCGGACACAGAAGGGACAGACTCCCATGAGAAAACCCACGTAAGGGCTGAAATATCACACAAAACAAACCAGAGAGACCCTTGGCGGTAGCACGAAACACCCGTTGCAGAAAAGAAATGAAACCAAAGCCGCAGTAGAAATCGCGGGGGAGAATTACGCAAAAGCACAATTAGTATTCTCGTCGGAATACTTTGTTCCCACCCCTCCAGAACGCCGTCCGATATGAAGCCGGGTATATCCAGCACCGTGATGCAACATGTACGAGAAATGAAAATGGGAAAAACAAAGCGGGGGCCCTTGTGGCTGACTGTGGGTATCAGGGAGGCTGGGCGAGTCATCCGGGACCACAGCAAGGCCCGAAAAGCCAGAATATCTAATTGATAGTGGCAGTCGGCTGTTAGATCTCCCAGTGTCTAGCCTTGAAGCTTGCCCCAGGCCTCTCACCGATACATTCTATTACCCATTCTGAGCGAAGCTCGTCTGATGCTTTTTTCTGAATCATTCCAGAGAGCCAGACCACCCATGGACCAAGCGAGAAACTTCCAAGTGGCGTTGGTAGTACTGCTTTATCCCAGTCTCTGGATGAACCGAGCCTTTGAAAGGTGCACCAGACTACTCCGGTCAGTGGGGTTGCCATCCCCACGGGTAAAACAAGCATGATCTCAATAGCCGCGCAAAGGAAAAAAAAAAAAAAAA
>JGI24509J20081_1000426_pt1 | contig 14354 bp, 9 predicted proteins | sample LinPmetageLP29_FD_20081 | JGI IMG/M metagenome (IMG submission 20081) | reverse complement strand
GGGGGGGGGGGGGGGGGAAAGGTTCCAACCACTTGCCAATCCCTGTTGAAAAGCAAACTTTATGCTAAGGCTAATGCTAATCACCCTAAACTAGATAGATCTTTAGTGGGGAGACAAGTGCCCCTCTCTAAGGAGATCCGACCCCAGGGCGATGCGGCTGTGATCTCGCATATCCGGGAAATCCATCCACATCCACATCCGAACCTGGAAAAAGTGGACTTAGTGTCAACTCAAGCAATCAGGAGACCGTTGAATGTGCGCATCATTGCAGCTGTCACTCGCACCGACCAGGTTTCCATTTCCAGGTCAAACCTTCATCCGCTTTTTCCCCTAAACCGCTAAACCGCGTACGGCTGGACCGGGTCTAACGGTCGAAAGCCTGGGTCTTTCCCCCTCCCCTGCTCCACCTTTCAGCTATATTGCGCCAGAAAATTTTTTTGGTTTAAGTACTGCACTACTATTGGCCAAGAGCTTTTCAGTTTTCGCCATCTGTGCGATCATAGGGCCGCAACGGGGAACAGTTTGCAAAGCGGGACGCTGATTTGCTCGCGGGGGAAAATCAAGGCCCAATTGATTCAGGAGAGAAAGAGAGTCGCAATTCACTGCTACTTTACTACTATCAACTGCTACCTGAAGTACCCCAAGCACCCAAGCACCCAAGCACCCAAGTACCCCCAGTTAGGTACTAGGGTAGCTCTGAGCTCTGAAGCTCGGAGGAAAACGTCACCAACCGCCGTTTTCGTGCACATCAGCCAAATTACCAAATTCGCTTCCATGGTTGCGCGCCTACCGTGAATCCCGCACCTTCCACTTGACCTTCCCCTTCCTCAACCCCACTACAGCTCTTCTTTTCTTTGGCGGATTGACCCATTCTTTCTTTCCTTTCTACACTCTACTTTCGACATTCTACCTTCCTTGGATCAAACCACCAGTTACTCTCTGGTGGTTCCTGTGCTTGCATACCGTTGGGTTCCACTCACCCGTCTTGATGAGCGTAGCGACCTTCTCCGACGCCTCTCTCACGCGCGAAGCCCAGAGGTTCGTTTTGAAAAGCCCTGCTGCTTTTCCGAAGTCGCAACTCGTACTCGGTGGTCCAGGGACTTCCACTGACTATGTTAACCAACACCAGTTCTGACTTTGACCTGACCATTCGCCAGCAGCCCGACCGGGCGCGCGTGGCTGGGGGCAAAGAGAAAGGTATGCTCTTCTACCTTGTTTCTGCTACTTCGGCCTCTGTCCGTCCAGCTTGTTCGGCTCTTTCTGCCCTCGCTAAAACTCGAGGGAGGCGAGGGGCAAGCGGAAGATTTGACCCTGGCGGCGTGGAACGTGGACTGGAAGCCGTTGAAAGTAGAGAGCACAGTCACTGACTGGGACTTCCACAGAGCGCAAACCCATCGATCCGCCCCCGATCGTCCAGCTCAGGGTGCGAGAGGAGGGCTCCTATCTGGCACAGTAAGTGTTGCAGGACTCTACCAGGGCTGTCCGTCGACTTCATTTACTTATCCTCACTTCCAGGCACTACCTGCAAAGTCCGTACTATTTCATGTGCTGCAGCTTGTACGATGCTACGGAAGATCGTCCAGTGCCTGTCGCACCCTCAACTGCCTTGGCAGGAACCCTGGTGTCGTCTCTTCACCGGTTGAAGGACGTGGACAACAGCGGTAAGTCGGCATGAGCTTTCAAAGTTAACCTTCTAGTTGAAACTGACTTCATGTAGATGGAGGCTTTTTCGTCTTTGGTGATCTGTCTGTAAAGATCGAGGGCGAGTTTCGGCTCAAGTTCACTCTTTTCGAGATGAGAAAGTGAGTGTACCTCTCTGCGGTCGCAGCGTCGGGACTGGGCGGACGCTGACTTGAATCTAGAGACGTGGTAACCTACTTGAAGACCATTGTTTCGGACCGATTTAGAGGTGAGGGATCTCCCGATACCCCGAGATTGGAAGTGCGACTGACAGTGATCCAGTGTCACCTCCTAAGAACTTCCCGGGCATGATGGAATCTACATTCCTCTCACGGTCGTTTGCGGACCAGGGAGTCAAATTGCGCATTCGTAAGGAGCCTCGGACTATGATGTAGGTGGCAGCAAAGTACTTTGACTGGGATAGTTACTGAAAGCAGTTCAGGAAACGGTCGGCTCCTCGACCGGATGAGTTTCCGCAAGCGATGCCTCCACGGTCTCCAGATCGCCAGTCGGTTCAGATTCCCCCTGCAGCAGGCTTCGCAGGCTATCCGGCGACGTCTCGGGACTATACGTATTATGGGGCTCCTCCAGTCAAGCGGCACCGTACGTCAATCGACTACGGCCGGCAGAGCATCTACGACGCAGATGGAAGAATGGCTCGTCCAATGGACGCGTACGGTCAGCCGGCCATGTACTCCCAGCCATCCACATACCAGAATCCGATGCAGTATTCGACCGGACAGGTGGTACCAGATTATGGGGTTCGTTCATCCCTTCCGTGGAGTTCGCGAGACTAGCAGAACCTCTTGACTTAACACCAAATTACCTTAGATGTCCTACGGTCTGCCACCTTCAGCACCTATATCCCAGATGCCTGATCCGTCAGGTCAGATTCGCCCCAGCCAGCAAGCGACGGTGGGACAGATAATGGCGATGAACCAGCCCGGTACACCTGTACGGCACCCCTCTGCCAACCAGTGAGTGTTGGAGTGAGAAGTCCCATGCTAAAGATTTGTTTTCTTTTGGCCTGCGATAGACCCCGGATTCGACAGGAGCGATGATGGCTCAGGGATACCCTCGGTCCGGATACCAGACGACTTCTACCATCCTTCCTCCCCTGCGGAGCGGCAACGGAACCGCGCGAGGCTATTATGATCAGCCTGACCAGCCCTCTCCTACGGCCACTCCGATTCTCCCCTCTCAGATGGCCCCCGACAGCGATCGATTTGGCTCTGCCGGCCCAGCGGCCTTTGATCCCTCCGGGTCTGCGCACGGAACAACTCCGCCTTGAAGGAATATCTCTTTTACTTTCATTCACTCGTTCTTGCCGGGTTGTATTGACCTCGAAGGTCCTCTCTGGCTGTTACTGTTACACTTTACACTGGTTTATTCTCTATTTTCTTTTGCCTTTTATTTGTCTGTCTGGATAGACTGGGGTGGGTGTTAGATATCACTTTGTGTTTTTCCATTTTGGTCTGGTTTACATTGGGTGGCTTGGGGTTGGGTTATTACTGTTACAGGCGCTGGTAGAAAAAAAAGGAAAGGAGGGAGGTTATTGTCTTTTTTTCTCCTTAAAAAATGAGGTCGTTCTCATCCCTTCATGTATAGCAGTCACCGTGTTTTAATTGGCAATCGATGGCTTATACTCCTGCCAGGCTCCTTCCTCTTTCTCACTTCTGCACCATTCTCTCCCTCATCCCATCTCTTCAACATGGAGTCGTCCGACAGCCCTTTCAGCAACCTGGATCTGTGGTGCGACTGGACAGGCGAGCGTAATGACCCAGTCGAGGTCGTCGTCTCCGTCGATGTACGTCATGCTGAAATGCCCGAGCACTGATATCCAACACTACTAACCTCAGCGGGAACTTCCAGGTCTGGTGCATCCCTAACCATCATCTACCCGTCCTGAACACTCGCACTTCATCCACTTTGCACATCGTGGATTACGGCATCAGTCTAAAGAAGGCCAAATCCGAGAAGGCCGATTCAGTTTCCGGGGACTTGCGCACACCGGGGTCACCCATCGAAATCCGCGAAACAAGAGAACCTTTGACACCTGCTGATCAAGTTGACGTTGAGGACGCGGATCCGCATGACGAATATGAATACACGCCATCGGACTCAGACCCGGATGATATCGTTCATATCGCTCGGCCGGACGGTCAAGAGGGTCAAGATGGAGAAGACTCAGGACTGGCTGATCCTTTCTACGCTGCCTTGTTTGTTGCAAACGAAGAGACACCTTTGGCCAGCCCAAACCCACGCAAGAGGAATGCAAAGGCCGCATCGTTACCCGACTCGGTCACTGACTCGGAGCGATCATACGGTGGCTCCAAGCACAAGGCTGTGACTGCCGACTCGAACAAGCGAACTGACTCTTCTACGTCCAAACATGCCAAAAAGCCGAGCCTCATTCCTCGACCTGTCAGTTCTCTCGGTCAGTTTCCGCGGGAGGGGACCAATATTACTTTGCCTAAGCCTATGGACTATAAGTCTACCCTGGAAGAGGGGTATCGGCGCTGGGAAGCGAGCATTGCCCCAGCTGTCGGGCAAGATAATGACACCGGAGGAGGGATTCTTGAGGAATTGGGTCGTTCAAACGCACCATCTCCTGAGACTCCAAAGGCCAGCTTGGGCCGAGCTGAAGACACCGGGGAAAGCAAACTTGTGCAGGATTGCGAGAGCGTTTCGATGGATGCATCGCAGGGTAGTCCACCCGACATGGCCATGTTTTCGGCCAGTCCTAAAAGTCGTTCTGCACTGAACAACGAGTCATCCGGAGGAGAGCCTGTCCAGCAGCGCGACGTATCTCCATGTCCCAGCTCCTCAGGATGGAGTCACTCACCTATCACGGGTCCTCAGTTGATCCTGACTGACGGAGCCTTCCATATCCAGAGTCCATACGACTTACAGCCCGCAGCATACGAAATATCCATCACATTGTTACTACCCCTGCAGACTGGAAGACCAAGAGGCTGGTGGGAGCTCGTCGTCCCAGGATTGCCCCGGCTGGCACGGAATGAACATGGCTACGTTTACTTTCGCACACCTGCAGGCCAGGGCATGGAGTTTCGCACTACTCATTTCAAGCGTTACAACCTTATGGAAAGCTGTTTGATGGCCCAATTCTTGATCCCATCAAAACTCGTCATTCCCCTTCGGCCCTGCGAATCCCGATTCTACGGCTTCCTCAAGGACTTCAAAGTGACGCAGGCTATCCGCGCCGAAGTGGTGGCAGATAAAGACGAAGATTCGCAGTCTCACATTGTCAAATACCGCGCCGTGTGCTCGATTGACCTCATCCAGCGCGATTTCTGGGCCGAGTCATGCGGCTTCTGCATCTGGATCAATGGCGGACCCGAGGGCGAGTTTCTTTGTCAACTCCCCGAGCCACGACAGGGATTTGAAACAATCCACCTAAGAGCTTCAGTTCCTGGCCTCGTCGGAAATTCTAAAGTGCAAATCATCTGCAATCCCACGCATCTGGGTATGTTTGTCCTGGCGTGGGAGGTCAAGGCCCCCCGAGCCAGAAGTGCAATGTGGATGCCGCGCATCAGGGCGGGCCAGGACAAGGCGGATATCGGGGAAGGACTGCAGGCCGAGTTTGAGGATGCCGAGTTGGACGATGCCGAGTTCAAGGACGCCGAGCCGCTTGAAACGCCTGATGTGGTCCGAGCTGACCCTATGAATGGCAACGAACTTCGGAACAAACGGCGTAGGGGCACGCCATACTGGAAGAGAGCTCTACAAATCTGGTTGGGCCTGTTTCTCTTTTTCATTCTCGTCCGTCTTGCGGACCGTGTTCACAAGAAATGGTGCGTCTGTCCTGTCGCTGAGGTTGAGGCAGAGCCCGTACCTGAACGTGAAGGTGAACATCTCAGTGAAACGCCAGTGGAGGAGCCCATTAGGGAGGAGCCTATTATGAAGGATCCCATTATGGAGGAGCCTGTGCTGCAAGTTATCTTTCCCACCTCTGTGCCCCTGCGAGACCGCATTGACTATTTCCTCGGTTGGCGAGGACCTATTCCTAATGCTTAAGAGCTTTTTCTCTTCCTTCCTGTTCACGAATGTATGATAGCGACCAGAATGATCATCGATACAATTCTATGCCAAAGCTCATATTATTCCTGAATTCAGTCAACCATAAGCCATTCTGCTCCATCACTCTATCCCAATCTATTATACGCCCCCAAAACCTCCTCAACAGCCCATCTCAACACCGTCTCCATATCCACCCCCTCTCCAGGAGCAACCTTCACCCCAACATCCCGTCTAACTTTCAATCCACTTCCAACCCTCTTCACCAAATCCCCCTCCCCCTCCTCGGGTATAAGCAACCAAGCATGATCTTCCACATACCTCGGCCAAACAACATCATCCACATAACCAGGCGGATCCACCCAGAAATTCTGCGGCGCCTTCTCATCCTCCGCCTCCAAATCAACCTCCTTTTTAGACTCCGCCTGCCCAATAGTAACATACCCACTCCTCGCCTCCCGTCTCCTCTTAACATCCTCATAAGAAGCCGGAAGAAACAACGGAAGATCAATAAACTCCTGAACCTTCTTCAACACATGATCCTTTCCAGGGGGAGCGTATAACAAAAACCCCTCCATAAAAGCAATTGTCTTCGAAGAAGAAGCAAGTCTCTTAGCCACGACATCCCGTAATTCCAAAACCACGGAATCAGGGACACTTAATCGGCCTTGCTCACTCTGGTCTTCTTTGCTCTTCAATCTGGGGGGGAGATGGCCGTTGGTCCGTACGTAGGCGAGTGATTGTGATAGGAAATCCGTGTCGATTGCGGAGACGGTGTCCCAGTCTTGGATTGTTCCTGAGGGTGTGGTTGTGTATGGGATTCTGGTATTGGATTTGTTTAGTATGTAATCGAGATGGAAAGTGGGAGGGGCTTACTGGTCGTCGGGGTAGTAGAAGTCGTCTTCGTGGATGATGAAGGTTGTTAAGTGGTGGGCGTTGAGGTTTACTTCATTGAAGACGCGCTGGAGGAGCCGGGCGAGGGTTGTTTTGCCGCTGGATGAGGGGCCGGATATTCCGACTATTAGGGCTTTGGATGGAGGGTCTGTCATTGTGCTGTGGTGTGAGTTGGTGATTGTAGGAATTGGGAATTGGAGATGAGATAATAACTAAGAGGAAGAGGAGGGGTTTGAACTGATAAGGGCTGATAAGGGCTGATAAGGGCTTATCTTATCGACTACGATCTATACTTCGGTCACTATGGAGAACGGAGTATAACTATGTACCATACTTTGTCTGAGGGGGACACTCAGATGTATATTTTGCTAGTATAGAATACTCTTTTAGCTCTCCTAATATCGTTTTAGTCATGTGTCAATGTAAAGTCACATGACTTGGTATATCTTAAAACAATCGTATACCCCGGGCCCCCTTAAATTGCCACTTCCATTCAAAGTCGCACTGTTTCTATACTTTCCTTGGGAAGTATCTCCTTGAATAAATGTCTTCACTTTTCCTAGACCTCCAGGGCCAGGAAATTCCCCAAGAGCGAGTTCTGGGTAATGGAGCCTCAGCTGTCGTCGTGCTTCAAGATGACCTAGCGGTCAAAACACCCCTCCGGTGGCTATGGAGCCCCGAAAGCGAGGGCATGGACAATGCACGAGTAATCCGGCGTGAACAAGATATATACCGGCGTTTGCAACCACCCCAAGGCGACCAATACCATGGCATTGTCAACTGTATCGGCTTCTCGGGAGACACTATACAACTCGCGCATATGAAAAACGGAGACCTTCGTGCATATTTGGTCGATCATCGTCCTTCTCAAGCACAGCAACTCTCATGGTTCCGTCAGATGGCGTCGACTCTGGCCTATATCCATAACAAAAGGGTCCTCGTGGCTGATATCGCGACTCGGAATTTCCTTCTTGATTCTGATTTATCGGTTAAACTCTGTGACTTTTCAGAAGCTTCTCTTCTCGATCTTGATGCAGATATGGAGATAGTTGATGACCGGGGGTATACCACCCGGGTAGATATTGGACAGCTAGGCGCGGTCATTTATGAAGTTGTGACTGGACGAAAGTGCGAGTTTAAGCTCCATCCGGATCACCTAGATGGCTTGGCTTGTTGGCCGGCAAGGGAGGATTTGCCGAGTACGGAGGATGTCTGGCTTGGATCGGTCATTGAGGGTTGCTGGGCTGATTATGGGGGATTTATAACTGCGCACGGCTTGGCAGAGGCGTTGGATATGGTTGATATTCAACAGATACACCCTGATCCATCTCAGATCCGGATTGATGTTTTATCCTGGGCCATAAACTTTATTCAAAAGCGGCCGGTTACTATGCTGGCAGCTATTTTTGGCACGTTCACTCTAATGGCTTCGTGGGCCAGGCAACACTCTCGATGACTGGACCTGTCTTCGTACCTTCCCTTTTTTTTAGTTCTGTTTTTTATTTTTATTTAATTTATCTTTCCTGCCTCTTTCTCGTCTTAACGGGAAAGGGGAGAATAACCGGCCTTTCTATATTTCTATAGTGACGGCGTTGCTCGCTGCTGAAACACCAGAAAGTCAGTAGTGGTGGACACAGTCCGGCTCCATTTTTACTATACCACATTCTACTCCCTCGGCCAATTACTCCTAAAGGCTGTGCGAGGCCCGGAAGGGATTGATAGATTGCTTGCAGAAGCATTCCTATCCAGGCCATCAACGTATCCGCTTATTACGTTGCGAGTGGAATGATCGACTTTTATTGGGAATCATTAGCCGCCTCGCGCTAGGTGGAAAGTAAGTTATTCATAACCCGGGGCAGAATCCTTATTTGAACGGTTACTGATATTTGCAGTCCGACATAGCCTGATCTCATTACTCATGAGCAGAAAACAGCAATGGGTAAGCACTGAAACCGAAAGGAAAAGCTAATTTTTGCCAGACACTATCCGGTATACATGTCCAGGTTGCTTCGAGTTTCAGTTTATTGATTCCCGATATCGAGACTAAAATAAAGACTAAGATCAGAATACATTCGGAACATGAATTGATTGGGTATTTGACAGAATGGGCTACGAAATATCAGAGGGGCAGCAAAAACTTTCTAAGTATCTAGTCGGTGTCTTTGCTCTTCACGGATACCTCGTCCGAGCTATCCGAGCTTTCAGAGCTATCAGAGGGGGTAGCGGACTTGGCTGGAGTAGGAGCCTTTGCTGGGTTAGGAGTTCTTGCGGGGGCTCCCGGGCTAAACAACGACACCCGTCTCTGCTCTGGGGACCGCTCCGGCAAAGGCGTAGAAGGTACATCCTCAATAATCTGAACAGAAGAAGCAAACCCTATGCGCGGCCTCTTCGGAGTGGGGCTTCCCGGAGTAAATGTATCGGAATCAGCATCAGACTGCTCAATCTGTCGAGTCTGCTTGATTACATCTCGTTTGATAACTTCCTCGTCTGGGATGGGCAGGGAGTGTTTATCAAATAAACCCGTGGCCTTCTTCAAAAGCGCCATTTCCGCATCTCTTTCAGCGGGCATGGTGAGGAAAGGCTCTCGCTGGATAATATCGCTCATGGCATGATCATCGAGTAAGCTCTTTTCCGCATTCTGCATCTCAACCGCCGACATTTCCTTTCTTCGGCGAAGCATGCGGTCTTCTAGGGTATCTCGGAGGACGAGTGTCTCGACGAAGACTGGTTTAGTCTGTCCGAGACGGTGGGCACGTTTGATAGCTTGGCTTTCGACGGTGGGTTGCCAGATGGGGTTGACGATGAATACTCGAGAAGCTTGTACGAGATGGAGACCGTGAGAGGCCTGGCGTAGGTCCATCAGCAGGACGCGCACTTCATTCGTTTCACGAAACAGGTTCAGGTACTCTTCACGGAGGTCGGTCCTCAGTGTGCTTGCATAGATGCGGAATTCGACGCCGAGAAGTTCAAGGCCTTCTGCGATCCAGAAAGCCGTGTTGGGGTTGTCGTAGAATATGATGATTTTTTCCTGTGTTTGAAGCTCCCATACCCGGTCCAACAGGTATGTGAGCTTTGCCGAGGTAGTGGCGATGAATTGAGTTTCTATGAGGGGAGAGTCTTCGGGGAGACTTTTGAGCATCTTGCGAGAGTAAGTCTTCTTTGGGGACTTGTGACTCTTGGGCTTGGCGCCATGGTTCAGTTGGCCAAGGGAAGTAGAGGCGTTGGCAGACTCCGGTGCACCCTTCGTAGCAGGGGCCTCTTTATCACGCTTCTGGAGCTCAAATCGGACCCTGAGTCCCCTTGAAGAGAGGCCATCCGAGGGGTCTGATGCCCGGAGATGTTCTGTGACAAACTGCTGAGCATGCCGAGCCTGCGTGATGCCCATGAGAAGCGGCTCCCTATCCGCATTTGCACGGTCGAGCGCCCAGTGGGTCTTATGGTCCGCTGGAAAGTCCTTGATAAAGACGCCAAGCTCATGTAGCTGCTTGAACTCGCGCCAGCTGCTGCACTCCAGCGCCAGACGGGCGATGTCTATTCCGCGGCTCAATTGCTCAATATCTGCAGGTTCCATCTTCTCTCCATTGGCATCCATGTATTTGAGCGCATGGTTGATGGTTTCCTGTGGGTCAGTTTCTGATCCTGCCCACCAGAATCCAGCTTGACGCAAGTTGTTGATAGTCTGATTGAGATGCCTGCGGTTGCTAGTATCGAATATGTAATCTTGGCCTTGGCGCTCGGATGTAATGGCGTTGACAGCGAGACCGAAGAGGAACAAGTTAATCGACAACCGGTCGTGGAAAGTCGGTTCTAGATAGACTGTTTTATTGTAAAGTTTGGGAAGGGTGATCTCCCGGCTGACAGTGTCATCCTGGTGTCTGACCACAAGGCCTTGAAGAGTGGCGCGTATTGCTGGAGACTTTCGCCGGGTACCATCTTTGTCCTTTGGCTTGATGTATTTTGTCCAATCGGCAGGGCAATTCGACCAAGGCTTCAAATCTAAAAATTCAATAACTATGCGCCGGAGTCTATCCAGATCCTTCAACTCCCTCTCTCCGGAATTTCCCGTTTTCTTGCGACCCTGCAGCACAGCCGCAGCGATTTCTTCGGCAGACTCTGTATCGGTAGTATAAGCCTCTTGGGACGCGAGACTAACTTCCAGTCCAATGAGATTATCGGACGGGGTTCCAGAAATCACCCAACGGCGTTCGAAATGCAGTTGGCTGAGCATGTGAATCATGTTCGTTTTCGAGCCATGGCCTGCAACATTATGCCCTTCATCAACAATGACACGGAGCCAGTGGAGCTCTGTAAGTGGTGAATCAACTCGAACAAATTCCTTTCGTCGATTATTGACAGGATCGCCCACTTCTCGTTCAAAGCGCGTTTTCGAGAAGATGACAATGTCAAGTTCCAGAAGCTCGTCTGCTAACGGTGTTTTATCATACCCTTGTCGCAAAACCCGTACTTTGAGACCTTCGGTATGGACGCTGATCTCACGCACCCAATGATCCACCAAGTTGTTTGGAACAATAACAAGTGTCCCGGAGCAAAGGCGAATGCGCTTTGGCGGGGGGCGTGTGAACGTCGTGCTCAACCGGACTTGGTGCCTCGTCACAGGCGGTGGGATCTCATAGAACCCGCTATTAGACTCACAAGCCTTGACACACCGACTGTAGACCTTGCCATCTTGTTCCGTCTCGATGAAATGAGCCTTCCAAGGCAAGGATTTTCGACCGGCCGAGGCAGCAGCCATTTCCATGAGAGACCCTGTCGTTTCTCTGACAGGTATTCCAGGTAAATACTCAATGGGAATCTTTGGGAAATGCCCTCGAGTAGCCCAGATAACGGCGAGACAAATTAATGTTTTGCCACAGCCCATAGTCTCTGCAAGAATGCCTAGCCGATATGTAAGTGGTGCTCATTCGAGGTAATAGCAGGATCATAACATACCTCCAACAGCCTCATCGTACATGTCTTTTTGGAGAGTAATCCATCCATCCTCTTTGTTATAGTAATACTCGAGACCTGTTGGGCTGGCACACGCTTGCAAACGCGGATCAAGCATTCGCGCCGGTTGTACCTCTCGCTGTACCATCATAGCAGCTGAACGTCGCTGGTAGGGGTAGAGAGGGGTTTTGAGACCATAGTCCGAGAGATCCTCATCAGACAACAAATACGACATGGCTTTGCGGGACGGCCCATCTTTCACCAAATCCACTTGTGGATTTGGATCTTGCAGAGTGTTGAATATGTACCACAACGATTCATCATCTTCACCATTGGAAAGTGTCTCGGGGTTGGTTGCATCCTTCCGTCCATCCCAAGCCTCAGGTGAAGGGTCGAGCTTGGACATCAACACTTTGAAAGCAGTTCTCAGGTCTCTAATAGATCTCTGTGTATTGTTGCGATGGGCCAACTTTGGATCGACATAAATCTGGACATTGGAGCTAACATGGTGAGTCTGCCGGCGAATCCAGCCATTTTTTTCCAGTAGTTCAACCTCTCGTGATGGGTATCCGTGTTGCCCCAGTGTTCCTGGAGCAAGCAGTGGGCTGAGGTTAATCCAGTGATTTGTTTCCGGTAGTTCAACCTTTAGTGATGGGTATCCATATTGCCCTAGTGTCCCCACAGCAAGCACTGGGCTGGGGTTTTGGGACTGTCCGTTGGACCGTGTCGTGTTCGATACGGACGTTGTATCATGCATGCGTGGGGACAGCATACTTAGGGGAATCCGGATGAGTGCTCACCGAATCCCCAGCAGATGCATTTGTACCAATATTGCTGACACTCCTACCATATGATTCCACTTCCAGAAATGCGTGTCCGAAGAAAACGAAGATTCCGTTGAAGCAGCCGATTTGGAAAATTTGGCTCTGGAGAGTATCTAAAGGAGAAACTGACGTTTGCCTTCCCCCAGTCACGTGGCCTGAAAATTCAATTAGGCCTAAAAGAGGAATTTTGACACCTTAGGCTGTAAAAGTCCCTTTTTTTCCAGCATGTTTCTCACTAGCGCACTACATAATTTTAGTTTAAGTAGGTACAAACCTTTCAATGTAAAGAGATTGCCCTTCTCCTTGGTATAAGTTACCTATTATGAAAAATCAAAACCTCGCTCACTTTCCTTCATTTAACTGATTGGATGTTTCTATTCTCAACTAATCAATATCTGATCGAGGTCTCTGAAGTAATTTACTCTTGACGAGACCCTTATCGCGAAAATTCCATTAAATGCCAACTATATCAGATAGATTAGTTAGAGTCACTTAGATTGTTTGGGTGATCGTAAAGAGATGCAGTGGGTAGCTGAGCATGTTCCTTGCGTCGTAATATCACCATTCTTGCCACCATTCCTTGCTAAGTCACCTATTCCCTTGACTTTCGCAATAGCTCCTAAAGTTCAATAGGGTATGCACTCAATCAATTCCTAGCATCCCTTCCTTTTGTTCCTTACGTACCAAAGTGTACAAAAGACCGCCTCGCGCGCTAAGCAACAACACATGTCAATTCTCCTTCAGATACCCGAAAATTGAAAACAAGCGGCTTCTTTGCCAACTGACATCATGCGATTCCTCACTCTCTCTATTACTGTGGCCTGGTCAGCATTTGCAATCGGGGTGCAGGCTGCATATAGCGACGGTTTTTTCAATACCATTCAACTGCCGAAAGACATGGTACCAGAGACTTGCAAGAAAGGGGTGGCATTGGCTGTCAATGAAGGCGAGACATTCTACTACTGGCTTATGGAACAAGCTTGTCAACAATCGGGCTTCAAGATCAATTACCAGATGGTGGAGGAATACATTGACCCGGTCATGTGGGATAAACGTCACGGGTTGATCCCTTTCATTTATAAAAGACTCGGTGAATTCCCTATTTCTCTCTCTGATGTGAGGAAAATCTACGGCGTTATTATGACGGACTGTGTGAAAAACAAGCGGGAAATCACCAACAACGCGAATTTTTGCAATATCCAGCACGGCGACAGCACTCTTACAAAAGTGGTAAATGAGTGCATTATCCCCAAAGTGGTTGCGAGGTTCATGTTTAGAGTGCCTGAAATGATAGCTTGGTCAAAAACCCATTGCCACAAAGTCGAACAGATTGTGAAAGAATTCCTAATTGACACTCGCAGTAAGGACATGCCGCAATTTCAAAGCATTTCTTTTGACTGTCTCTGATTGAATCTATGCTGACTACTGGCAGAGGGAAAGGAGCCAAAAGGGGCATTCAATCCGTATGCTCTATTTAATGGAATTTGCAAGAAAGTAAGCTTGGTTCTTCCTCACTATTGCTAATAAATCAATTGAAACTGACCGGCTGATGACCAGCAAATTCGACGTCCATGCGACCCGAAGCTCAAAAGTTACACAAAACTACCATTTGGCAAATAGGAGATCGGGTGTTGCAAGAGAACCAGGGTTTGAATTTGAAATCAACAAACCAGTTCTGGCCTTTCTTCCAATTGCTTCATTGAAACATTACTGTATCACAGCAAAGCCAAGTCTTAGCTCGCGCGCCATTGTTCTCCACACAAATTCAAGCGCGGCATTTGTGGCCACTTTTTCATTGCTTATTATATTAGGTATTTTAAGTGTGATATAGCTACATTAGGGCCGTGGAATGGGGATAAGTCTGACAGATCATAATATGTAGTGTCGGTCATTAGGACATGGATAGATACATGCATGGAGGGGAATCATAAACAAGCAAATTCGCAAAAAAAAAAAAAAAAAAAAAAAAAA
>JGI24509J20081_1000424_pt1 | contig 14487 bp, 4 predicted proteins | sample LinPmetageLP29_FD_20081 | JGI IMG/M metagenome (IMG submission 20081) | reverse complement strand
TTTTTTTTTTTTTTTTTTTTTTTTTTTTTTTTTTTTCAGTTATGGTGTAATCACCCGCTTTATATGTACCTACTGCCCCTGGTACTGCTATATTGTCTGTTGCCGCTGGGTCTGCGATCCTGGGGTGTTGAAATAATATTAGAAATTGATGTATATTCGAGGCGACTGACCTTGTAATATATATAGTTTAGGCTGGTCGAGAATTTCCTGGTCAAAATTGTCCAACTCGGACGCATTGTATGAAGTGCAGGCCCTTTTACCCTGGCCATGACTATCCTGTGGCGCTGTTTTGAGATGCTAATTAGTATTTACTATCTTACAGTCTTTTTGGTCTTCCCGCGAAAGGGGATGGCCACAAAAGGGCGAGCCTCGCAGGGAGAGTAGGGGTTTCGGTATAGCAGGGGTCGTCTCTTACCTGAAAAAGCTCCTCTACGGATATAACACTTCCACCTCGCGTGTTCGTCGGCTACATTTCGTGTGGCAAGTCCAAACATTGGGTGAGTTCGGCCTCCACGTTAACAGCGCAAACCAATGCGATGCTCATTTTCTTAGATATTGCGGTGGCAGCCCAACCACTTCTGAACAGTCTGTTAAGCGATGACGTCTTGGATGACGGCTACGTGAGTTGACCTTTCTTGTTTAAACACCATCGCGCTGATCATGTGAAAAAGATACTCGAAATGTCCTTCTATGTCGCATCAAATCAGATGATAGAGCATGGCAAGCCGTTCGGCCAGCATCGCCGTGCGACAGTCTTCAATGGAAAACCTGACTATGACGAGATAATTTCAGAAGAGGCTTCCGGGCGAAACATCAAAAGGCTGGCAAATACGCATGAAGACCGCGGTGAGGTTCTAGTGATGGGTAAGTCCTTTACCTCGAATCGCAAAACAGGCGCTTACTTCTTAGTGTCCGCATCGCCTGAAGTACGAGATCAGTCGAGTTCTTGATGCCTTTCAGACGCCGACCGTCCTGTGCAGACTTCAATTTCAGGCAGTAGTTGAGAAATCGATGGACGTCATTGGGCTTCACGAGACGAATAGCCTCTGCTGGGTCGTTCCATTTTGGCAACGCATCGGTCTCAGCAGCCTTCACTCGGCAGTATCTAAGTCGTGCATCAGTAAGCTCCTCGTAAAGTATTTCACAACCAGATGCTTACTCACTTATGCCAGCGCTGCTCGATTCGTTCCCCTCGGATCTTCGTATTTTCCGATCGCCCATAATCAAGAGGGACATCTTGTATGTCTTTATCGGTATCGTCATCTAGATCGTCGCTGTAATCTGCCAGAGCCCTAGGGCCTAGGCGGCGTTCAAAGTGAGGACGGCTTGCGGGAAGACGGAGGGGCTCTGGTGATGTTAGATCGGTCGAGCTTGGGTCTGTGTCTGATTCCGGATCAGAGACGTCTGCGTAAGGCCGAAAAGAGGCTTCAGATGAGTCACTATCCGTCTCCGAAGATAGATCCTTGGGAAGTGAAGGTGGACGGGGAAGGCCCATGCTGAAAGTTCTTGGGAGAAGAATGAACGACAGTAGGGAGACGTGACGAGAGAGGTTCAAAACATAGAGGCTGGTAAAGACAGGCAACGGTGGAAGGTAGGGGACAGGCACATGAGAGAGTTAATGCTGATTTTCCTATCAGAAAGTAAACCCCTAGATCTACCGAAGAGATCCTAGGAGCATAATGCGACCTATAGCTAGACGCTCTAGTCGGATAGACTAGGCTAAGGATTAGAGCCCTTTATAAAGCTACCCTTGTGTCTCTTAGCCTTCTACTAGGTTTCTCCTAATTTTATACCCTCTTATACTTCTTTTATATTATGGTTCGTTAAGTCTTCTTACGACATATTGCCTATAGGAAACTAAATAGATTAATAGTCTCAAATAGGAGACTTGCCTCTAGAACTAGTATTGATGATTGCCGTATACCTATATAGTAGCGTAAAGTTCGCTCTTACAAGATCCTATAGGTCGCTAAACCACCTTCTACGAACGGGAATTCTCTAATTCAATATCGAATATTAGAATAGCAATCTTCTTGGCCTAGCCGCTAAAGATAACAATGTTGATCTTACGCTTATATTGCTTTATTAGGGAGCAAACGTTAATACCTTCTTTCGTAGGAGAACCCCGGTTATAAGGGCCTTTAACTATTCTTTATCCGCTATACTTAAGCTCCTTCTAAAAAGTAGTAGGCTAGATATTAATGTCTAAAACCGTAAGTACGAAAGCGCCTTATAGTATGCGGTTAAATATAGCTTATACTCGACGCTACGGCCTATATTAGAACTAACGGACTATATAGTCGATCTTCGGTATTAGAGAGGCTAAACCGTACTCTACCTCGCTATCTAGTAGGGCAAAATTAGATTAGCGGAGCTATTGCTATCTAAAGGTAGTAACCCCTACTTACCTAACGAAACTAGTAGTTCGCCCTAGGCATAGGCCGCCCAATATAACCGGCCGTCTATAAGGGCTGTATTTCTTAAGAGGCAAGACTATTTTTACCTAGTACAAAATAATTTCGATAAGCTAGCGCTATATTAGGCGATTCTTTATAGATCGGTAGATACTATAAATATACTCTTAAGACAAAAACGTCTTAGTATAGCGACGATCGATAGCTATAGTACGATAGTACTCTATCTTGCTATCCGTAGTCGACGCTTAGAAGTAGTTAACCTCCTTCTCTAGTATCCTTATTCTAACGTAAACTATATAGATAATACTAGAAAGACCCCGCTCTAGTAGTCGACGTATCTATTATATAACGAGATAATAGAAAGGCTACTCGCTATAAAGAATATTAATACTAACTTTATCGGTAGCTCCGGTCGGCTAGATATACCCTCGGTACTACTATACTATACCGCGACTCGGTTAGATACTACGATTTTAGAGTAGCTACTAGCGGCTCTAGGTATCGATCTAAATATCTACGCTATAAGATAGACCCCTTTTTCTACCGCCGCTACTACCGGCCGAGTAAGCGTAATAAGAATCTTTATAAGTTAGAGGGGCGTCGAAATTAATATAGGTAGAATTTTAATAAATCCTCCTCTATACTAAGCGGCGGTAGGAGGCTACTTAGAGGCGGTAAGACTATTAGTATAGCAAGGATAGCGACTTAGAATCAACTAAGGAACCTTAACGACGTATAACACGGCTCTAGGGATTGCCGCCCGTATAGGTAACCTAGAAATAGTCCGGACTCTATTAAGACACAAAAGGATTGACCCTAGCCTAGAGAACCGATGGCTAGAGTCTCCGTTGGTATTAGTAGTTAAAGGCGTCTATATCCCTATCGTCGACGCTCTACTAGCGGATCTAAGGGTAGATACGTATAGTTTGCGAGTCGTACGAGCAATCGCGATATACGAGGGTATCCGAAGGGCTATTTAGTATAAGATAGATAATCGTAGAGCCCGCTGTGAATAGATTAAGGTATACTAATCCCTAGTATAGTAGACGTAGGTAGTCTACGTAGATAGGTGCTAAGGTAGTGCTATTTAAGGTGCTAAATATAGGCTATAGAAAAGTGCCGACTAGTATTAATACACGATACGTAACGTATACTATAGCGTATCGCGAGCATAAAAGGAAGATAACTATTGATCTTATAATACGTGGTAGTAACTAGATTGCCTTAAGAAGCTATAGAAAATACGTTGCTCTTGCCACGGGGTTTTCAACGTTGTGTATCATAAAGGTTAGAATATGCGTAGACTATCTGTCAACGCAACATAGGTAACGAATAGCCTAGGATATTTGATGGTAGGGATTTTCTCTCCTAGATTAATATACTCCTTCTAGATTAATATACTCTATTTTAAAATCTATAGAAACCCGCTCTATTATATACGCTTAATTTTCTCCTATTCTTCCCTAATAAATCTACTTACGGCATCCTCTTTACTAGCCGACCGGCTAGCTAAGAGATAGCGAAGACTCTCTAAGGGTACTTACAACGACCTAAACGTAGAGGATATTTTACCCGCCTTACGCTCTACCGTAGTAAGCAATCTCCCTACGACGTAACTTAAGCAAATCCTACGCCGTAATAGCGACCTTGCCCTACCGGCCCTAAGACTCTTAGATTTGTATCTATGTCTATAGGAAAGTTATATTATGAAATTGGCGGAGAGTATCCGGCTCGAAGATAAGCGGCGTTAGATATACGAGTTAAACGAATTGCTAGAAGAAGAGACCGATAGTCTCCTTTAATACTATAACCGGTAGGGAGTAGAGTTAGAGAGTCGAAAATAGATAGTAAAGGTATTCTATGTAAATATTATATCGGCCTTATAAACTATCGATCTCCCTTACTATCGTATTGATAGGCCTTAATTTATGCATAGAGCTATACGTCCTTTGTCTATTTAGAGATATATATTCTTTTCGATAGTATAACTTTAGCTAGAACTTCCATAGAAATATAATTTACTATACCATATATATGAAGCAAAGCGAAGCTCTACGACCCTATCAATCGCTATCTTCTGATGTTTCTCAAATAGCTTCCATAACCTTAATTCTTAGCTACCTATAAGCTACTTATATCTTGTACTATAATAATGTAATTTCTTATCAATATATGGTTCCCTTTCACATAGGGATCTTCTATCGGCAAATATAAACAGTTTGGTTTTCTTCTTACAACTATTATCGAGTCAACCGCCTAACCGATCTTTTCGGCTATCTCTAGATCTAATCAAGTCCTTGCTAATATACTATGATATATGAGGTCAAATAGATCCGACTTTGAATATCAAAGGGCAAAACATAAAATTAGACAAATACCACAATATACTTAACTATCTCGTAGGTATAGTAGAAGATAAATTAACTAGGATTCTATTACTAACCTCGCTCACAATTTATTAGCCCTACTACTTAGCCTTCCGAGTACTACTCCTAGTTATTAAGAATACTAATCAATCGCCCCCGAGACGCCTCTAATACTTAATTTAGATAATCGAACTAAGATAGCTACTTATCATAATAAGCTAGAAGTAGCCCCTTTTTATTTACCAACCGTATATTCTCTATTTTCAACTCCTAGTTAATTTAACGGAGTTTCTTACCGCTAGTATATTTCGATATATATAAATCCTAAAGTCGACGGTAGAGTCCTAAGATTCGAGCTACTTAAAAGGCGAGTTTTGGATTATCCCGTTTAAGCTCTACAAGAAGCTATAGTATAGGCTAGAAGGGTTCCGTTGCTAGGGTTTATTTGTCGTCGGCTAGCCGCGGGGAGACCGGCTACGTTAGTTAGTATTATATATAACATTAGACTTTAAAGTATCTTTACTTAAGTAGGAGTTCCTTTAGCTACCAATTCCGGGTTTAGTCGCTTATCTACGCTTATATTTGGATCGGAATCGGTCTTTCCGTCCCATTATATATTATAGCATATAGTAAAAGGATCTATTTCTATATTCAAAGTAATATATTCAAGAACTTAGATATACGTAGTATAGATAGCTTAAGCTCCTTTTTATCTAATTTATAGCTATAACGACCGATAAAGCCCGCAAATTCGGTTCTCTATAATACTCGATACTTAGTAATATTGTTATTACCAATCTTTAATAGCAAGGAATATACGGTCAATAAATAACATAGTTTGAAAGAAGTAAAGCAACGTTAACTTGGTAATTACTAACAAAAAATAAAGAAATTCGCGTAAGAGAAAACTTTGAAGTAATAGTCGGAATAAGCTTTAGTTGTCTTAGCGTAGAACTATTACCGATACTTTAGCCGTTGAAACAGTAATAAATAAGATATCGCTTAAACATATTTTTGTATTTTTGCTATACTTGTAAATTGAACCAATAGGACGTTGTCAAAAGTCTTCCAGGAAAGAAATAGGAAAATATCTCTACTTCCGCCGATTTGTATATCGACGTTTTCTTTTGTATATCTACTCGCCGTTTATATTAAGCTACTAGCGGCCTTAGTCTATTATATACTTAGAATTTTGCCGCCTAAACCTCTCCTATCGTAGATTGTCCTTTAGATTATACAATCGCTACTATCGTGTTTCGCTTTCTTCTACTCTATACAAAGTAGCTATTAGTCACAACGCGATACCCCTTACGTATAATTCCCGAACGATTGTTTCTAAATAAATTCGTATTTTTTGAGTTAAAGATCTCTTATAAACAAGTCGAACGATCAATAGCCCCTAATTCCCGCAATAGCCCCTAATTCCCGAAAATTGCTTTATTATACGTTCTATCCGTACGGCTTTTCTAGAATAGTTACTTAGGGTACTTAGTCCTAAAGAAGCTATATAGTAGATTTATCGAAATAGTGTCGTCGGTTGCGGCTTTCAACGACTAGAACACTTTTCCGATCGTGCCTCTATCTATCGCGAGCCGATCCCTATTATTTGCTAGCTAGAAAATATACCGAATTCGTATCCTTTTAGCCTATTAGAGTTATCCTCTAAGCCTTATGCCCTTAAGGCAAAGGTAGCCCCTATCTACAACTCCTATTTTATACGACTTAATAGCAATAAAGCGCTTACAACGAGCCTAGTTTCTTAAGAGCCTACGAACGCTACGCCTCTTTCTTCCTCTTAGGTACCTCCGGATTAGAGCTTCTAGAAATTGCTACACAAAATACCCTAGCGGTAGTTCGAATATATATACCTAGGCTATAACCGCTAGTTTAGGCGCCGAACGGCCCTCGAGAGACATCTAATATGCTACTTAGATAAAAGACCGTACGTATACTAGGTACTAGAATATTACCGTAGCTTCAAACGCTCGGATAACCTAAAGGCTTACTACCTAACTTATACGAAAATAGGCGGTCGTAACCGCTATATAGTAACCCTAGACAATACGAGTCCTACCTACAACCCTAAGTTTCGCGGTCGATTGACACTAGAGGGCTAGCTAGCTTTCTAATAAGAAGATTCAAGTTTCTACCTAGAATATAATATTTATATTCCGCAATAACTACCCCTTCTATTTTATAGCTTATGTCTAAGGTCCTAGCCGCCTTAAAGTATAAAAAATTTCCCCTAAGATATAAGATAAATTGCTTTCGCCTCTAAAAGGATTTTCCTCGCCTACCGCCGAATACAAATAAATAATATATAGCTAGGTTTTGATGTAGTTCGTATTTAATATATGTAGATAATATTGATATACTAGCGATGCTATTAATTTAGCGATTTCTAGAACTATTTTCTGGAACCAAGGACCCCTAAAGAGGTTACCTATTCCGGTAAATGTAGTGGCAATAAATAAATAATCGACCTATTGCCCGAGAATTATACTAAAAATAGATAATAGCATTAGATTAGACACTAATCAACTAGTTTGTGCTTTGAAACTTAGGCTCCCTTTTGTTAGATCTATTGGGTTGATTATTATCTCAATAGGTGTAGGACTCTTATATAAACTTTAGGCAAACAACGAATTTTTATTTTATTTTATTTTGTTCCTTTTTATTTCATTTTTAGTGCTAAAAAGTTAGACTGCTTGTAAATTGTGAATCGGAAACCTGGGCAGCGAGGGGCAAGAAAAGACCCGTACTATTCTTAGGGCTCCATAGTCAAATGTTAGAGTTAATTGAAGAACAGAAGCAGCATAGCCTAGCAAAAGCTTTAAAATCAAGGAAACTTTGTGTTTAGCAATCTATCGTGTTCGAAGAGCTATTCGGGCCCGAGGGAGTAGTCGGGGCCGCCGATAGTGCTATCACTGACATATAGATAGTTGTAGTAGACGAAGAAGTTAGTTAGGACTTAATGCCTTTCGTCAAAGTCCTTGCTTTATTGCTGGCGGTACACAAGCTTCCCTTAACCAGGGTCTCCGCGACCTTGCAACTTACCGTATCCCCTTCTTTATTATAGAAGTTGATCAAGCCGCTTCGATGTACCTCAACCCATGCGGTACCCTAATCAGAGTCACATAGTATAGCTTTCAACGACGATGAATTAGAGTGTGTGCCTTTGGTTTCTAGGTAGAGGTCTCAAAGATGTCAAAAAAATTTCTCCTCGTGAATGGATTGCGTTACTTACTAGAACATGATATGCCGTCAAGAGGCGCAAACGACTCCGAGATCCCGGTATAGTCGAAGTTCCCCGTAGAATACACAAAACATTGGTTATTATAGTCAATGATCTAAAACACTCCGCCAAAGACCATAGAGATAAGCGTAGAATAAATAAACAAACGATATATGTCTCTTTCGCTTCTAGAGATGGGGTGTCTTTAGCAAACTAGGATCTGTCTTACTCTTCAAACTAGGCATTTTGCGACACGCGCGAAACTACTTATAGCTCCGTTTCAAATAAAGCTACGGGAAATTTCGAGCATACTCTATTTCCGATAGATTTAACATAGCTATCAAAATGTTGACTTAGCCAAAGAACTTATACCGAATGTATCTATAAAGACTTTTTTATTTGTCGTGTAATTATAAATAGGAGTCTATTCACTTATCAATAGCTGAAAAACCGCAAGCTTTTATTGCTGCCATAAAATTGATACAATAATGTTGGCTATCAAACAAAAATACAATCGTCGGTAGAAGTTGTATGCGCTCTTTGGCTACGGACGTACCGCTCCTTTCGCAATTTTGCGGCCGCTTAAGGGTACCCAAGTTGCCAGATAGAACCTCAAAAATCCTATGAAAATTATTAAAGAGCCGCTAAAAAAAGACTCATAGACCCCCAAAGCGGTGTTACTAGTCACAACAGCTTTTAATTACCGGTCGTTTGAGATTATCAATAGAATCTTCCTAGGTAACCACAAACGTTTCCCACAATGCCTTGCTAATAGATTCTAGTTTTCTCGTCTATCAAGAGAAATCTTTAGGATTTCGCGTGGCTCCTACTAGAAAAATCAAGGTTTTACAGTCATAATACACAATAGTCCGCTATCCTAGCTAGCGGCAGCATATCAAGCCTCTGATTTGACAGATTAAGTGTCCGAACTTGAAACAGTTATCCTCCGAAGCTTGAGACGGCCACAATCTAAATAAATATGTTACTTACTTACTATATTTTCCTTTTTGGTGTAGCTACAACAATTCTCGGACAAATAGTCAGCCTCCTACTGCCGGGATTTCAAGGGCGTGAATTGGAAGCGAGCATATTATCTACCGTATGTAAGAAATGCCGAGACATTGGAATTTAGGGATCTAACATAACTTCTTATCTATATTATAGGACAATAAAGCGACAACGTTCCTTATGACTTGCCCTCAAACCGTCGCTACATCTAACTACGGCATTTCTGAAGCAGGAATAACGGCTATCCTTAAGAAGGACTCCGTAGAGCTAGTAGATGTCAACAAAAGGAAGAGGTTGGTACCCTATATATACTCAAAGAGTTTTTGATATTAATAAATTATTGCAGTACCGCGTCCCTATCGTGTTATATTACCGGAACAACGTACGTATCCTACTATGCTACCAACAAGATTTCGGTTCACGCTATACTAGCCCCGAAAGACCTCAACTAGATGATAATACTAGTTATGTCCGCGATATCAACTACAATAGGTACACTAAGCTCCTCAATCTCTACCTAGTAAGTTATGGTCATATCTCCCGTGAAGCTACTATTAGGAATAGAAACGGCTACTATACTGGTAGCTAAGAGCCAAGGAACATTCTGGCTCAAGACCTTATAGGGCTTATACGCTATAATAGGATCGATTATGGCTAGTACTCTAGGGTATACCTTGCTTTTTCTATTGATAGGCTAGCAATTTCAATCTTTATAGTAACTAAAGTCTGGTAATTTACTACTTAGGCTCGCCCGAAAGAAACGGCACCTATAGCTCGTTTTCCTTTGTTGATACTAGTACTATTTTATATTAGTCATCTTGTATAAATGATGATTACTCTATCTTATATAGAAGGAATCGTGTTATATATAGATACACAGATGATCAGGAAGACACGATACGCTACTATGTCTAGTAAGGGCTATTTCCTATCTAACAAAATTCACTTTTTCTGCTTAAGGGTGCCGAAAGATAAGATTTTAGAAAACTTTCGATGTAGACGTCCTTGATTTAAGACTTTTTAAGTTGTGTGACAGAGCCAGATAGGCGTATTTCTAAGTTCATAATCATGGACCGGACGTAAAGAGTTCTCCTAAGTATGGCTTTTCCGGGACTCACAACACTCGTGTACGTATGAATTCCGTATACGCAATATTTCAAATGTGTTCGATGGGTTTTAAAGTCCCTAGACAGAACTACAGTGTTGTTCTAGTTGTTACAGTACTGTAATGCTACGGATAATAGAATTTTGAAGAAAATAAGTTGAGCTCCGAAGCAAATACACCTGATCTTTGAATCTTCCGGTGAGGCACTTTATCCATCGGTAATCTGCTCCGAAGAAAACGCGAGACTAACCGACTTGCTATCTAGTGAGATAAAACTGACTTCAATCTGAGTATTCGTCTCGGTATTGTATAGAAGGCTAGTGGTAAGCATTCGATATTGAATAATAAGACGGTATCTAAAACTTTCTCGTATTAGATACATGACCTTAGCGAAGAAGATAGATCCTCGCTTATATCATACTTATGCGGCATCTCTCGCTCCTACGATTGCTACAAGACCAAATACTATACCACTGAAATTCTATCTTCGGAGATTAAGCGAGAGGCAATAGCGCTAATCGGTATCTTTTTGCCGACCTAGTTGCTCCCGTTAGCTCGGTAGCCCAAAGAAATCCTATAGGCATACTTACAGTGCTCGATGTCTCCTAACCATCCATGAGGTAGTATGTGTAGGGAAAACTAGATCCTAGCGACTCTTCGTCGGAATATGTGGCATTATCGCTCTCTAATGCCACAAATCTACGATCCTCGCTGGTTTCCGATATGTTACCTTCTGTAGAAGTAGAATCGTTATCCGTCTCTTTAATATTGAGGTCTCCGTAACTAGATAGAACCTCGAAGAGCTCGTTGTCACTTTTCTCTGTTTTCTCTGGCATTTTCAAAATAATATGCTATAATTGACTTGGATATTTCGAGCAGGGCAGAGATCATCTCACTTTATAGAATCATGGGCGTGCGGCAGTACTCCGTAGCTTGGGGTTAAACTATGTGATGACGGGTGAGGCACATACTACAGAGATTTAAGAATTAGCAAAATTTATTCGCATTAACCTACTTCGTGCAAGCGTAAAGTTGGAAATTCTGCGATATGTTGGCAGGGACCATCACTAGGCATTCAGATCATTGACCCACGGGGAGCGCTGACCCCACCAGGAGCTCCTGATTGGCCCATATAAAGCGTGACAAATCGTTTGTCTCGTCAACGTTCGCGACGTAGGTAAAACGATTGCCACCGCGGTCGGTCTACAGAGTAGGCGAGAAATAGCGTGTCGTAGACTTAGCTCCACAAGGTGATTTGAACTTACTTAATATACGCCCCAATTCTAGAACGAAGTTGATTCTTGTTGACGACTTAGGTATAACTGTTGGGTAATGTTAAACACCGATTGTCGACGATGCAGAATCGTCGCAAGGCCATAACCGAAGACATCCATATATGATCAAAAGCCTCGTACCATCCTTGAAGCTAGGCGGCGATAGAAATATCTATGACAAAGCGTAGAATATTACATATATCTAGGCGGAAGGGATAACGCAATCGGCCGCACGATTGGTAGTGGTTGATCATCGTTCTCCTATCAAGATCCTTTGCTTGGCTCTATCTTGATATCATGACGTTGGTTACCGTTTTCTAGCTAGCCATGGAAAATCGTACTAGTGCTATACGCTAAGAGTTACAGACGGACGGGATATATATACTCGACAAAGAGCCTAGATTCTTAGGGACGCCTCCCTACAAAAGAATAGCCGACCGCATAGAAACTGATTCTAGTAACGATAGTCGCGAGATAACTAACGCGAATCAGCAACTTAAACGCGAACTCCTTTAGTGCTAGCAAGGATCATCTTTAGCTACTATATATTCGCGTCGGATTGTCTCGCTCGGGGTTTCTCCTTATTACGTAAGTTACTAGACCTCTACCGATGCCTTTCGGGAACTATATTAGAATTGGTATATATCTGTCGTCTTGTCGAATTATAAGGCTAAATCATAAAATAGAAAGGACGCTATATTAGAACGGTTCTAGATCGATCGAATAGCCTTCCGGCTATACTTCGTCGACGCCTACGATTATTATACCGTTATAGTACTAGACCCCGCGGATACCGAGGGCCGCCGATCTCTAGGATTTATTAAGTATAATAAAAAGTCCAATCGGGTTACTTTAGCGAATACCTATATACAATTGTCCGTCGAGGCTCTCGAGTTAGGCTTTACTACTAAGGGTAGCTAGGACTAATTAGTAGGTTCCTACGGCGACGGTCTTAAGCTAGTAGCCGTAGCCCTATCCCGGGATAGGTATAGGCTTTAAGTAGTAGTAAGGCGGTATTCCTAGAATTTTTATTTACGGGAGCTATACGAGTCTCGTCTCTATTGTACTATTACCCTATCGTACCAATCTAGGTCTACCTAGGCGGACTAGGCCGAAGATTTTGCTAGACTCCGCTTCTACCCTAAGCGCGATATTGCCGTGCTTAGCGGCCCTCGATGCACTACCTAGGGTCGGCCGGTAGTACCTAAAGAATTTTTCGAGTAGCTACAAATATCGTTGGATATTCGTGGCCTCTCCTACCCGTCCTCGGTTGTCGAGATAAGCTACGGGGACCTACTTTTTGACCAAAATCTCCTCGGTAGAATTTATGCCTACGGTATGCTAATCTCTAGAACAAACTCGATTTACCCGTTAAAACTTGGTTATAACTTTACAAAGGGGGAATTTACTCGCGATCGGCGATGGCTAATAGACCGGCACGGACTAGCAGAGCGAGTATGCCGGATTTAGGAGTCCGTACTTCAAACGTACGAGGAAGTTCTTCTCCCGATATACGTAAGCCTCCTCAGAAAAACTCCTATGCTAATTGACGTTAATCTGGCTACTGATTTGCTCTTACCCTCGACGATATCCCGTATCTAGACGTATCTGCTACACGAGTCTAAAGGCAAGGACTTCTTCTATTGCGAAACATCCGGAGCCAAGGTTTGTGGAAAGTCCAATATACATATTACTTAGCATAGGCTAACGCAAATCTAGGATGTCAAGATAATACGAGAGACCATTGGAAAAAGGTCGGTAAGGCTACCGCAAGCATTGTGGTATTTGCTACGATCGACTACATCTATCCGCAGTGCTGCGGGAGAGCTTTCGATGCTTTTCCAGAACGCTAAGGTTTGTAGTCCCCCGGACACCACCTTCTCTAAAACGATGTAGGGGATTCGCGTGGTTTATGTCAAGGGGTTCAAAAGTAGGGCGGATATTGTGTACAATCACCAGCAAAGCACGCTGAAAACCAACCACTGATGGCTGAACTTTGACGGTATACACCAGCGAACGTTGTGCCTAAACTGGATTCTTCCTATTGCGGAGAAGGAGAGTGGAAGGCACAAAGTTTTCTTTTGCGGCCGAATCGTCGAGGAGCTCTTATCCCTTTCTATCTCTTCCGTGCTTAGAGCCTCCAAGACCCCTCGAACCACCGAGATAAGGTATATGGTATATGCGCCATATCCAACGTCTACTCCGGTACATGCCACACTAGATAACTTTGATATCCTCGGAGTGCGACTTGATGGTCGCTTGGGATGATAATATGACAGAGTTGTTCCGGAAGTATAGTCTCGGTAGGGCGGCGTATCATATAATACTCCACGAGGAAAGTTGTACTAGCATAAAGCGGGAGCTCACTTAATATTGGGAGAATACGGATAACTAATCAACCTTCTATTTCCTTTGCTATAGATCTCTTGCCATCGCTTTAGCCGTGCCGCATATCGGATAGTCTAGGATTCAGCAGAGGCCAATCACGACCTATACCATTATCGCACCCCTAGCCAATAAGCTATATGCCGGGAGCCTCTTATCTAGGTTTATATATCCAAGTAGCGACGCGGAGACCTCCGACAAACCCTATTCAACCACTTTGAAGTCTAACTAGCTAGGCCAATGCATCGAACATAAGGGCTCCTATAGAGATCTCTAAGGGGATAGTTCTTCTTCCCATCCTCTATAATAACGAAGATATAAGTTTCAGTTTAAAACCGTTTAGTTGTTGACCGACTATCCTAATACCTACGGTCCTAAATTGCTATACCTTTGCGCCTAGGCATCTAATTTACCATGCTTCTTTCAACCAGAGATTCGTTATATGATGCCGGTCCGCGATTGCTTAGAGATGTCTAGGGCCTCATAGCGGTCGCTATCGTAGTTATGATTCTAAGGATTATTGCGAAGTTAAGGATCGGGAAGTTTGGCGCGGATAATTTCCTTATGGCCTTCGTATTGGTTAGCAAGCCTTATTTTCTTACCTACTAAAGTTTGAAATTGTGTAACAATGTCAGACTTATTACATTTCGAAAAAAAAAAAAAAAAAAAAAAAAAAATAAATTTTTTAATTTTTCTT
>JGI24509J20081_1000423_pt1 | contig 14496 bp, 18 predicted proteins | sample LinPmetageLP29_FD_20081 | JGI IMG/M metagenome (IMG submission 20081) | reverse complement strand
TTTTTTTTTTCTCTATTTTCTTTTTCATTTTCTCCTTGGGTCTTTTCCTTTGTGCGCGTCCCTTTTGCCATCTCCCTTGGTTCCATTTTCCTTCTGTGATATCCCCTCCGTTCGTACCCGGACTCGTCGAGAGCTCCGCTTTAATTATTAATTCTCTATAATGGTTCTTATCATCAGCGTTGCCATTGTTCGATTCCCTTGTCATTTGTGGATTCTCGATGTGTATAGAGTTGACTGATTGCATAGAAAGACGAAGGGATAATCGGATGCAGAGCTAGGATAGAGAATCGACTTGAACTCAAATGACATAAAATGACATAAAACGGATTGAATATGCGGCGTCTTATACCTCCAAACTTGACGAGTAAATGAGAGGTTCGGTATATCGATGGCGAGTGAGCCACTTTGAAGATGCTCGGAATATCTTCCAAGGCCAATAGCCCTGGAGATATTATTATCTGGTCACACAAATGGTGATGCACTAACACATATGATTGAGGACCCTGGACGACAGTCTTCATGCACTTTTAAGAAGCAAGGATCCCGACTCAAAGGTTTCTTGATCCGACACTTTCGTGAACTTGCCAAGGTTCCCAAGGTTCCCGAGCTCATCTTCTACTCTTCATTACGACAAAAAGTGCCCTTTCTCACAAACACCAGCCATATCAGCATGAGTATTGTGTTCCTATTCATTGACTATATCCAAGAAATAATACGTTGAGTTGTCGTTCCAAGATCATGAGGTTCATCCCACATCGCGCTATACAAAAAGAAAAATTCTCAAACCAGCCACATTGTTGAAAAGGCAACGGAGAATATACAAACGGGTATTTGTTGAAATCCACTTTTTAAGGCTGGTTAGGCCAGATGTCGTTGGCGATCTCACGGACCAGCTTGAGCTTGTTGATCATGCCGTTCCAATCAATGGCGTTACCCTCACGGTGCGACGCAAAGCCACACTGCGGGCTGACACCAACCTGGTTGAGCGCCGCATCCAGCGAGATGTTGTTACCCTCAGCAATGATCTTGGCAGCGTTGATAACGCGCTTCTTCATCTCCTCCTTATCCTCCATGGTGGCAAACTTGCTGGTGACGACACCCAGGATGACGTTCTTGTGGGTGGGGAGGTGCTTGAGAGGCTCGAAGCCACCGGCACGCTCGGTGTCGTACTCGAGGTAGTAGGTGTGCACGTTCAGCTCCTGGAAGAGCTTGATGGCGATGCGGTCGTAGCCGCCCTCGGAGAAGTGGCGGCTGCCAACGAAGTTGCCGCGGCACAGGTGCACTCCGACGTGCATGTCGGCGGGCAGGTTGATGAAGCAGTCGTTGTACAGCTTGATGTACTTCTCGAACATGGTGTCTGCGCTGTACACGTTTGCGGAGTCTTCCTTGAAGCCGTTCAGGAACTTCTCAGAGCAGAAGTCTGTTACTGATGTAAGTATGGCTTTCTGGATGTCGGACAGGATGACTTACAGGCCAGGTTGGGGTCATCGTACTGCACGTTGCGGCAGCCGGCATCGTACAGGATCTTCAGCTCGGCCTGGTAGGCCTTGGCAATGTCACCAAAGTACTCCTCATCGGAGCTGTACACGTCCTTGGGGTAGGCCTTGCCCTCACGGTAACGCAGGTGGTACCAGTTGGGTGCGGCGAGAGTAATCTTCAGGTTCTTGACCTCGTCTTTGGGCACCAGGCTGGCCAGGTACTTGAATTGATCCACATAGGTACTGCCGACGTGCTTAATCTTACCAGTGCAGAGAACGGTCTCACCGGGCTTGTGACCGGCCTCAAGGAACGCCGCAATATCGGGGGCATAAGGACGGAAGATGTCCTGGTCGAATTCGGTGACCTCCTCGAAGCCATCCAGACCGGGGAAGAAGCTACCCCAGAACACTGATATCGTCAATTCTCTCCATTCTACTCGGATCCATTTTAAATGTGCTTACTGTGACGGCAATACTCGCCATCGGACGCCGCGGGGTAGCCGAGATCCTTCTGGATGTCGACAATGTTCTTAATTTCCTGAGCTTCCACCTCGGCCAGCTTGGCCTTGGAGACCTCGCCCTTTTCCTGGGCAATCTTGGTATCCAGAAGCTGCTGGGGACGAAGCAGCGAGCCCAAGTGCTCCGCGCGGAAAGGAGGTCTTTGGTGAAGTTGAGGGGCCATTGTGGAGGGACTATATGATCTCAAGGTTAGCTTATGGCCCTCGGACATGCATCGACGGCGAATATATGGCACTCACAGAATGATTATGGGTAGTTATAAGAGTCTGAAAAGAAGAATGACTGACCCTAGAAATTAAAAATGAGGGGCAACCAGTTGTCATAGTAGTAAGTCCCTGCCGAGTTCGCGGACCTACGATACATGCTCCACAGGCAAAAAAGGAAGACATCCCCACACCTTACCACCTATCGGAGTCCAGGTATTGCTCACTCTCTGGTTCAGGCCGCTACTTTTGCATATACCACCGGTGGCTGCGGCTAGCGACAACTCTGTTGCGACTTCTTCAAACTGACTCGGTGAGGCTATACAACCTGTCCAGGTTAACGCCGGGAAAGACTGAGACCGGATTGTTCATCCGGAAATGGACTAAAATCGAAGCAGAATGTGCTCCGGCATCGCACGCCACGTACATAAAAACCGGTACAGTGTAGATTTTGGTTGGACTCGGTGGTACAAAGCGACGAGCTCCACATTTGACCCGGAAAACCCCCTGCTCTTCCCCAGCTCGTACTTTCGAATCTTTAACAAGATGATATATTATCATAGCCATGATACTATGTGATTATTACAATGTTGCTTCCAATCTCAAATGGAAAATGCAGAATTCGCCACGTAATTAACTAGTTAGTTAACAATTACAACCAGGCTGAGTAAAGGCTGACAAAGACTCAAGTGGAGGATGAGTGGTTGAAGTGGGGTTTCCCGGCACTTGAACCTTGCTGTTCTTCCCGAACATCCACTTCACTACGATTAACTACTGTATCGACTTGCTAGCATGTGGGCTTAGTGATGTCCTCTGCCCTGGAGCAACTCCCCAACGAGCTGCTAGATTGGATCATCTCATATCTAGCGACAGAGCCACCCTCGCTCACTCGATTCCATCAACCCCCGCATCCCCAGTTCACTCGGTCCCGGGCCAGGAATCTCAAGCACCTGGCACTGTCTTCATCTCATTTACTGCATCTTGTACGACCTCGGCTGTTCACCCATGTATGCCTGGAGCTGGAGAATGAATCCGATTTTCTCGCCTTCATTCGACGATCCCGTCTCGGTCGCTATGTGACCTCTCTTGTGGCCATCACGGTAAACGCTTCGGCCGATCAAGGCTGGTGGCACCGAGTCCTCCGTGATTTGGATCCGGCTTGTGTGACAGTCCTAGCATCGCCGACCTTCATCGGTAACATGCTGAACACTTGGGTCGAGGATCGCCACAGCTTGGAGTTTGATATGAAACTGCAGATATTGCAGCTGCGGCGACAAAGTCCGCTTCCTAACTTGTCACAGCCGCTGGACCTGGACAATTGTAAAAGCTTGCTCGAGACACATCGATGGACATCCATGTCCTTCAACGAATCATCCTCCCTCAATGCCTACACTCACGACCAGTACTTTCTTTTACGAGTTCCCTCTTTTATGGGGAAATGGGGAGTGGAACTTTCTCCCCAGAAGACTTTTGAGTATGGAGTGCAACTTTCTCCCCTGAAGTCTCCATACATAAAGCTACCCTTGATTCTCCATGGATTAACATACTTCTCCTATACGGCTGTGTTTCCCTTTTACAACCACGTCCAGCTCGTACTCGATGCGCTTGCCCTTATGCCTGATTTGCGTGTTCTGAGCTTGCAGTTAGCTCCCGACGCGGACCGCATCACCGAGGATGACCACTGCAAAGCCATGGAGCGCACTGATCCATGGACGGAGCTTTCAACCGCTTATAACCTGATAGGGTTCGAAGTCAATGCAAAGTACTGTCTAGTGGAGTTTAGGACCGGAGACTATCATCTCGAAGCTATAGACTTCCCTCTATCGCGAATCCTGCAACAATGTCTGGGAGATTGGGGCTGGGCCCAAGAAAGCTGCAATGTTTGGAAACGAATCCCATCACGTACATGGGAAGTCGTTGAGTTCGTTGACGTCCGGTTGCAAGATGGCAAGCTCTGGTACAAGGCCCGATGGGCCGAAGTCGATGACGACAACTGGTACCCCGCTGAAGATTTCAAATATCAATCACCGTTCTTATTTGATTTCCATGAGAGCCATCCAGACAAACCTGGACCGCCAGTACGACTGCCGCTGTGGATGGATGCCGGTAGACGAGATGCTTTCATTAGAGATCATCCTGATGATGGAACACCCGCGCGCCTGGGGCTGATGTGACTGGCACGCGGCCCGGGGAAAGAGTGCAGAATATTTCAAATATATTTCAATAATCTCAATAATTCAATCTACATATGACATTCGAATCGCAGTGTAGTTTGTAGTGTCCGCCGTGGGTCTCGGGAAGTCGGCTCGCACACAAAGCGGTCGATCGCGCACCCAACTTCCGACCCACTCAGCTTTGCGTTGACAAGGCTATGTGCCTTGTACCACTGACTGAACATCCCTGAGCCTAGCACATCGCGAATAATGGCCACAGGTCGGAATGTCTATTCCGCTGAGCCTGCTTATCCGGTCCTTGCCAGCTCCCTCCTCACTCAGTCAGAGCCAAGGTCCGCTGATACAACACGCTCCGTACCTGACACAACAAATGCCAATGACTGGAGCCTCAAACCAGACTGGGATGTGGGTATCAAGTCTTCGGCTGGCACCTTCCGATGTGGTGCTGTCATTGGCTTCTCCAGGCTGCGGAACCGAAGCAAAGACAACGACGAATATATTGCTCAGGTATGGACGACGACATCCTCAGGACCAAAATGTATCGCTAAGACATCTTAGATACCTCGTCACCTTCTAACAAAGCATCTGTTGAGGGTGCCTCCGACATCAGAAACAAGCGCATTCATCATTCATCCAAGCAATTTTGATGCTTTTGCGCCTAGAATCTTACTCAACTCTCTACAGTCTACTGCTGATCAGCATCTTTCGAGAGAAGATGCAATCAAACGACTTGATTCCGTGCAGCTACTGCCAATTCACAATTTCCCGAATGCCGTCCAAGCCATTGGCAAGGTCTCAGATTCTTTACAAGAAATCCAATCGAGACGCACAAACAATTATCCCGTCGTTTTAATCATTGTCGGTCTCGACACTTTAGCTGAGGGCATCATCCGAGCTTCGAACCCGGTCAAAGGGACCGGCTTATTAGCAGCGACATTACGAAAAGTGACTCGGATGTCCCGGGCATATGCCTCCTTTCTCTCGGTTATGCTGGTCAACACCAATGGACTGGGTCCACCGAACTTCGAATCAGACAGGCAGCCAGAGAAGCAAAGGGATCCAGCTGAAGAAAACATGAGATACTCGCGTGAGGATGGCATCCATTCGATCTTCCAAATGTCCGGATCTTCGCTCCTATCTAACCTCCTAATGAGAACCCTGGACCAAGGCATCGACACGCACATACTGCTCTCGGACGTGAAATCAGCCAAGGTAGCAGAAATCATCAAAGACCGTGTCGGGAACGGACTGGGCAAATGGGGAATATGGACCTCCGAATAAGCCTACCCAAGCCAAGAAATTCGATAGAAGGATCCGATTCATCTATCTGATAACTTGCTATGTACTCGTACATGCCAATTCGACGGTCAAATGCGATCAGATCCGCCTCACATGCGCCACCAAATGCGATAAGGCCCTTTTCAAAATTACCAACTCCGATCCATGAGCGACATTTCTCTGTAAAAAGGGTATCAAGCTTTTTGTTTACTCAACCAAGCTACAAAATGGAAGCGGGATCGATTACCGGGCCTCCAAAGGTATATTCTCTTTCTCAGCCCATTTCCTCAGCACGGCTCTCTCCGCCACAGAACGAGCTTCAGACTCGCACTTTGTGAGATCTTGATCGGCCGAGCTCTCCTCAAACACAATGTCCTGCTGCTGCACCTTGACCCACTGCTTGTGTCGTTCGCATCGCTTCTTCGTACAAATGCCGCGGGTCCAGAACGCCATTTCATCTTCTCCTTCGCCGTTCATGGTCGTGTCGCCATCAGCATCGGTGTTTATTGGGTAGCTCACAGCGAGCGCCTCGACCGTACCCTCGGCAAGGGCATTCTTGCCGGCATCCGACAGCCGCCACTCGTCAAATTCCTCATCGGACCAGGAGAGGCGGGAATCGAAACCGCAGATGTCCTTCCATCCGCCTTTCGGGTCACTCTGTTTAAGTTTCTCGACCACGCCCTTGGATCGCTGGCGTACAAGACCGACGAATGTTGAACGAGCAGCGAGCATCTCCTTGCGATGGACGAGCTCGTCTCGGAGTTGGCGGAGTTTATCAAGTCTGGCTGTTTCGTCGGGGGAATAGTCCAGGTCGCTGAGACCGATATCGAATCCGAGCTTGTCACCGGCCTGCGGTGTCTCGCTCTTAACCTGGACCTTGGGGGTTTTCTCCGTGGTGAACTCTGCAGGTGGAGAGATGATTCGGTCACCGAGTTTGCGGAATTCTTCCACGGACCTAACACCCATGATCGCCGCCTTTAAATCACCGGCCGTGAGAATCCCACCCATGCTTCCCAAATCCTCCATTCCTTTCCGGGCAGACCCCGGCTTGAGATGACGAGTTTGCCGTCGCATGAATTCACGGCCATGGTCGTCGCAACAGTATTTGCTGGGATTCTGACGAGTGACGCGCGCCGGCTTGCGACATTCGAGGAGACGACACATTGGTTTCCACGTTGTGACACCCTTGCCGCGCTTGCTACAGTTCGGACCTGGTGATTATAATTAGAGGAAATTCAAAGGGAGGAAGACAGGACACTCACATATGTACCTATCAATCAAATCGGCGTCTCGTGAATCGATATTAACACATTTTCCATGGTACCAATCCTCGCAATCTCCATCGCACCCAATCATCCATGTATGATTATCAGGCCGTCGGCAAATGCAGAATACGGCGTTTTCGTCTTCAAACGAATCTTCATCCTCCTCGTTGATTGTTGCCTTGCTAGGCTTCTTTTTCTTCTTTTTCTCTGGTGGCGGTGACCCGGCCACTGATACAGAGCTCTGCTTTTTCCCGGGTGCTTTGCCGGAGCGAGATACTGGTGTATTGGAGCGTCCGTCGACGCTGTCCGCGTCATCGTTCGGCTTGCGCTTCTTTGGTGCAGGCTTCTTTGCCGTGCCCTTTTTGGTAGTAGTGGGCCCCTTTTTATTTGATGCAGGCTTCACCGAGTTCGCGGGAGATGATCGATCGGATGACGATGCGCGTGACGATGGCCCATTTCTAAGATTGGCGAGTGTCTTGGAAGTCGGCTGGTCGCCTGTGCCATCCAGCCCAAGCGATTTGGTGTCGAGATTATCACTGGCGGGGAATTTGTCCAGCGTTGAGCTCATTGGCTCGGTTTTAACAGGTGGCAGAGCCGTGTCTAAGCTTCGGACTAATGGTGCACTCTTGCTAGAGTCATAGGAAGCATCGTAGAGATCAAGCCATGTCGCACCACCTTCAGCGTTGTTCCCATTCTGTTGCATCGACGGCTCGAGATTTCTCAATGACCGATGAATCTTTTGGGCTCGGGCAAGTCCAAAATATCCGCCCTGTCGCCATCCGCCGATCCCCATGACCCGATCGTCCTTCACAACTATATTGGGCAGCACCAAATCGTTATGGGTAAGAGTCAATTCCTCCCCGGCAGCCTTTTCTGCAAACAATATGCTTCGTTCCTGCTCGGTTCTAGACGGCGGCGTTTGCGAATTGAGTCCCCGGCATACGTAGGAGGGTTCATCGGAGGAGGGGTCGATGGTTTCGAGCTGCTGGAGGATCTGCCGACATTGGTTCTTAAAAACATCGATTTTCTCGGCGCTGAGATACCGCCAAGCAACGTCTAGCGACACACCAGGGATTCGAGACTCCACTGTGACGTTTCTCCCCTCGATGGTCCCACAGAAGCATATCACTGGAACCGCAACACCAATTTCCTTAAGCGCATCTTCGGCTTTCCGGGCTGCTGACAGTGCATTTGCATTCACGCAAGAGTATCGTTCCGCAGCTGGGCCATCGGCGACTTCGCGATCGACCCAAATGACCACGCCGCCTGCAGCAAAAGCCTCCCTTGGCCCTGATACACCAAGTGAGTTCTCTGGAATGCAAAATTTCCTCGCGATGTCCTGCCAAAAGGCATTCGCATCTGGATCCGACTGGTACCAGCGCTTGTAGTGAGTGGTGAAATCGTCGGGTTGCGGGCTGTAGCGTCCATAATGCGCGCTTTGCGCAAGGAAAGGATCGTCTCGCGGGATGCGCTCTGGATTTGTTTCGTAGGGATTGACCGTCATTGTGGTGCCTGCGATCTCGGCTGACCCGTTCAAGTGATTTGTGCTCGTCTTCATCTCCACCACTAGGGCCAAAGCCGTGTAAATGAGCTTGATAGACTATGCAGTTTCCCGCTGAGGTGTCAAATGGTATGCAGGTAGCGTAAGATCAAGTCTGGGTGGAGTAAACGGATCACGGTAGCGAAAGGCGTGGACTAAGTCAAATGCACACAGGTATCGGAAAGGATCGGAAAGGTCGACGGCATTATGGAACTTGCATCGGTGTGTTTGTCGTCCAATATCCAGTATAGGGCCTCTTCACACTGGCAAGGCAGGCAGCATGCGGCCAGCAAAAAGATCTCCAGCGGATTTCTGGCAGGGATTGGTGCGTCCTTCAACTGCTCACCCTGAGATCTGTCACTCCTCCAATTCAAGTTCAGGGGTATGTTCACAGCGACAGGTTGGCAAGCAAAACCTCAAGATGGGTTCTTGATCATGCACAGCAGTAATCAAAAGTCTGTCATCACAAGTCCCTTGAATCGCAAACGCAGATCGGCACAAAGCGAAGGCGGTGAGAAGCTCGGTGACCCGGCACGTGATAGTCGCGCTTTAGCTTTTAACGCGCTACGCTGCGGTCATTACGGGTTGCACATAGATCCTCGCAATCAGCATTATTGAATGTCCCTCATGGTGTATGACATTTTCGACAGATTAATTGGTTGTTGTTTTACCACAAATCTCGCTATAAAATGACAAGGTCAGCTCCTGTATTGTATATACCTCAAACAGTCTCTTTTACAACAGTTTGAGTACTTACTACTTGTTATATTTGTAGGTACTAGTCTTTGGTTATTTATAGCACGGACGTCCTTGTTATTTTATAGCAAGATTAATGGTAAAGCAACAAGCAATCAATCTGATCAAAAATGTCATACGCTTTAACGGACATTCTGTCCGAGTTTTGCGTAATTGTCGTGCCGCCATTGACTTAGGCCTAGCGTGCTTAGTGAATAGCGGTTCTAATCTAAGACCTTTCCAATAGCGATGCCAATACCTAGGTATGCACTCCGGCCGATCCTGATTAAGCGTAGAAGGATCAGAAGGTCATGGCCAGGAACACCCTCCAATTTTCAGTTCCTCTCCACTTTTTCTCAATATCACCCAACGACCTTAAGCCCAAGTATCGTTTGTTTCATTTCTTTCCTACACTATTTTCCCAGTTTACGCTCTATTAGGTTTCACTGCTTTTCCAAGTCTTCGGGTCAACTGTTACTTCGATCGTTACCGACGTTCACTGATACCTTCAACATGGACCCTTGGAGAGAGTATTGGGAGGTGTTTACAGCGCTGCACTGCATCGGCAACACAACTTTTGGCCTATTTTACAATTATAAAGTATGTCCTCGATATCTCATTTTGAAAGTCACCTGAGTGGTCTACAGAACTGGCTGCTGGAGACATGGATTAAAAGACTTGAGAGTCGCGTTGAGAAGCTGGAGATGAGAGCCATCTCCAGACGTCGGGTCTCGAGAAGCCGCTCAGAGAGTCTCACTGAGAATTTGAAGTGAATATCTTGCCCGGATCCAGGTAGATTGAGCCTTACCCTCTGCATATATGACTTTGGGACCAATCGGATTAGCTTGCCAGAGGTTGGTTCAACTCGACGTGCTGTTGCAGAGTGCTCAAGACAGGAGACGCCTGAATGTATGTACTGGGCGACAAGGTTGAAGGTGGTACCGGTATTGCTCAGATAAAGTTGAATTGGGGATTAATACGTACAGGGATATTCGAAATCGGCTTCCATGTTTTACACAGAGAAACTATCTCAAACCCTAACGCTAAGGCGATGGTGAAACTACCTAGTCCCGATATAGCTAGATTGCAGATCACCTAGGTACATATATGTCCAGAGGGGAAACTGTTTTCGAATTCTACTGTAATCAAAAAGACCTTTGCAAGGCTGCAAAAAGTCTTCAAGTCTTGACTTAAAAGGAGGAGCTTTCTCCTCAGCAATCCCCTCTATTCACCTCTCCGATTCATTCAAATTTATCAATTTATCCATATTCACAAATTCACCATGCAGCCCAGAAATCTTGTCTTTGCTCTTGTGGCCTTCGGCACCAGCTTCGGTCTTGCTTCTCCTACTCCCGATAACGACGTGACCCAAGCCGCTCAATCCTGCCCTGAAAAATATCGATTCTGCGGTGTATGTTGAATTTCCCGTGAATGATTAACTTGTCGCTCTTTCGAAAGCAAAATTAACGAAATACAGACTTGCAACGGTTACTCCTGCAAGATTGTAGCTACCAATCAGTCAGTTCTTCCCTCTTCCTAAGTCATGGTGATGTATTAGGAGCACGTTTGCTAATTTTTCAAAAGTAAATGCAACCACGGAAGTGTAAGGAACCCTGATCTCTAACACTTAAACCAAGGTTCGCAGGTGAATATCCAGCGTTCAAAGACTAATAGATCATATAGTGCGTTGGTCCCGGTGGCGGTGATGGAGCCATTTGTGGAACTCCCGACGGCATGAGCATTACCTGCCCCGGTAGTGGCTAAAGGAGTTAAATGGTTTTTGGAGGATCTAAAGATCGTGCTTTGATGACGATCAACGTTCTGATCCTCTGAAATCATAAGGCCGAAGCGCCCGCCTTTCCGACGTGATATGAAAGCTGTTTACGTTCGATACTGTCTTTTCCGTGCCCTTTCTATGATCGTCTAACGAGATTTGTTATGATTATTCAAATCAAGTATTGAGTTGCCTACCCCTAGAAGAGTAAAACCCTTGATAGATTGCACCAAACCCTACCCACAGACCTATAGTTTCAAAGTCAGGATCTAAACCTAACCTCAATATCTTTTACGGGTTAGTCATTTTCACCCATCGTAGCCCATTATGGTCTGCGAGGCATTTTTGAAGTATGGCAGTAAACGAGAGAGCTTTTCTTTCTCGTTACCTCTATACAGATGCCTCTCTTTCGCTATAACCTCTTTACTACGATCATATGTTCCAGCAATTTGTTATTGTTGTGTAAGGCTACCTAAGTGAGAAATTGTTTCGGTTGAAAAATTATTATAATACTAATAGTAGAAAACTACCACTAGCTTCACTTGTTATAGAACGGATGTAAGAATATTGTAGGGTCAGATAGAAGGCCTCCAAATTACCCTTATTGGCCGGTGAAAATCAGGATTTTATCAAGTTACTGATGAAACGTTCCTTCCACTCCTCATTCAGACCAGGTTTTTTTAACCACATGCGTACCATTAGCTGCACTAATCGATGCAGCGAAAATACCATAGTATCTTCACCATTGACAGTAAGGAAATAATCCCTTAGGGTCGCAATGTCGTTCTCAAAATCGTCATTTACGTCGTGTTCAGACAAAGATTTCGTATCCCCATCGGTTGATATGTCTCCAAAATCTCGAAGAGAACCCAAAGATCCACGGTTTCTGTCTATGTCTTGCACTCGGAGAAGATCCTTTGGGATTCCCTGCCATTCGAAAAAGCCCATGAGATACAACCCAGGTTTCAGGTGATTGCTGCCGCACTCGGTGGCGGTATTCGGGCGAGTCGAGATTTTCCTTGGAAAAGCCAGTCTTGAACAGACCACCAAGGGCTAGCTTGACCACACCCCTCCCCCCCCAAAACCAACGAAAACTATCCTAGACCTAGGGATCGATGATTTTTCGTTGATTTGATCGAGGAGTTCATCGCGGCTGACAAAAGTTGGATCATGCGGGAACTATAGTGGCTCTGGGAGGGGTTCTGGTTGCTCTAGGACGGAAAGCCACTATTAGTCCTTCATTCTGATCTGGACCCAATTTTTAGGCGATTAGAAACTCACCAAATGTATAGTATATGGGCCCGCGACTGGTACCCACCTGTAACCCCTGATTCTGGTCGCCAAACGATATCGAGGTCATTATCAACGATGCAGATGATTTTCAAATATCGGGTAAAAGAAAGTTGCCGGGACTATTGTTTAGGGCCTACCCTCGGCCTCACTCTCAGGTGACTTTTTGGGCACTACTGCGCTATTCAAGCAAAATGTCTACGCGCCTATCACTCGGCCAGTCAACATCGGCGTATTACCGCCCTACCCTACCCAAGTCCTCGTGGTGAAGGAGTGCGGGCTGCGATCCGGCCGTAGTAATCCACAAGCTCAGAGATTTATCGCGGATGAAATCTGGTCTGGAGAAAGGCAGATTTAGAACGGTCATGTACCGTGGATGTTTGTCTCGTGGCGGGGGTCAAGGTGATTAAACTTGTGAAGACTGCGAATGACGTACCCGGTCCGACCCAATTCCCATGATAATCCAACGTTTTGATGTGTTGGTATTGTCAGGTACTTTACAATCCCATTCCTGACGCACAGAAATGATCTGCAGTCTAGCCAGATTTGGAGTAGGCAGTTTCACCATCAGCTTGGCGTTAGGGTTTGGGAGAGTTTCTCTGTGTAAAACGTGGAAGCCAATTTCGAATCTAGCTGTACTCTATCTCAGGACTCGAACCCTATTGCTTCTTTAGACTTTGGATATACACTTGAAAAGTTATAAAAAGTTATAACTATGTAGAAGCACATAGTAAAAGTGTGTCAAAATAAGTCATGTAGCAAGTTAGACATGAAGTGTCGACTGGTTAGTACATCGGACCCTGCATGGCTCATTTCATACTATACATTAGACAGCCAGTCATCGCAGACTGCAATATTAAGACTAGCAAAGAAGATTTCTACGCAAAGCGTCATAGACTGAGGGTATAAACTTTTTTGATTTCGTAGCCAGAGGCTAGTCTATCCCCCACATGCCACTCGATTTAACCCCTATGGCTCACTCTCCAGTATGGTATAATTCCAACTCAAAAGGCGAGTTACACAGAACAGTCCGAATCAATCGACAGTCGGGCCCAAGATTGGTCAAAGATCGAGGGAGCGAATTTACTCCTCATCATCCTCAGCCTCGTCGTTGACGACGTTGTAGAAGCGGAGCTCGTAAACACCCTTGGAGGTGGAGACGACGCGGAGCCAGTCACGGAGCTGCTGCTTCTTGAGGTACTTCTTGGTCCTAGGGAGCGATTGTGGTCAGTCGAGTGACGTGGTGACGGAACTGCGTGGAGAGGTACTCACAGGTACTTGAGGTAGCGACCAGAGAAGGGGATGTGAGCAACGACCTCGATCTTGCCCTCGCCAACCTGGGAGATGACGACGTTGTCACCGAGGTTGCCGATACGGCCCTCGACCTTGATGCGGTCGTGGAGGAACTTCTCGAAGGCGGAGACATCGAAGATCTTGTCGCTAGCGGGCTGCGAAGCGTTGATGATGAACTGAAGAGTCCTGTTAGTCGACTCTACACGATCGATATCTCGAGTATGCAAAGACTTACCTTGTGGGTGACCTTCTGGGCCTTGCGACCACGGGCCTATTGAGGGGAAACAACTGAATTAGCCTACTGCTCCATAGTTTTGAGAGCCCCGGTGGCAGTCTCGGTAGACATCATTCTTGCGACGAGGTCACCGGATAGATTTTTCAATATCCGGTGTTCGACAAGATGCAAGTGTCTGCCGAGACATGGCCATTGGGGGGAACAGCAAAGCGGTTCACGGAGTATTCAACGTACAGCAGGGGGAGCCATTGTGAATGAATGGGGGGATTGAGTGATGTAGGGGAAAAAGGTCGCAAAGAGGTGAATATCCTGCGCCGGCGAGAGGGATGGTCGGAAGAAGAGCCTCTGTACTGTGGTGGAGCCCGTTTGGCTCGAAAATTCACAGGCGCGGTGTGTGGGCTAGTCCTATTTTGGAAAGTCAGGGCAGGGGTTTACAATATCACATGATAAGCTAAGTGCGTAGGTCACGGGACTGGATGCTCCCGTTGACTCATACGGCTTACGATATCTGATTGGCTCTCTTAGACCAAGCTAGTGGCGGTAGTGGCGCACAGACCCTCCAGATGTACTTAAATACCTGACCCTTCCCGCCGTCCTTCCTCTTCTTTTCTTTTCTTCTTTAGCTCTCTTTGCCAATTGGCTTAGATCAAGTGTAGTATCTGTTCTTTTCAGTTTAATCTCTGAAAGATGTCTAAGGACATCACATTGATTA
>JGI24509J20081_1000421_pt1 | contig 14831 bp, 8 predicted proteins | sample LinPmetageLP29_FD_20081 | JGI IMG/M metagenome (IMG submission 20081) | reverse complement strand
AAAAAAAAAAAATTCAAAGATTTGTCTCCATGAGTTGTGGGTACCCCGGCATCTGGTCCAATGATGGCGGTCACGGTGGAGACGAATCCATGGTACGAGAGCATTGACACAAATGTCGTGACCGGCCCGTCTAGAGATTCCGGAGGAAAAAAGAAGCTTGTCTCGCACATGGTTGAAGGTTCCTAGAATCTTTCGTTTGACTCTGGAGGACTCTGGAGTCTCTTTGTGGAGCATAGGTGCAACTTCACTACAACTGCTCGACCATGGAGAAGTCAAACCACTTCACGGACATCCGGCCAGATGCCAAACCTGAAGAGTACGATGCACACGATGCGAACCTCAAAGGGGAGATGGAACTGAATGTCGGCGGTCGCGGAGCTACTCAGCGTCGCCTGCGGAACTACCAGGTCACTATGATCGGTTTCTGTAGTGGCATTGGAACTGGTTTGTTCGTAGGAACGGGTTCAGCCTACGCCAAAGCTGGCCCGGCCGGTTTGCTGCTCGCCTATATCGTCGTCGGAATGGTGCTGTGGTGCGTGATGCAGAGTATCGCCGAATTAGCCACTCTGTTTCCCACTGCAGGATCGTTCCCCCACTGGGCTACTCGCTTTATCGATCCAGCTGTCGGTTTCTCGCTCGCCATCTCCTATGGATATTGTTATAATATCGCAATCGCCTCTGAAACCTCTGCCGCTGCCGTCATCGTTTCCTATTGGACAGATCTAACGCCGGCTGTGGTCATCTCGGTTGGTTTGGTTCTGATATTGGCAATCAATCTCTTGAGTGTACGTTTCTATGGCGAATCCGAAGTCATCGGCGGCGCCGTCAAGGTTCTTTGCTTCCTGGGCTTGGTAATCGTGTCCATTGTCATCACATCTGGCGGTGGTCCGAACCATCAGACGATCGGCTTCCGCTTCTGGCACCATCCTGGCCCTTGGACGAACTATAACGGCATCACCGGGCCCACCGGCCACTTCCTCGGATTTTTGTCAAGCTTCGTCAATGCCTCGTTCAGTTTCATCGGCGTTGAGACCGTCGTCATCACCGCTGCCGAGTCTGTCGACCCTCACCGTGCCATTCCCAAGGCTGCCCGTCGAGTGACCTACCGCATTGCCTTTTTCTATATCCTCGGTGCCCTGCTGATTGGCATTATCGTGAGCCCGCAAAACAAGGCTCTCACCTCCGGCTCGGATAACGCCAACAGCTCTCCCTTCGTCGTCGCCATCAAGGAAGCTGGTATCAGCGCCCTGCCGTCTATTGTGAATGCCTGTATCCTCATCGCCGCCTGGTCCGCCGGTAACTCGTACTGCTGGGTTGGATCGCGTATGATTGTGGCCATGACCACCGACCACCAGCTGCCCCAGTTCTTTGGCCGCTGCACCAAGAGTGGTGTTCCATATGTTGCAGTTGTTACTTCCTGGCTATTTGGGCCTCTCGCTTATTTGAGTAAGTCTCCCTTGTTCTCTTAGTATTGATTGTTCACTAACGAGGGATTAGGTCTTGGAACTGGCGGTGCCGCACAAGCATTCACCTGGCTTCTCAACCTCAGTACCGTTGCTGGGCTGATCGCATGGGCCACTCTTTCCTTCTGCTACCTCCGCTTCTATGCCGCCATGAAAGCACAGGGTGTTTCCCGGGACACGCTGCCCTGGAAAGCGCCGCTGCAGCCGTATGCCGGATGGGTCGGCTTCATTGGATCTACCATCATCACTCTGATCGCCGGCTTCCCGGTTTTCCTCAAGGGTAACTGGAATACATCGAGCTTTGTCGCCTCATACATTGGCATTCCCATTTTCATTGTGCCGATTCTGGGCTGGAAATTGTGGTATAACACCAAGGTGAGTACTTCAACTTTCACTTTTCACTCTCTTGGGACATTCGCTAATTCATTCTCTGTAGTTCCAACGTGCCGCCACCATCGACCTCTGGTCCGGCCGTCTCCAGGATGGAGAGATCACGCCGGGCAAACCGCCCACCACCGCATGGGGTCGTTTTGTCGACTGGATCGCATAAATGCATTTTAGAATTTGTATATAGTTGCATAGCATTCAGCGAAACGCGATGACTCACTCAAATTGTCCATTTCTACCGGTTTTGTAGTCGATTCATTTTCGCATGCTAGAATCTGTAGCATGGAACCTCTCCCGGAGCTTCGCGATGTCGCGATGAGATGCTTTGCAGCAGCCGCCCACTAGGAATGATTCAAAAGGGCCCTTTGCTTGGGCGTCATTGACTACTTGCACGAGTTGGGTTTCCCAGGAGCGCTGCATTTTGATCAGCTACACACCCTCGCAACAAAAGACAGACTCCTTACCGTGTCTCGCTCACCCTCCGTATTATCGGGCTTCTCCCAAACCTGCGTCGTAGTGTTATAAACCTCCCCATTCGTACCATCGGGATACAAAACCAAAGTCGGGGCAGCAGACAGCTGGCCCCCAGCAATAGCCTCCGAAACACAAGCGCCAAACTTATCAATCAAACCATCGAGCTTATGAACTTTGGTACAATTGATACCAATGCCCCACGGCATAGCACCATCCAAAGGCCCAACAGCAGCATTAACAACCTGCTCAACAGAACCCCCATCAGGCAACAACTCGTCCTCCCTTGGGAAAACACAAGCAATCCAAAACGGCACCGTGATGCCCGAATCCTTAAACGCCCTCCTCACAGCACGAACCTCATCAAGTCTCGGCAGAGTCTCAAATGCAACATATTGCACTCGCCCTGCCAATCCTCCCTCCGCCTCAATAAATAATCTCAACCGATCCAAATGCCACCTATAAAGTGCCTCTTCACTGTCATGCGCGGCATCGTACGCACCACTATACTCCTGTCCGGGAATCATACACGCTCCATACGGGCCCAGACTCAGCGCGATCTTGGTACTGCTGCTCCCCTTTGCGCGCTCGGCAACCTCCACAGCCGTGCGCAGGTACCCGCCTACAGCCTCGATGGGAATGCCATTGGGATGTTTGGCTGTCTTGGTAAGAGCGAAGCCTGAGGGAGATACCTGGTAGGTTGCTGTGAGGAGTATGTCCACGCCGGCGTTGACGAAGTCGGCTTGACAGACTCGTAGTGTTGTTGGGTCTGAGACTAGCATGTGCGAGGACCAGAGGGGTGTGTTGGTACTATCGAAGCTCACGCCGTATTGGTCTTGGAGGGAGGTTCCTAGACCGCCATCTAGGATTTGAATTGAGGTCATTGTGCCCGGGTGAGTGAGGTCGAGGTGAAGTATTGTCAGATACAAGTGAAGGAAGTGTAAGCGTCTAGTACTTCAGATGTCGACTCGGCCCTGTACGCCCCACATCTCGGCAGAATTACAGATCTCTTTCTGTCTCGCTTCAGTATCAAATTGGGGAGCTTAGAATGTAAGCAGCCAATCAGCAATCAAATTGACTGCAATCATCAGCATCATTGGTCTAGTGGTAGAATTCGTCGTTGCCATCGACGAGGCCCGTGTTCGATTCACGGATGATGCATTACTTTTTGTTCTGCTTTTTATTTCATCTTTTCATTTCCCCCAATGTACACCGTCTCTAGTGTACTTGTACTGATTTCCCCGAAGTTGTACCCAAAACAAACTGCGATAAAGTTGATCTGCGTGGGCACGTGGCGCACACCGAACGACGCCACCGCAACTTCATCCCTCCAACACACTCCAGGTTGGCCAAGATGGATCTCAATCTCTACATTCTAACCGCAAATTGTGCTCGCAACTTGATCGATGTTGACCTCTTCGCGGATCATTTCTTCGACGTGCTTCCCACGTCAGGTGCCCAGAGCTTCCCCGCACCCGAGTTCATCGTGCTCTCTTTGCAGGAGATAGCTCCCATCGCCTACTCTTTCTTGGGCGGCTCGTACCTGGTTCCTTACTTTGAGTCATTCGTCAATGCTGTCAAGAAAGCTACTGCGAGAAAATGGAACGAACCCTACGTGAATCTAGTCCAGGACAATACGGGCATGACCGGGTTGATGGTGTTTGCGCGCGCTGATATTTCCTACAAAGTTTCATGGATCGACATGGCCCACGTTGGCTTTGGTGTTCAAGAAATGGGCAACAAGGGGGCTGTTGGAGCGCGTCTGGGCTATACTATCGATGACGACTCGTCCAAAACCATCGATTTAACATTTGTTGCGGCGCATCTGGCACCCATGGAGGATGCCCTGGAGCAAAGGAACCTCGACTGGAAAAGCATCGTTGAACGCCTAGTTTTCTCCCATAAAGATATCGAAGGAGAGTCAAACAATGAGGAAAACACAGCTCTCTTGAATCATCACAGATCTTCCCATTCAGAAGACAGTCGTCGGGATCTCTTCGCACCAAGCTCTTACGTCTTCCTCGCAGGAGATTTGAACTATCGCACTTCCAACGTTAGCCCCACCAAGGCAGACATTGTCCGCTTCCCACGGTGCAACGTCAGCAGCGATGACCCAGCACACTATTCGCATCTCTTCAAGGAAGACCAACTGATTCGCGAGATGCGCAACGGCCGAAGTTTCCACGGCCTCACCGAAGCCCCGATCAACTTCCCCCCAACATATAAATACTCCGACGCAGCGCGACAAGCAGCAAAGCTAGGTATCGACACAGAATCGGAATGGAAATGGTCGAACCACCGCTGGCCCAGCTGGTGTGATCGGATCCTCTTCCTCGACAGCCCATCATGGGTCGGTGAAGGCGGGCACGTCAAGCCCCGAGCATATGATGCCCTCCCACTATTCCCGCAGTCGGACCATCGCCCCGTTGCGCTGGCTGCAACGGTCCCTCTGACGCAATCGACGGAGCCATCGGGTCTGGATCACATGGACTCAAGATCCAGAGCGGTGGCTCCGTTTGCAATTGATCCTAGCTGGAAGAGTCGGCGGGATGTCGCTCGACGGAAGGAGTTGGTGGTGGGTATGCTGGCCTACCTCGGGCTGACATGGGAAGGTAATGGACTGCTCCTTGCATCGACGTTGGGTCTTTTGGGCGCATGGGTTGTGCTTCGGTCTCTCTGGGAAGTTTAAGTCAATCTAGTCCAATATCGTTGCGTTTCGGGTAATCTGCAATACCAAGTAGTAAACTTCAGATTGAGTTACCTAGGCGGATAGCTTCGTCAGACTCGTGACATTTCATCTGATAAACTGCAGCTGTCCCAGGCCGGTAGAATGACAGCTCGCAAACAGGGGTTCGCCGGAACCATCAACTGCCTTCAGTCGACGGGAGGCTTACATGAGCGGAGCCCAAACGGTCTAGATGCAGCTGATGGGATATACCCGTGTCAAAGCAAATGATCTCACCCTTCCGATACCACTTTTCATGTCTAGCAGTGACGGTTGAGGCTGCGTCTGGAGCTGCATCTGCCGCTGCTGTCATAGTAAGGTTTACCATCCACGGTCATACGTTACGTAGAGTATAGGTCCAGGTCCAGGTCCAGATCCAGATTCCAAGGCTCGTGTTGCATAGCCACAGCCACAGCCTACTTGATGCTTCCACCGTCTTCTAGATGATCTTGGTGCCTTACCCATATGTATGTTCTTTGGTTCTTTGGCGGTCCGCTACATCCGAACTGCAGTTGTCCTTGGACTGGGCCTGTCATATTTGGGGTTCCATGGCTGGGTGGCTGCCATTGATTTCCTGGACATAAGACGATAGGTCGAATGGAGGACTTAGGGTGCCGGTCGCATCCGTAATCTTAAACGTCTGCCCGAGCCGTAGACCACATGAGTCTGTCAACTGACCTGAGAGCTAGAGCCCGACAAATGGAACATCTCCCGCTGCCAACCCTGTGCGACCGGCGATGGGTTGACGAAAGCATAATTTGCCAGGTTCAGTAGGAAAATGCAAAGTAGAGGAAGAGAAAAAAGAAAAAGCAAAAAAAAAGTACAAAAAAAAAGTACATCCCCTAGAGACTCTTGACCCAAGGATCAAGCTTTCTTTCGGCTCTCGGCCTGGAATACATGACATTGATGTTGACAATTCGGACTCTTCGGGTTTCTAAGCGGGACGTTCAAGGGCTCCACAGCCTCCACAGGACCACCGAACGAGCTACGTCCATGTGAAAATGACGATGGATCAGGTGATGTATGACCTCGGACTTTACTCCTGTCATTACAGCAAAAGGGATGTGACACGGACAGGGCTGATACCGATGCCAATAGTTACCAGTTACTCCTATAAGGGGCAACAGATCCTAATGAGCAGCATCTCATCACCTGATTGGTCTAAGAGTGCAAACAGACCCAAATGGATCAATCGAGAAAATCACAATCAAAATCAAAATTAAAATCAAGCTGTGCGAGTGGGGCTTCCAGAATAACCGATGTTCGAACTGGAACTGGAACTAGAACGGGACCTGGACCTGGACCTGGACCTGGTCCGGAACGGTTTAGGGATCTGGATTCTAGAACCTCGATCCTTTCAAGCTTCCAAACTTCTACCTTCGAACTTCTAATGCCTAACGCTAATGCCTAGCGCCCTCCACCCTACACTCTGCACCTCGGTACATGGAGCAGGAATTCATCTCGAAACAGAGGGAATGAAGAAAGGGGGGGAAAAGGGGGCGGGGGAAAGGATGGAAAAGCTCACGGAGGGTTCAGTGCCACGTCGGCATTAGGCACAAAAGGTGAGAAACACTCAATCTGATTCCTCCTATCACCTGCTCCACTCGGCCCTGTAATATAGGGTGAGACTGCGAGTCATTCCAGTGCGATCCGGGCCATGCACCAACCCGTAGATGCATTCCTTTTGTTCCCTGCCTCTACCCTCATTGGCCCGCCCCTTCCTCCCCATGCATCGAAGACAGGCATCTAAGCAGATCAGAAACCCGCATTGTCGGGAAAGGGATCGACCGATCTACCTGTGAACGGGGTGCCATGGGTATTGAGATCTACCAGGTGTGTACAATTGTATAATCATTACACTGTATGTAATGTCTTCCTATGGTTAATGTACATACCTAGTGTTTAACTAGTGTAGGACGAGGTAATGTCCAAGAATACGGAGGTATAGAGAGGCTCAATGATGCCTTTTATCTGGCTAGTCATTTCCCAGATTGGTCAGTAAGAAGAGAATTAAAAACGATATACAAGTGATAAACATGATCATCATAAAGAGGGATTTTCGGAGAAAAAAACCTAGGAACCTTCCGTTGGAACGAACAACCCCAGTCTATAACGAACGGCTTACCCGTAACAATGGAACCCTAAAAGTTTGTAGTCCTCCTTTTTTTAATAAAAAAAAAAAAAGAAAAAAAAAAAAAAAAAATTAAAAAATTACGGATCTCTAGGGCTCATGGATTTGAGCTTTGAGCCTCTCTGAATATAAGACCCGTGAAACCCCTGGGAACTTTCCCTTGGATCTCTAAATCTTCTACCATTTTTACCATCTTCATCCTTGCAAGGTCGTCCCTGAAGCTAGCGCATTCCTATTCGAAACCAATCCGACGTCATCACCGCTGAGTCCTCTTTTTTATGCTTCGGTGCTAGTTTACCTATCATCGAGCTTTTAGAGTTCAGAAGTTCTCCTTTTGGCTCGGAGATTCTTTAAGAGATCTAAGTCCCACACCGCGATTCTCTCCCGAATCTTCTTCAACTATTCACTTGAACTCTGCAACTCTCAACAATCTTCAATCTTCGATCTTTCGCATCCACCCACATAACCACCTTTCAGTTCCATCCTTTGTTCCTCTTACTTTCCGCAACTATTTCCCCGCGACTACCCCGCAGAAATTCATCTCTCATCCACCATGTATTCCTGCGTCAACTACCCCCGTGGCTGCCGAGGTCGTGTCAACAAGCAGGGCGCCAAGTGCGCTGACTGCATCGTGAGTACCCTTTCACTTTCGTCTTTACCAGACTTGTGTCCTTGCGGGGATTCACATTAACCTCACTTCCAGAGCTTGAACCTGCGACGCCCGGCGTTTGCATCTCCCTTTGCGCAACCGCGTGACTACAAGCGGGTGCTGCCCTCGCAGCGCCTCGCCGACTCCTCCAAAGATACTCCCGAGCTGTAAGGCGCATCACCCTTTCTAGGACGGTCCGGACTTGCCAGGCACGCATATCTGGAATACAACCAGCAGGCTGGCACTGAGTTTTTCTTTCTTTTACTTCCTGGATGACGGACCTTCCATGTTACCATCATATGCATCGCCGGGAGTTAGATTTGGTACACCATGAGGATGGCGGCTGGCGGCTCTTTCGTTATGAATTTCCTTTCTCTTTTTCGCATCTCTTCTTACACCCGTTCTGGGTGCTGAAAGATGCCTTTTCCACTCGCTTTGCGTTTTTTCCTATGGGTTTCTCTGGGTTTCTTTTACAGGGAGCAGAGACGGTTTACTGCATGGAGGATAGATCATTGCATGGATTACCGGCACTCATGGACCTGCCACTGGTGGGCAGTGGCGCTGATGGGACTCATTGTATGGTCGATTGGTGATCGACCTCTCGTTTTTCTGTTTCCTTGCGCATACGTCTCTCCTATGTCCATGTACTCTTTGCTTTTTGCTTACGTTCGCTATGCCATACCCCCTATGTCTTGCTTTCTACTTGAAATGATAGTTCTCCTAGGATAGTTTCGGGTCAGATACCTCATCGCATTGCTATTATGCCCCTCATTTTTTCACACCGCCACACCTTATTCTTGTAATCCACACTATATTGGGACTGCCAAGGACAGCGACCAAGCTCCCATTCACTCAAACCGTGTTTCGACTAGAACCGCCCAATCCTATCGATCGGAAGTATACACAGCCACATTGCGCCACGCTGAGATGCTGAGATGCTTAAATCCCTGTCATGGGCCGCATCCTTTGAAACAGCCCCATCAACCATCTACCGTCTCGAGAGACATGCATCTTTCCAGTATCTTCCATGCGTGGCTAACGGCTAGCCCCGATCCTGGGTCAGGTTCTCAGCCACGCCTGGTGGATCCCCCTAATACAGTAGTGCCGGGTCAGAGCACGTGTTGACATTATGTTTCGAGGCCATTACAAGCCGATAGGATTCCCTTTCAAATTCCCATTCACATCGTAGTGGAGATACGCTCATAGGGTAAATCGGAGTAGGGAGGTGGAATCGCAGGATCTCGAGTTTGAATCAGTTTCACCTTCCAACGGAGTACTCCGCAGAAACAAGAAGCTCGTTTCACATTGTTTAACTTCGCCACACTTCAACTCAAAACAGGGAAGTTTGTCTCTCATTACCCCCACCCGTCTCATTGACAGTTCACCATTCATGTTCGTCGTGGACTACCCTAGTCCCCCTAATGGACCCGGGGACACGAACGCCAACCAGAACTGGTGGTCCCCGATTCGGTCCCACCCGACCACGAGAAATAATGACGATGGTAGGAACACAGGACCTGTCGATCGCATGCGGGGGATCATGGATGGAATTATGTTCCTATGTACTCCGTAAGGTACGTATCTGAAGCGAATTCGATATTCAGAGTTGAGGGGAAAACATCGCTAATCTGATCTAAATCATCATAGTTGAAGACTATTCTGAACCGAGAAAAATAGAGAAATAGATGGGGATGCTTTTCCTGTTCGTTCTCGTTTTTGTGGCCCCCCTTTTTGAACTGGAACTCAGCCACAGGTCAGTTTAGTTTGTTTCAGCGACGTGGGGATCGTTGACTCCACTGTTTCCTCAGGGGTGGCTTGTGTGTTGTATTTGTATTTACCGTTGCTGTCGAACTGTTATTTTCTGCGGGTTTTGGGCTGTGGCTTGGTTGATCGAGGCTGATCGTGTCCTTCAAGGCTGACTCTGACTGCAGATGTGGATCACTGCGTAGTGGATGCCCAATCCCTTTACTGGGCCTTGACTCGTTTCTATATCCAACACAGCCGGGATTCCGTAGTCTGATGGGCCTATGGGGGATGGCAATTTTGGTCTTTTTGCTTTGTGCGGGCTCGAGCGTTGAGTGGATGTCAAGTGGACTTCGCGTTGAGCTTTTCCACTGCCGTAGCCTGGCGATGCCGGCGGAACTGGATCCTGCTCTATTGATGGAGGGAGTTCGCAGGCCTCGAGTCTTGTATAACTATGTAGAGCTCTAAACTGACTCACTGTGACTCAACCTGACGCACCACAAACAAACGCAAGGTTCCCAGAGTTTAGATATTTGGAAAGGAGTGAGCGCCCAGTACAAATGTAGCAAAAATCACATATTCCATCTCAGGTTCCATTTTGTTTTCATGGCAGACCCCGATTCTCCGCCGATGCCCGTTCATCTCGACGGACGAACTCTCGAAGGCGGCGGTCAGCTCATGCGGAATGCGCTGGCACTTTCAGCTTTGACCGGTCGCGCAGTAACAGTCGACCATATTCGAGGAAATCGAAAGGGAAAAACAGGACTGAGAGCATCCCACGCGGCCGCGGTCAAGCTTCTGGCAGAGATCAGTGGCAGCAAAGTCGACGGTGACCGAGTCGGCTCACAGTCTGTGACTTTTTCACCCCAAACTCCTCAAGACACACTTCGCCAGAAGAACAACAGAATTCTCATTTCACTTAACATCGTCTCAGTACAACCTGAATACAACATTCATTTGTCATCACCGGGCTCGGTCTTTCTCATCTTCCAGGCCTTTTACCCATATCTACTATATGTGGGATCTCGAGCTGGCTCAGAATGTATCAAGGTGACCATCACTGGCGGTACCAACGGTACCGATTCACCTTCATATGACTACGCCGCCCAAGTCATGGCGCCTAACTTTGCCAGACTCGGTCTTCCTCCTCTTTCCATGACTCTGCACAAGCGTGGATGGTCAGTAGGGGTGCCAGAAATAGGCTCGATCAGCTTCTTCATCCACCCTCTTGCGCCAGTGGGAATTGGACCGGACGGTTTGAATGACTCGGAGCTGTCTACACAAGGAGCAAAGGCAGAGACGGAGACTATGGCGGCTGAAACACGTTTCCCGCGAATAAATATCATGGATTACGAGCGTGGGGACATCACTTGCATTGAACTTACTGTCCTCGCCCCGGACGAGCCGTTCTCACAGGGAAAAACCTCGGGGGCGACAGTGCGCAACTTTGTCAAAGGACAAACGCGTCGGGCCTTACGCAGGGCATTGAAAGAGTTGAATCCATCGATCTCCGAGGCATCAGATTCGCAGTCAGATGAGAGCTCAGAACAAGACACCCGCATACCCATCACAGTACATATATCAGAACCAACATCCCATATCAGCCGGTTATACATCCTGATAGTGGCCCACACGTCGACCGGGTTCAGGATCGGTCACGACATTCTTCTGCGGAAAAACCTAAACAAGAGGGGAAAGAAGAAGTCGCATGCAAAGGACGAAGGCCAGAAGTCAGACGTGGACGTTGTCTCTGACCTGATCGATGAATGTGTACAAGGATTTATGGGAGAGCTTATACCGGACAGCAACCATGAATCTGATCATGCTTTTCAACAGAGGTCCTGTCTGGATCGACACATGAGAGACCAAATCGTGGTGTTTGAGGCCTTGGGTGGGCTTCACCGTGATAAGACTAAGACAAGGTCTCAGGTACAGGAGGATGAGCGGTACTGGACTCTTCACACCCGGACTGCGCAATGGGTATGCATGAAGATGTTGGGAGATGATAGCATGGGAAGGGAAGGCTAGAGTGTCCTTCGTTTTCCAAGGATCCCCAGTTCTGGCAACGGCTTCGAACTGTACACCTTCCAAATTAACCATGGCCTGCCTCGCACCTGCCATGACAAGCACCTTCAGACTTCGCCTTATGCCAATACGCCTTGCGCAAATACATTTCCTTCCACTTACTTCCTTCACATCTCCATCACATACTCTATACACTGCATATATTCGCAGCATGTTTTCCTCAAATAGTACAAGAGACCGTCTTCGTCGGTCCATGTCCACTCGCTCCATCCGCAAGACTCCCCGCGGCCCTGAAGCAGGCATCGTCGACCCCCAAGTCGCCAAGGCTCATGCGACAGCTGCAGCATCGCGCGCCATGCGCTCAAGTGAGAGATCATCCGCAGAATCCAGGAGCTCGTACGATCGACTAGGTGGCCCGAAACAGGTGGCTGTGCCCGGGAGACGCCCGGAATCCAGCTTGCAGGAAACGGATGATGGTCTCTCCGTCTACTCGATGCCTGCGGTACCTCCAGTGACACCACGCCAGTCGATGGCAACTGGTGCGGCTCAGCCTTGTGTTGGACAGGTTGTTCCGCCTCCACCGATTACAGACCTCCAAGGCCTGGATGGGCAAGACAGTTCGGCTCCTTCGTCATACCGCCGACTGCGCAAAGCCAAGTCTATGTTCTCGACGAAACAGCGTTCATCACACATTGCCTATACCGCGTCGCCCAAGTCTCCTCGGAATGCTCTTGATCTTGACCGCAGCCCAGGGTTCGAGCTGCCGCGAACACTGAGACCCTCCATCTCTTTCGTCGGCGGAGGTAACCGTCAAGGATCACGAGCCATTCGGCATGCCAAAAGTCATGATGCGGCGATCCAGCTTGCTCGCAGCCAATTCCTCGAGGAGTCCGAGGGAGCAGGTCAGACCAGACTCTCGTCTTTCTTCATGTCCAGGCACAGAAGGGAGCCTAAGCCATTTCGCAAGACATTCCGTGTCACGAGTGACACTGGTATCGGTGGAGTTTCTCCTGAGCAGGCCAGCTTCAAGCGCGCTCGCAGAAGATCGAGGACATTCTCTGCATCCATCAAGAAGGGTCTCAGACGCGTGTTTGGGCTTTCCAAGCCTATCGAGCAGACTTTCCAGCTCCACGACGAGCTTCCTTCTGTCGTTGTCGGAAAGCCTACCGTCGAAGCTCGGCCTATCGGCACCAGCATTGCACCCGATGAAAGCATTAGCGTGAAACATTGGAAGGGGACGAACCAGTTGCAGCCAACACAAATATCTCCTGGTCGTGATAGCATCTGTACATCCTCCTCGCGCGTCACCAGCTGGGCCGATTCGACCGCGGCGAACACTATCACTACTCGAAAGACCGGACATCGCCAGTCTCTGTCCTTGATCGAGGAGCATGGCGACTTGAATCTATCACTTCCTCAGATGCCTGTTCGTACCGGTGCAGAGAACTGTTCGCCTAGATCGAATGCCCGCCGATTTGATGGTTGGGTTAATAGCCAGGATTTATACACTGCGTTGATGCAGCAGATTGGACAAAACGCCGTGCACAACCCGGAAGAGGAGGTTACTTTCGGCACCGTGCCAGAACATCGTGTGATCCCAGAGCGCACCTCCTCCGTTTATTCTTATCGCAGCCGACGATCCATCCGCCGTATCCCGAGTGGAGGTTCTTCGCCTGTATCGTTTGCAACCGCGCACCGAGGTGATTCACAGTCCCCTCGGAGACGATCCCAGCCAAGCAGGTACGTTCAACAATCTCGGGTGTCTCCATACTCGCCTGGTCAGGAAAACTGTCGACCTTTGAGCACCCTTTCAGTCGACAATCATTCCCAGCAGAAATTCCCTGTTGGTGAACAATCGGACGAGTCAACTGGGAGTGTTGTAGTCGCTCATTTTGGGGACCTGAACCAGCTGTCAACATCTTCGAGTGTCTACTCTCGCTCCGCCGGCGGGACCCCCACGAAGGACACCGAGGCTCGTGATGGAGAGGTTCTGGGATCGTACGGAGAGCCGGGTACAGTGACTATCTTCCCTTCCGAGCGCCACAGCTCTCCAGCTTGGAAGGCTAGATCAAATCCTCCCAAGGCCCGTGTGCAGCCAAGCGCTGATTGGCAGCAATGGATGAGCGCGCAGGTTGAGAGGATCGAGAGCACGAACCCTGCGAGGGAGCACGTCCGGGAAACTGCACAGTACCAAGAAGACGAAGATGACTACCTCATGGGCATGGTTCGGCGAGCCCCGGGCCCAGGCTCGGAGTCAACGGTTCGGCCATACGTTGAAGGGTCAGATGAGCAAGTGTGTGACGAAATACAAGCACCGACAGAGCGCAACTTCTCTCGTCCCTTCAGTCGCTCATCTAGTTTGCGGACCATTGTCTCTCCACAAAAGATCGAGCCCAGTTTCGCGGCAGTCGAGCCTATTCACAACCCTCTTGACGTTAATGTCAACGCCAATCATGCTGAGAATGCCCTACCCATACTCGGTGAACTCTCCAACGAAAACTCCGCGTCACCAATGCGCGTCCGATCGACAAATCTGCGCAAAGCGGCCGACTCTCCTACTCCTCAACGCAGTGATGCCGGGTCCCAGAAGCGCACCTGGACCCAGGATCAGTACCGACGCTATTCAGTGCGGCGGCCACTGGCAAACGGAAAGCCCAACTCCTTCCGGTCCATGCGAACGTACCGGGACTACGGTGGCTTGAACAACGAGAATACGCGACAGCAGGAGCAGCACGACCAGATGATGGGCGAGTACCACAAGCTCCAGGACATTCATTCCACAGTCTCCAGCAAACACATGGTGGAGATGTTTTTAAACAGTCGACGCCGTCCAGTGGAGATGGAGCGGTCAACCGACAAAGCGGACGTATTTCTTTAAATTGTGTTCGAAGTGTTTTTGTTCTGGGATTTGGACCGAGCTCGTGTGTTAAGTTTAGGATATATTCTTCCCCGGCCGCTCACTTTGACCATGTCCGCACACGCGTATGTATACCTGGCGAAGTAAAGGGTCTAGTTATACTGCTATTGAAATTCGATACAAGTATTTTTTATTTAGAAACTTCAGAGTTTGATTCGATCCGTTCAAAGAGAAAGGAAAAAAAAAAAAAATACAAACATGTCTGAATTGACAGACTGTAAAAAAGAACTCTCCCTCGGGGAATCGAACCCCGGTCTCCCGCGCTTATCAGTGTTAATGACAAGCGGAAATCATGACCACTAGACCAAGGAAGATGTGAC
>JGI24509J20081_1000419_pt1 | contig 15153 bp, 17 predicted proteins | sample LinPmetageLP29_FD_20081 | JGI IMG/M metagenome (IMG submission 20081) | reverse complement strand
TTGCGGGGTTTTTTTTTTTTTTTTTTTTTTCTCTCTCTTCTTCCACTTGCAGGCGGTAAGCCAGTGTGGGGTGGGGCAATTTAATCTCTACATATACATATACCATAGGTACCTACTACATAGTTATAATGGGTATATCGATGTCGTCTGAAGGCAACTGAACTCTTATTCACGAGGTATCGAATGTAGTTTTGGATATCTATTTTCCTCTTATCTCCCCGTCTAGACTTCTAGACTTGGAGACCCTGCATCTTCTTGGTCGCGTCATCAGCACCGGCAGGCTTGCCCTTGGCCTTGGCCTTCTGGGAGGTTGAGTCCTTTGGCAGCTCCTTGGTGTAAGGGATGAACTCAGGTGCACCGGGAATGTACTTGCGCAGCGGCTCGGGGACCTCGATGCCCTATACAATGAGTTAGCGCCTATATGGGCAGAGGTATGAGACAAAGCACCAACCTCTTCTCGCTGGAAATTCTCGAGAACGCAGCAGAGAGTCCGCTCGGTGGCGCAGAGAGTAGCGTTGAGTGCGTGGACATAGGTCTTCTTCAGGTCGGTGGCCTTCTTGCCACCGAAGCGAATGTCAAGCGCCCGCGACTGGTAGTCGGTGCAGTTGGAGCACGACACGAGCTCCTTGTACTCCTGCTGGAAGGGGAACCACGCCTCCAAGTCGTACTTCTTGGCTGCAGCGTTGTTCAATGCACCGGAAACAATGGCCACGACCTGGTAAGGGAGTCCTAGGGACTTGTAGAACTCTTCAGATGTGGCCATCATGTCTTCGAAGACTTGCCACGAATCGTCGGGCTTAGTCAGAACAAATTGCTCAATCTGAGCGATATTAGATACCGAGTGGAAAAAACCGCGGAATTCTGGCCTACCTTCTCGAACTGGTGGACACGGAAGATACCCCAAGCATCTTTGCCATGCGCGCCGGCCTCTTTGCGGTAGCATGTGCTGTAGCCGGCATACCTATTCCATTTCATTAGCTTCGTAGTCGAATATTTTATAGCGCATGACTCACTTGATAGGCAGGTCCTTCTCCTGCAACCACTCGCTGTCGTGAAGGGCGGACAACGGTTGCTCCGAGGTCGCGATCAGGTACTTGTCTGTGGACTTGTCCTCACTCTCAGTAACCTTGTATAGCTCCTCGTCGAACTGCTCGAGCTGTGCGGTCTTCGCCATCAAATCCTTGAGCATAAACTGCGGGGGCTGGTTGGGCTTATAGCCTTTGTTGAAGAGAAACTCGAGGCCGTAGTTAATCAGAGCCAGGTTGAGGAAGAGGCCATATCCGGTCAAGCAGTATCCACGATGGCCAACAATCTTGACGCCGCGCTCCGGGTCGTACCCATCCAAGCGAGTCAGGACTTCGTGGTGGGAGAGACAGCCGGGTCGCTCCATGGCGGCATTTTCAGGAGCCCATGTTCTGATAATCTGGTTGTCATCCTATATCCCGTCACGCGGCAAGTTAGCATGATGAAACAAGCCCGGTGGCGATTATGCTGGACTGCTTGCCTCATTATTGCTCACGGGGACCGAGTCGTGAACGTAGTTGCCAATCGGCCGAATTTTACGGTCCCGCTCCAATTCCTTCTGGACGGCGATGTCTTCGGCCTCCTTCTTGCGCTTCTCGATATCGGCTTTTTGGTTTACCAAATCGCTAGCGTCTTCCCTGGCCTATTCCTTCGGAGTGAGCATTTGCTAAGAGGGAATGAAACATAAGGTTGAGTACCTTCTTCTTCTTTCCAATCTCCTTCTGCACGGCATTGAGCTCGGAGCCGATTTGAGTGGCCGCGTACCGTGCTAGAACCAGTCAGCACTTTTTTTCCTCCCTCGCATCGACACAAACATACCTCGGCGAGCTTCTTCATAAAGGGCAATCACTTCCTCGACAACGTCCTCGGGAGCAAACCGCCTGCGCTGGCTCTCCTTGATCTTGTTAATATCACCACCACGCTCGGTGATGAAATCATTGAGGTCCAGCATGGTGAAATGACCAAGTACGAGAAAAATGGCAGTGAGTCAGGACCGGGGACGTCAGTTGTGGAGGGGTAAAATGATGTAGCAAAGTGCGCGCACGGCGGGGCATTACTTAATCCCGCCCGTGATGCCGTACAAACCACACTAAACTAACTATAACTAGCAAAAATAGTACACTTATCCATCAATTGACCAGTTGAGGCCTGCGAGGCCTATCCATTATTCTATACACGCTACTATACCATATTACAGATCCCCTACCCTGACTTGGAAAGTAAAGGAAAAAACAGAAAGGGAAAAAAAAAAAAAAAAAAAGGCCCTCATGAATCATGCAACCGATCCCAGTGTTCCACCAAATCCAAAAGAAGAAAAAAGAGAAAAGAAAAAAAGAGAGGACCCCGAAATACACAGACTCTGTCCGACGGAAAATTCATCAAGCTCATTGAAAATACCTGCTTGGTAGCTAGGTTCTCGCTCGGATATTATTAACTAGGTAAGAGAATCAGGTCAGCAATGATACGAGTAGTACCAAGGTAACATGGTAGCAATTGAACTAGTCGAGTTGAAAACCAACATTGATATCGCGGATCCCGAAATACCAGTAATGTATTATTGTTCATTTATCCCGAGGAAGAGCAAGGGAGGGGTGATTGTATAGCTTCACGTACCCTGGGTTTAAAGTAGTTGTTTCACAGACGGTCCTAGGAGATCACATAACGGCGCACTTGTTACCACCAGTGGGCTGAGACGGATTCTGGGACTTCTCGATCTCTCCTATCATCAGATCAAAGGCCTTGGAGACATTGTAGTCCAGGAAAGCACTAGCTTCTGTGAATGCACATTTCACTTCCTCTGCTAATTGCCGGCCCTCGTCAAGAGAGACTTGTCGTTGTTCCGGCTTAAGATCGCTTTTGTTGCCGACCACCACTAGCGGCACTTCATCCGCACCCTTTGGGAGGTTAGACATTCCAACAGAGTCAAAAGTATCGGAGTGAACGAAGTTACCAGGTGATTCAGAATCTTGTCCCGAATGACTTTGACCATTTCAAACGACTGTCGCGAGGTGACCGAGTACACAATGATATAGCCATGGATCCCAATGAAGTGTTTCGAGTTCAAGATACTGTACTCATCCTATTGCAGAAAATATCAGCCTATCATGTTGATCTCGCAGGAGGCAAATGCATACCTGTCCAGCAGTATCCACGATCTCAGTGGCGTAGTCTTGTCCATTGTACTTGATAATCCGGCTGAATGTATTCTCAATTGTGGGGTAGTAGCTTTCCACGAAATGATGCTCGACAAAGCGGACGGTGAGAGATGATTTTCCTGAATCTCCGCATTAGACAATGAAAGACGTTTGAAAGCATGGTAGGGAAAGGTCCGCACCGACGGAGCGACTGCCGACAATCGCGATCTTTCTCTGCTTTGGGGCGGCAGGCATCTTGGATGGGAAACAGCAAGCACAGCTTGTAATATTATTTGATCAAAGTCGAATAGAGGTTAGAGAATTATGACTGGCGAATTGACGGGAAAACCAGCCTAGGAAGATGGAGAGAAGAAGAGAGTTGTTGCGGTCGGGTGGCAAAGTTCCATGAAGCATCCGGAGCTCCCTTGCAAACGCTGCAAACGATTACGCGCCTCGGCCGATCCTATCGAAATCCGATGAACCTGCTTAAGTCAATTGCCTTTTCCACACATCATAAGTATTCAATTGAACAAAGAAAAGGGTAACAGTCCCTCAAATAACTCTTAGTTAGCGCCATTTCCACCTACGCCATAATTCCCGAAACTATTCAGGAAGACACAATGGGAAGAAAAAAGGAAGAAAAGAAACTATGTACAAAACATTCAAAGTCATCGCAAGAGACTCGTGCGTACATTGTCATTTGTGCTCGATGTGCTGAACCTGGCTAACAAGACTCTGGAGACGAACAACAAAACCACTCCCCTTCCCCTGTGGCTGGGTTGGGTACAGTTCCTGTTCGATCTTGCGATGATATTGCAAGAATTCATCCACGGTAGACATGACAATTGCCAGTCCATTGGAGTGCATAGGCTTTCTAATTTGCACTCGTGCATCCGTATCAAGGGAAAGTGCTAAAAGGAGTACTGCCAGATACCCCACGGCGACATTATGATGTACTTCCAAAACGGAATGAGCCTAAAGAGGTCTTGTTAGATGTCAACACAAAGGTGATAGGAAGAGAATGAGCGTTACCTTGGAGGTTGAATCGACATTATCCATGAAAAGACGTGATAGTCGACCAAGAAGGGACTGGCCCCCACGGGTAGCGTGGACGAAAATGGCACGCGATGCTTCACTTTGTTCGGTCAGATTGATGAGGGCCCCAAGCGCCAAGATCACCGTATCCAGGGTATTGTTCTCCTGAGCGAGAGAATCTTCGGTAAGATCCCCAAAATTGGTGATTGCAACCTCAGCCAGTTGCCCGACCATCGCATATGTTGCAAAGCTATCGCATAGCATTGGATCATTGTTGGTCATATTTAAGATTACTCGTATATAGAGCATCTGCATTTGCTGGCTGGCCGTGTCTGAATTATCTTTCGCACACAATAATCCGTGCATGTCGTTCAGTAAACTGAGAATTTTGCGGTGCTCTTCCCGAGCGGGTCCTCCCGATGTAGTGTGCACTTCCAGAATAGATAATCCTAGCTCTAGGACCTGGGATTCTTTGGGTAGAGATGCACAAGATCCATCACCCCTAGGACTCTTCGAGAGTAGAAGATCCACCAGCTGCTTCAACAATGTTGTTGGAAGTCTACTGGGGCACTCGCCTTTATTCTGAAAAGCCGAAATGGTGACGTTGAAGCAGTGTAAGACGAGAAAACAGGGAGAGACCCGGATTGAGGAATCGTCCTGAAACAACGCCGACTTAATCTGCGAGGCAGTGTTTTGAACCAATTTCTGGACCGGTCGAGATAAATTGTTTGTCTGGGCCCGGGCCATGATAGAAAGGTCATCCTGAACGCTCAGTAGAATAGGAGATGTACCCAGGAGCTTGGGCCATGCAGCAGTCGCAAGAACATACGGCAAGGGTCTGCCCTGAGAGGCAAGGCCAAAGGCGCAGAGAGCGAGCGTAGCAGGAATGACGTCAAGGTCAGGAGAAAGACAATCTACTAGTCTCTTGTCGAAGCCACAATCCACAAACTGTCGAGCTAGTCTTGAATCCAACAATTTACCACAAAGTTGGGACAAGGCACTGCTCCGAGCTGATACCGAATTGTGTGGATCCTCAATATCCTCGAAAATCGCTTCGACGGCGCCCCGGTATCGAACGTTTCCACCAGCCTGTCGTAGTTCGTGGATGCTTCGGACAGTCCCATCGTCATCGTTGTTGACTTCATCAATGGCAAATATATGTGCACGAGGCATATTCTCGTTGGATCCGCGTGGTGAAATCAATGGATCAAACTGCTCTAAGTCGGTGGGGAGGGCCTGGCCAAGAAGGTCGTCCAAAAAGGAACGTTGGCGTGCATACGTCACTTTAGAGCCTCGAAGATGGGGCGAAGCGAGAACAGTAGCATCCTGGCCATAGCCGTCGAGGTTTTCGCCATTTGGGATGGTTCGTGATTCAATGTTCTCCTTTAGGGGATTTGGGGGGTTTGGGCTGCGGCGAGAAAAAGGCGAACAAAGCGGGCTATCGATTGGCTTTTTGGGTGAACCTTCGTCCTCTGACTGCTCCCTCGTAGCCAGTGAATCAATCAATCTTCTTCGACCAGGAGTCATGCTTCCAGCAGTTGTCCGAGCAACCTTTCGGGGACTAGGGGATACGGGATTCCTAGCATTCGGTCTTTTGTTTGTAGAGTTGTTCTCCATCCGAGCTCGTCGCAGTGCTTCATTATTATCAGAGAAAGGGACTTCAGCCTTGGTAGACTCAATCATTCTTTCAGTAGCGGGGGCTGCCGGGACTGTCTGACGAGTGAGCTGTAAACATCCCTCTTCCTTTCGCCCTAATAGCCAGCTGCGGTCTCGCGTGGCTCTCCTCGTCCCTGGAGAGCCATTCTCAGTTATGAAGCCACCCCCGTCTTGTTTCGGAGTCGAATGACTGCGGGGCCTGCCGCTGTTATCAACTATAGCAGCGGGTCGCGATGCATGACAGTCCTGGTGCAGGGAAGCATTTCCACTGGATCCCTGACGCCTTCCTTTCCGCCCTACAGTGCTTCTCTGTCCATCCTCGTCTGATGAGGGTAGATCATAGATGCTATCTTGGGCGCTTATCCGCGGTTCTTCAAGGGCTGGAGCCATAGAGGCACTCGGGAGGATCGGTCGCTTGTCTCCATTCTGGATGCCTTCGAGCTTACGGTCCGATGGCCGGGAAGCGCACAATTTCCCCGCTGATACCGTAGTTTCTTTGACTGTTGATGTGTTTGCGGATGTGGTTTTCGGAGGAGGCTGATTTCTTGTGGAAGTGCCATAGGTCACCAGTCTTCGGGTTCGGGGTCGCGAATGATCCATTTCGCTCTTTAAATAGAGTCGCAAATGTGTCGCATTTCATTCAAGTCAATAGATATCGAGAGGCGAGCAAGTTCACATGCGCGAAGATACCGATCCAAGGAGAAGGCAGTGTCTGGCAATGAAGACATACCGAACACCAAGAGGGTTTCACGCGGAGGAATGGTTGAAAGGAAGGGACAATAATCGAGAATGCCAGAAGTTCTCTGCTTGCTTTGGCCCCACGAGAAATCAGAATGGATGTGAAGGTCAAGTCGAAGGTGGGAAGTTCGAACTGGGTTCAAGTTCAAGGCTTATTCAGCGGCGATGCAACCAAACCGATCAAATGCGGAGAAGCGCGTACTCCTAGATACTGCGAGATACGAGATAAGGGTTTATTAAATCCCATTTTCTTCACTGATTCACCCCACTCGTGTGTGCGCGCATGCACAGACGCCACATCCAACATATCTCACATATCCAATAATCCATAGGTTCAACTCGTCGGCCTCATCTCTCGTGACGCCATGGCTGGCAAAGATCCGATCCCATCTCCTGCCCAGGGCGTGGGTCCTATCTATCGGCCTGATGGCGAGAAACCGACGGCGACGGTCTCCAAAGAGGTCTCCTACGAGAATGTCCACATCCTCCCCCAAACACCCCAACTGATTGCTCTCCTGACGTAAGATTGTACCTCCAGCATTGAGAGGAATGGCCGGTACATAAATCTCTAACTGCACGCACAGGATGATCCGCGACCAACGGACAGCTCGTGCAGACTTCATCTTTTACTCCAACCGAATCATTCGATTGCTGGTGGAAGAGGGATTGAACCATCTTCCCGTAGTGGAACAGTCTGTGACGACCCCGGTCGGACGGGCCTACCTAGGCGTAAAGTTCGAGGGCAAAATCTGCGGCGTATCCATCATGAGAGCTGGAGAGGCTATGGAGCAAGGTCTACGGGACTGCTGTCGGTCAGTCCGTATTGGCAAGATTCTGATACAGCGGGATGAGGAGACTTGCATGCCCAAACTCTTCTACGACAAGCTGCCCGCTGATATTGCTGACCGATGGGTTCTCCTTCTGGATCCCATGTTTGCCACGGGTGAGTTTCAAGCTCTTTCGAATCCCCACAATCACGCTGACTTTGTATCAGGCGGCTCTGCTACACTAGCTGTCGAAGTATTAAAGGAAAGGGGCGTGCCCGAGCACCGGATCCTGTTCCTCAACCTGATCGCCAGCCCCTCCGGTGTCGCGGAATTCGCCGAAAGGTTCCCTAAACTTCGAGTTGTCACAGCCTTCGTTGATCAGGGCCTGGACGACAAAAAGTATTATATCATGCTCTTCTCCGCAGACTTCGAAACGTACTGATACATTCACAGGTACATCATTCCCGGCTTGGGTGATTTTGGTGACCGTTACTATACATTGTAGTTTTACCATAACGCCTTGGACGACGCCCATCGTCGAAGCTTACCGCTCATATTTATTCCTGCCGTGTTTGCGGTCGAAGCGGAAATATTGGTAGCATCGGGCACAGCATATTGATTCCAGCATATTGATTCCACACATGGATCTTTAACACCCTTGTTCGGCCGGTTTCTGAATACCATTTAGACCCGTCCAGGGGTTCGAGGGGGGCACCCGTCCTGCTATACTGGGACCGGCTCGAGGCAGAGGTAGAACGAATAAGATCGAATTGGTGGATACGCCGTGTGTAATATGAACCGAGCTCTCAAATTGGTACCATGCCCATGCGCCGTTCGCCTCCCCGCCTCGTAACATGATCAGTAGTCTTCCTCGTAGGTATCCCCATGTCCAACATCCGCCGTTGCACCGGGCTTGCTGTTCCCGGCCTGCACACTCGCGCTCCCGTCGTACTGGTTGGCTGTGTCCTTGGCCACAGCATCACACGCATCCACCCAATCCGAATATACGTCCACGGCGGCAGAGAGGTCTAATAAAGAGTCAGCCAGGCTGCACCAGAGGTATGATCAAGACCTTGTGACCCACAATTGATGCCCGTTTGGAACTTTTGGCCGCAGACTTTACAGGACAGGTCTCCTAGACCCAACTTCTTGTCCAGCTTGACCACGACTGAGTTCTCATGGTTGCAAAAGAGACATGCGAAAGTGGTCGCCAGGGGTTCCCGCTGCTTGAGATCAGTAACGTCGGAGAGCAAACAGGGAAGTGTTCGCACCTTTCGGGGTCCCTGAGGCTGTCTGCTTGACTTCTTGCGCTTTCCCTACAAGGCAAGTGAGATCAGTCGTGTTCGTCTATGAGATATAAGAAATGACGAGAGACATACCATGCTCTCAGTTCGACAAATAGACGGACTCGAGAAAGGCGAGGGTGAAAGGGTGTCGTTGTGAGGGGTTGGCTCGTGCGGAGAATGGGTATCGGGAGAGACGGGCCTCCACCGCCCCAGCATCGTCATTCCACAGAGTTAAGTATCCCGGCCTCTTGGTATGTATAATTATTATCTAGGCACTTTCCGGGTCCACTATAAGTTTCAGGTGGAATTGTTATCGTGATTTTTATGAAGACTACATATAACTATTTGAGTACTTAGAAAGATACATGTCTAGATTCGAGTAGTAGTAGCACATGGAAATGCGAAGGACAGTCGAGGCGATACCCTACATAGTCTATCAGGCGAAAAAAAAGTAAATGGATCAAAATGAAAGTGCCATCAGTATGTAATAACTACATAGTTACAGTAGGGTGGATGACTGGGTTGTCTATTTATGCCTCAGGCTTTAAACCCAAAGGGGAAAGCGCAAAAGTGGGAATTCGGAGTGTGTGTCACGTGATGTTATTACATCAGCTAAGTAGGGCCGCACACTTCGCTTAGCCGAGTTTTCTGTGGGTTTTGGATTTCAACCCTCCCAGCCGACCCGAACGAGAATCTCGAAACCCTCCGAAGCGCCGTGGTGCGATACCTTTGTCTGTCTTCCAACAACACCCAGATAGACCCGACTCGCAATCATGGCTGTTGGAAAGTAAGCACTTTCCTCCCCTCTCATTTTCTGCTTCTCTCGCTTGTTGTCTTCGCTCATCTCCTCGCCCCGGCCTCGCTTGAAATCAGCACCTTGTCGAACCAACCCGGCTAATCCAACTTCGCTTTCAGGAACAAGCGCCTCTCCAAGGGCAAGAAGGGCATCAAGAAGCGCACTGTCGACCCTTTCACCCGCAAGGATGAGTACTCCGTTAAGGTGAGTATCTCTATTTTTTTCCCTTCTTTTGTGCTCTAGGGACAATCGCTGACCATTCCATAGGCCCCCTCCACCTTCCAGACCCGCGAGTAGGAAACCCCCCTTTTTGGATCGATCCTCCAATACTAGTGTCGTGTGTATGTGCTAACGGAATCGATCAAGTGTCGGCAAGACTCTTGTCAACCGTACCAGCGGTCTGAAGAACGCCAACGACTCCCTCAAGGGTCGTATCTTCGAGGTTTCCCTCGCGGATCTGCAGAACGATGAGGACCACGCTTTCCGCAAGGTCAAGCTCCGTGTGGATGAGATCCAGGGCAAGAACTGCCTGACCAACTTCCACGGCTTGGACTTCACCACCGACAAGCTGCGCTCCCTGGTCCGTAAGTGGCAGTCTCTCATCGAGGCCAATGTCACCGTGAAGACTACCGATGACTACCTCCTCCGTCTGTTCGCCATCGCCTTCACCAAGAGACGCCCCAACCAGATCAAGAAGACCACCTACGCCCGCTCGTCTCAGATCCGTGCCATCCGCAAGAAGATGACCGAGATCATTCAGCGCGAGGCTGCCAGCTGCACTCTGTCTCAGCTCACCCACAAGCTCATCCCCGAGGTCATTGGTCGTGAGATCGAGAAGTCCACCCAGGGCATCTATCCTCTGCAGAATGTGAGTTACCTCTCCTTTGCGTCGAATCCGATTGTACCTTCGAATATTGACCTTTCATGTCATAGGTTCACATTCGCAAGGTTAAGCTCCTGAAGTCGCCTAAGTTCGACCTGGGTGCTCTCTTGGCCCTCCACGGCGAGTCGGCCACTGATGACAAGGGCCAGAAGGTTGAGCGGGAGTTCAAGGACACGGTCCTCGAGTCTGTTTAAGGGTATTTCATTTTGAAGTGGTGTCAAATACTGGTCAACCATGACAGTCGTTGTCTTCTGATATAGGAAAACAAAAAAGTTCATGACATGTATGACATACTTTTCATCACTGGCGTGGGGTCTCGGTTGTCCCTTGTAGATGACCAGTCTAGACGTGACTACCAAAATTCAGTGCAGTCTACAACGATTTTATCTGCGATTCACTGGTGCAATCCGTCTTGCTACCTAGGGGAGGCGGTGATTTTGTAGGGCCCTCCATTTTGATGGAGAGACTAGAGGCCTTCGCACAAGTAACCGTTGCTTTACAAGCGCCAATGTCATTTCCATCGGGGCAATTCCCACTTTGGCCGACAATGTTGAAGTACATCCTCTTCATCGTCTCGTATCTACCAACTTTCATCGGACCCTTCCATTATCAAAAGGGTAGCGTACGCGTCTTCTCGTGGCTGCTCTGTCTCGGTAAGTTAAATTCCCTTTGGCTTACTCTTGGGAAGCATACTTCATCACGGGGGTTATAATATGCGCTTTTCTCTAAATGTAACGTCAGCGCTTTGGCGGGTCTAGGGGAGCTACGTATCCTATGGTTACTATCATCCGGAGACACGATTATCTCTATCCAGGAATACCGTAGGCAATAATCGAAGCTGTCTGTTGGGCACTGTGTATAGCTAAAGCTTACTTGGACTTTTTTTCTGTAGTATAAGGCCACTATACGAGCATTGAAATACATAGTTTGGATGGTAACTGACAATCAATGAGTGAGGCCGCTTTTTTGTGATGTTTTATTCATCTCTATTTCATGATATTTTGTTGTCGGATAGTGGTATTCTTGACCTTATGTGTGACTGGTCTATATTTAGTGATCTCTGGTCAATTTGCTAGGGGCTTTTGATTGCGAATATACCTATGTCTACTGCCATTTGTTCTATTTACGTATGTCGTCCTAGTTTAGCGTTGATAGTGCGGTGCCTCCTTCGTATGTGTCTATTGCTAGATTAACACTAAGTGTGGCATTGTGCCCTAAGGTCTTTCGGTTTCTTTCTGATAGGTTCTACAATAGGTAGCGTATATAGTAACGCTATATACTCAGGTTTTACTATATCCTCAAATTCAAAGACCGATGGTGGCCTAGGATCTGCTGTCATTAACTTTTCGTGTTTACATTTCTACATCCTGCCGCTAGCAAGAGTCTATGATAGGTAGACATAAGATACCTCAATTTAGTCGAGACTAGACAACGACCTCGATGTATTTAAGCTACTTCTTTAATAGCCGTTTAGAAATACACTAGCAAGCACAATAAAGCACGAGAGAGGTCTAACATCCCTTATGACGAACCACCAGTCACATAGATAGTACATATAAGGCATTTGATTGATACGTATACCATAAGGCAGGCACCAATGCATATAGGACTATATATATCTTTCTATTTCTAGTTCTCTTCTCTTTCTCTCTTTCTTTCCCTAGCCTAGTTATCTTTGTATTGCTAGTTATCTTCTATACGCACTATGTATATATCACTGGTACTAGCTATATAACTAGGTTTATGACATCCTTTACAAAATCTCTATCATATTATATGCTCATATATAGTTCCTACCTCTTATTTCTTCTATCTTTAACTTCATTAATCCTTAGCCTCCTTATCGATCTTCTTTATTTTAATAAATATCTATTCATTTTTCTATCTGGATATACACAAATACAACTACTTATTTATGTATCTATTTATCTACTAAGTCGGCTAATAGCTATATATATTTAGATACGATAGGTTGGACAATTTAAACATATTTCGTATTTAGATGTGCTTTGTATGTAAGTGGCGGACCATAGCTATATGAAGGTCTACAATAAAGGGTACGTTATGAAAAGGGCCGGTTAACATCTAACTAAAGCGAAATATGATACTACATAAGTGTATTACATTCGATATCTCAATAAGAATTATTACTAGCCCCTAAAACTGCACTAAACCAATATATATATAGTTAACCTTTATTATATTAGCTTTTTGTTCTATTTATGAAAAAAACCTAGAGAAGGGCCTCTAGACTCTAAGCTAGTACCATAAGAAATTGATTCCGTATTTTTAACTAAATATACCCTACTTAAATAAGCTCAAAACATAAAATATGAGATATAAAAACTAATATTATCTTTATTTTGTACTAAAAGAATTAGAGGAAAAAAACCTAAATAGTCGCTCCTATAATATATATACATAGATAATATAGTATTGTAATTTATTATTAGAAGATATATATATATATATATCTAGTATTATAAGACTTATATAAAACATTAGAAGTACTAATTTATAAAATTTAGATTAATTTCCTTACTCTATATAGACTAATTAGATTATAGTATCGTAAATCAAGATATAATAATTTATATGGTTAATATATTAACGTTGCTTAAATCTATATATTTACGTTTAAGTTCCTTTAGAGATAGAGTTCTTTGAAAATGATTATAGTTACAATAATAAATAATATTATACTTATTTAAACTAGATCTATTAACTAAATCTCAATATACTAGGAATAGCCTTCATTTCTATATCTATCCTAAGAACCTTTAGCTAAAGAAGATATACTAACAATTAGAAGATCTTAAAAGGACTACTTACTATTGTCTACTACTCTAAAGAGTACTAGAGTAAACTATAGAATAAATAATTTATAGAATTAGATAATATATAAAATCTTAGTTATTACGTAAACTAGGGTTACTTACCTTACTTTAACGTATTCGGTAAGTAAGCGGCGTATATAAGTAAGTAGCGTACCTAACCTAAAACACGTCTATAAAAAACTACTTAACTAATTTAACTACCTACTATACTACTAATTCGCTCCTAAACCCCTTAAAACTAAATATATCAAGAGGATAGGGTCTTATTAGCTATCTAGGCTATAAATAATTAAGAAATTACTACTATTCGTAAAGTAGTACGTCGATTTAAAGTACTATAAATATCCTTACGCTACTATCTCTATAGGAGTAAAAATTGCGTAACTTTACGCGCTAATAGTTATAAATTAACCGAATTTAAAGAAGAAATAATTTAGAGATAGATTATCTTACTTAACAGACGTAGAGTAGCGTCTTAGCCTACTACTATATAAGAAACTACGAATCTTCTTCTTAAAGCCTATAGAACTATCTTAGTTTAAATAGTTAAAAAAAAATTAGGTTTATAATTTTATAAAAAAATATTCCGAACTATTAAGCTAATTATCGAGATATTATAATTATAAATATATAAAATATAAAGACCTAAAAATTATTAAGAAATAGTTTATACTTATATAAAAAACTCTTACTAAGAATAGTATCAATTTAGACAATATTTATAATTTTAATAAAACTAGTTTCGTAATAAGATTAACTAACGTATTCGGTAAGCGAGTGACGTATGTAAGCGAGTAACGTATGTAAGCGAGTGACGTATGTAAGCGAGTAACGTATGTAAGCGAGTAACGTACCTACCCCTATCTACTAAATTCAAATATATTTATCCTAACTAAAATACTATAAAATTAATCAAACTAAACTAGCTTCTCTATCTAGATATGTCTCCCTTCTATACCCTAGGCGCCTATATATTCTATATCCCCTCTAGCCCCGTATACGTAGCTATAAACCCTCCGAACCTTGCTTACTAGACCTATTATTTTAGGCTTTAGTAGGCTCCGTACGTAGTTTACGAGCCTCTCGAACCAAGAGATCCCCTTCGTAGGCTATATACCTAGCTAACCGAGTCCGCTTTTGCTTCTACTTCTTATTAGCGGTACGTAATTTACTATTTTCTCTCGCTATAAGTATAGCGTTATATAGAACGAGATAGAAGCCTTTAATAAGTTAATTTAACGTACGATCTAATAGGCTTAGTAGGCTTCGTAAACCTATACGAAGTAGAGCTTTAATTAACGAAGCCTATCGACGTACTTCTTTCTCGGTAGAAGAGGTTTTTGGTATAAAATTCTAGCTAGATTTACTATCCTAGGTTAGGGGGGGGGGGTTAGGGTTCGAAGACGAATATTAAGCTTCGAGAGTACCTAATTAGGGTAGAAGGGGACTAAACCGGCGGCGACGAAACTATTTTTAATAGTGTCCGGTTTATATACCTTAATTTGGGTAGATAGATATGCCTCGAGAAAATTAAGCTTATCGATATAGTTAATCCTAAGACGTATCTTTATTTCGACTATCCGACCGTACGACTACTTTAATACCGTAAAATAGCTAATATTAAGCGGCTATAAAAGATACGAGGAATATATAGGTATATAGATTAGAATAATATTGTTTTCTTTGTAGATTTAGTCGAACCTTAGGGTTAAATAGCTTCTATAACCGTCGAGGACTAAAAGCCGATACTATCTTTTTAACCGTAAAGAAGTCGATAGAATAAAGTATTTTTTAAGCTATCGGAGCCTAATTTTATTAGAGGTCTATCCGTTTAGGCTTACTTCGAATCTCTAATCCTCTAGAAGGTTATCGAACTAAGATTCGATAAAAACTTTACCCTTAAAGATAATATATAGAGAAAGCGCCTAACCTAAAGTATTCGTATACTCGATACTAGTTACCTACTCGCGATTTCTAGGTTATAAAACTACTCGCTA
>JGI24509J20081_1000418_pt1 | contig 15214 bp, 10 predicted proteins | sample LinPmetageLP29_FD_20081 | JGI IMG/M metagenome (IMG submission 20081) | reverse complement strand
TTTTGGTCTGCATCAGGTAATACCACTACTTTCTAGCCTACTACTATGTAATTATAGGAAATAAATTTGTTTATATATATTTAAGGGTTAGTTTTATTAGTTATATTAATATCTTAGGCTAGTAGTAGTAAAGGTTAAAAAGCGGTCGTAGGAATTAGTGGTTGAGGGTAATACTACTATATTATTGATATGAGTTAGGATGAAAGCTATAAGAATCATCGGATAAAAAGAAAAGAGAAGTATTAGACAAAGAAAAGGAGAAAGGTAGTATACAAACCGATAATAAAATACTATTATTGGCTAGTTATAGTTAGGTAGGCCTACCTCTCTTATATTATTCGTCGTACCGAATTTAGGACTATTTTTCGGCTCTACTTTCATCGCATATAGCTATCCCTACCCCCCAAAAATACTAAAAAATTTTTTACTAAGGCCTAAGAAAAAAAGAATACGGATATATAGGTTAGAGCCTAGGCCTAGCAAAAATGTAATACTATAGTAGCTAACTTAACTACTTATGCTTTTACTAGACAAAATAGACCTATAAGTAGCCTATATACCTATACTAAGCCTAGTCGTAAAGTCGTACTATAAGACAACCTTTCTATCTAATTATACGCCCTATACTATATAATAGGCCTAGAGATAGTAGTATATAGATAGTATAAGCCGTATAAATTTATTCTAATAAAAAAGGGCCGTTTTTATTATAGTTTAGTAGTAGTTCAAAATAGAGAGTAAAGTAGGTAAGGATACGTACGGTTGTATAGGAGCAAAATATATCTTTATGCGCCCGCAATAGAATATCTATACTACTAATTTCTAGCTATTTTTACCGCTAGAAAATATAACGCGACCGATAAATATTAAGTTAAAGAGCACGTAATCAATATTACTCCTATAATAATTACGTGGTATACGTATTTGGTCTAATGTAGATAAGAGTGATAATGATTTGGTCTCTTTGATGCCAGAAAGTCAGATTCGGACCTCTAGTCGGGTGAGAAAGCGTCCGAGGGTGTTAGATGACTATGAAGCGATGTAAATATTTTCTCTTTTATGTAAATATCACTTTTCTGTTTCATCTGAATCACTTTTCTCTCATCTGAATTACTTTTCTCTCATCTGAATTACTTTTCTATCTTATTTTAATTACCTTTAGTCTGTAATTTTACCACTAAAAAACCAAAAATTACTACATAATATTCATTAATTATACACCTTAGTATTATGGGCCGCCAAGAGGCCCATGGGCCTAAGGGTCAGGCCCAAGGCCCGCCCATGGGCCTGTCAATGTCTAGTAAGGATATTTATCCTCGACTTTTAGGAGTTATTTTCTATATAATATAGCACTAAAACAAACTTAACCGCTACTCGGTCTTAGGTCCTCCCGACGGTACCTTATAGGAATACGCTTAACCGTTTTAAGTTAGATACGCATAGCCGCCTTAATCTAGACTAGTCGTAAATAGGACTAGAGATACGGCAAGGTCGGAGCGCGAGATATACTAACCTAAAGGATACCTTAACCTTAAGGCATTAGTATGGCTTAACATGCTATACGTTAATAGTGACTTGCGTTTTTCTGCTATCGCTATAGCTAATATACTATTAGTTGCGAAAAGAGTAGCGGCGTTAGTAGGGGTTTTGGCTAAGGACGAAGAGGATAAATATAGTCCTAAGATATTAGCTATTAGGCCTTGTAGCTAAATAGCTTCGCTGCCGGCTTCGGATAGTCCTATATATTTAGCTTTAGCCGAAGATTTGGCTATATAGCTTTAACGGCGGGAGCACTATGCAATTAGGCCGCCGGCGAGGAAGAAGATATAGCTAGTACGGCTCTTACGAGTATCGGGGTAGGATACGAAGGCTATATCGACGTAACCTCGTATAATACTATCGCTAATGCTAGTATCGATGGTAATGCTAGGGATGTTGGTAGAATTGTTGGAGGCTTTCATTTTAGGCGCCCGAAAGGTAATCTATAGGTCTTTGGAATAATATAGATAGTCGTTGATTCTTTGCACTACTAAACGATGTTTATTATCGGGGTTTAGTAGGAATCGGGAGACGGCGGACAAATAATAGACGATGTTAGGTCGGGTTACGTTGATTGCATATATATAGGACCCAATACCGCTCTGGTAGGCCGAGTATTTTCTAGGGTTACTTGTTACCTTAGCTTACTATATCTATATGCAATCATAAGTACTATTCCAAAACTTCCCTCGGCTGATCGACGATAAAGCTTTCGTAGTCGATTGCAGCGTATATTGTCCCTATTGCCCTCCGAATCTAACGATGCTCGAAGCCACTCGGGGTCGGTTGCGGGTAATACCACAGAGGAAGAGGAGGTCTATTAGGAAGAGAATAACTACCCTCGTCCCCGGGGATAGGGCACCACTCTAGGTAGTATCGAGGAAGATGCTCGATAAAACTAGAATAGGTGGCCAAACCTTGGGAAAGAGCTTGGAATACCCGGATAGCCTAGTGTCTCCAGCAACCACAACATGATTGCCCTCCAATGCATCGCAGAGTGAGTATCGAAGTCTTCCCTAAGCCAATATTTTGTGGTCTGCCTGCTTACGATCATCAGACTGGACACCCGAACGAAGTGAGTCGTACCGCCTCCGGTGAACATTGCAGTGCTCACATCGTTCTCAATTCTATGCAGGATCCCCTGAGCCACCGAACCACTTGAACGAAACTCTCCATAGTGACCTTGAGGGGATTCGCAGTCGTCTGGCGGTTATGGAGACAGTGATAGAGACGATGGCTAAAGAAAGGGAGAAAGCCACTGCAGATGGCCACAGAATCGGGCGGACGCTTCGTTCACAGCAACGATGGGGATCAAAATGATTTGAGCCACTATATATTGGCTTTGGGCAGTCGAGCAAAGCAACCCAGCAAGACCGAGGCTTTGGAACCTCATTGTGGCAGAATAGACCAACAAAATATTGCAAAGAGAAAAGAACAAGGTTTGGTTTGTTTGACGCATCGCACCCTACATGCTATCTGTGTTATACCTTGATTACGCTTTTCCTAATTTCCACATTCAAACTTCAAAGAAGAGCAGAAAGCACAGAATTTCCAACAAATATTGCGACGTTTGACGCAGATCTCTTCCGGGCGCATAGACATGTCAGTGTTGCTCGAACTATATTAGGCGAGCAGGCCGCCGTGGGGAAATCAGGCCCCCTAGTGAGACCGGTAATTTTGAATTCCGCGTGATTGTCTGGGGAAATCTGGACTCTGCATCGGCGAACAGGGTTGGGCGTATTGGTTCCCACGGGAGGGTAAGTTTGTCTGTGTCGATGGCTACATTCTTGGCAAGCTTGCGAAATATCTGAGTCGGGTCTGTGTCAGAGCCCCTTGGGGGATTGACAATGTCGATCAAGGCCCTGGCAGCCTTTCGGGAGAAACCCTGGATCCTTAGTACCAAAATGATGCAAGGTGGGTGAGCCTAATGAGGTTAAACCTGCGTTCGATCACCTCATCCGTTGCTCGAATGACTGGACCCGTGACATTCATGGTCCTTCCTGGCCGCCTCTTGGCTCCTCGCAGATCACTTATTTCGCATGGCCGGGTTCATGAAAAACTAAAATAAGCTTTGCTAAAACCTCTATCTCTCAAAAATGAACGATCAGCATCGTGGGTTGGTAGTTGGTTAGGACTGGAATACTCGTCTTTCAATCAACAAGTTCGAGCAACAAGTTTTTCGACCTTTCGTTTATTTTTCGCGAGTAAAATTAGCAACAACAACAACAGAAGGGAAGATAACATGAATTGTAGATTACTGAATAGAACTGTTGAAGCATCAGATACCGATGTCAGGTGTCATATTCATGATGGTTTGGAGCTCGAACTTTTAATTTCCGGCTCGGTTACTGCAGGATGATATGCCGTCGTTCGTCCTCTAATCTGGCTTTTACTTCAATGACGACATTTTTTCAGCATTAGTTTGTCTTTGCTGTCCATTATATTTGCATCGAGCAAGATGAGCAGTTCGATCTACCCTTTAGAGAAAGACCTTCGCCTCCCGTATCTTCCCGCGTCCTCAATCACGGAGGTAAATTCGCCATCCCGCAGATGAAAATAGCCTTGGAGAATTCGTATTATCCTTTCAAGCCGAGAGATGTAAAAATTGTGTACTTGGTATTAACTTTGAAGAGACTAGCTGAGATAGTCAAGAGAAGTGATTCTTGCTTTAGAGACGAGAAAAGAGAGCTATGTAAACCCGTAGAATCCCTCTCGAACCTGTTTATTCCAACGGCCGATCAATCCTTTCTTTGTTCCATTTTCCGTGGGGATTGATAAGAACGCCACGCTAAAGTACACTAACTTACCTTTCACTCCTAGAGCCTCATATCCCTTTACCAAGGCGGAAGAAACAAAAACGGAATCGATTGGAGGAGGAAGATCAAGAGCATACAGGAATCAGAATGCTTTAGTAAAAGTAAAGGCGTCATATAAGTGCGGTGAATGTGGGTAGGTCGGTCATACTCGAAGGTCACGAATGATAGCCATTTCTTTGCACTACGCTAAATTGATGTACTTCGCCGTCTTGCTATAGTAATTCCAAAACAATCACATGACCGTTGGGATTAATTAGTTAGTTAATAGAGCGTGTGGCGTCCCTTACCAATTCCCGTAATTTCGCCGTGCTTACCTAAAATAAGGACGTTTTTGATGGGCTCGTCGGCACCGGCATCAGACTTTCTTGCTTTAAGGACCGCAAAGGCAGACGAGACAAAGAAAAAAAAAGGAGCGCGAGGCTTTAGGACTTTATCATGCTTCAACAAAAAGAATGTGCAGAGTTATGGAGCTTCGGCTTGCGTGCGTCGAGCCAAGAACCCGCAGTTTATTTGTTTATATATAATTGGTCTATATTCTTGTCCCTCGTAAGACCCCGTAGCGAATAAGGCCCCATGACGGAACGCAGACCAAAATCCTGTCCTCCATGCCATGGTTTTGTGATGTTGGTATTAATGAAAGCAAGCCAGCAGACAACGAGTTATCTCAAGGTATAAACCGAATCATCAAACGACAAGAGATGACGCAATTCAGGTGCACCTCTCGGTATCGCCCCTTCCAGAAATCTCTGTAAAAAGCGAGACTCTGAGCAGATACGTGGAAAGACGAGGCTAGACAGGCATCATGGGAACCTAGGCTCCGATATCTGTATAACAAGGTTCTTAGCATAGTACCGATATCGACGTAGTGTCCTAAGTCCCATGGCAAAACTCAATGCTGATCCAAGAACGTGACAGGTGTATTGAGCGCACTGTTGAAACTTCGGAGGATTTCAGGCGGGGAAATAGGGACTTGACCTGGCCTGGATTAGGTGATTCATGTCCCGCATTACTCGTCCCTCCTGGGTGTCTTGGCATGTCTTGGCATGTCTTGGCCACTTTTGGCACTTGCATATCACACTCTCTTCCATACAAGGCGGGTCAGTAGTTCCCGGACCCCCTACTATCGCGCTTGCATGAGGTCACCCTTTCTTTTTAAGAGGAAAAAAAAAAAAAAAAAAAAAAAAAACCCTCCACCTCCCTGTTACCAACCATGGGAAGTTTTTGCACCTCGAGGCGCATCTTCATCGCGTTCCCTGATAATCGACCATGACCGATCGCTGATCCAAATTGAGGCCTAGAAGAGCCGAGAAGCAGAAGCGACCGACTTTGGTGCTGCTCATTCTTCCGGTCCTTTTTATGACTTTGAGACAGAATGGGTAATCTCAGAGCAGATCCGCCCCTGTTCGAATAAGGCGTGCTCTCTCTAGCCCATATCTCCCATCTCTGTACCATATGCCTGTATATGTAGATTTCCCCGAAAATCAGGTCCATAGGAGGCAAAATTTCTAGCTTGATTTAGCTTCACCCTTCAATAGGTTAACACGGCCTAGTCAGGTAACTAAGAGACGGCCTGATATGCACATCTTGGAAATATAATACCTAAAAGTGGGTTAGCTATCCTCGTCAAGAGATGATTCAGTCCAACTTCTGCTAAGTTATCCAAATTTTTCTGCGGCGGTACATTACAGTTCAGCTGATGATCATAATTAGTCTTTCTTTAGGGTTTGAGCGGACTGAACTATCGTTAGTCATTTTTTAAATGACACGATGGAGACTATAGATTGCGAAATGAGGAGATTGCTGCAGAAAAAAATGTCTCAGGAGTCGATGCGATGGGTATTCGAAAAGCATATATATTGAGAGGAAATACCTCAAATGTGCTCATGCTAATCCATCACCTCAGTCACTGCCCGATTCGATATAGAGCACATTTTCTCTGTTCAACCTCTGGCTTGTGACAATGACTAGCTTTTGGCTTAGCACCCTGGTGTTTCTTCCCCTTTCTCAAGCTCTTTCACTTCCTCCCCTCATCCCTAATATCCAAGGTGTGACCTCGCCTCTGATTCAGCCTCTCTATGATCTTATTCCGGCACTACCCATCTTCCAAGCGCCTCTGCCACCTCTTGACAGCCCATCTTTCACCCCCAGTGGTATTAGGCCGAAGAAGATCGGTTACTACTGGGTCGGAGCCGGAGATAAAGAGCATGCCGATTTCCTGGCCACTTACAGTCTAGATGATGTGTGTACGATAAACTCCTGTTCGATTTTCTAGCAGCTCACACATCTAGGATACTTTTGGAGAACTCATTTATGTGACCGACGTTCCCACTAGTGGTAATGACCCTCACCATCTGGGAGTTTCTCATGATGGGAAGACCATTGTCGGTGGTGGTCTTCTCTCACTACTGAAGCTTCAAGACACTGCATACTACTTTGATGTTGAGGACCCCTATCGTCCTTCCTTTAAGAAGAGCAACCGTGGCATTCTTGCGTCCATCGCTGATGAAATTCGTGCAAAACCTGATGGGTAAGACGACCTCGTCTAGAGTGGAGTAGCCTCGGATATAGAATTAACAAGAATAACAGGGGATTCTTCATTACGTACATGGGATGTAAGTGCAATTGAGAAACTCCCGTGCTAAAACCCTCGATATTCACATTTTTCTTAGCTGCTCTCGGTACATCCCCCGGTAGGCTAATCGAAACCGATGCCGACTTCAATATCATTCACGAATGGCCCGAAGATGTCGAAGGAACTCTTAGTATCTTGGCAGAGCAGTTCTCTCCGCACGGGATCACCATTGACTGGGATAGGAACTATATCCTAACTTCTGACTTTGTTATTCCTTTGTCAATCCTAAAGCCCAGCACGGGCGTAGTACGTGCCCAAACTCTTCGACTCTGGGACCTAAAGAGTCGGACCATCCTCAGCACCATCACTATCCCCAACGTAAGTTCAGTACCGGGTCGAGCTTGAGCATACTTTCTGACTGTATATAGGGTTCGGGTATCCAGGACGTGAAATTCATACCTGGAAACCCTGAAGGTGCTGCTATCGCGGCTACCGTGGGTAGCGCCCAGATCTGGGTCGTCTATCCTTCCCGTAAGGATTCTAATGGCAATCAGGGTGTCGCAGAACTCATCTTCGACTTTGGCGACAAAATCCGCGAAACTAGCCCAATTGCCAGCTAGTATGTTCTACCACATTCCTTGCAAACTTGTGTATACAGTGCTGACCAGTTCGTATTTAGCACTGATATTACTCAGGATGGCAAGTTCCTGTATGTGACCCTCACCTCAGCGAACCACGTTGCCGCTCTGGACATTAGCGACCTCAACAACATCAAGCGCCTCGATGATCCCGAGGAGGTCCATCCCATAGTTGGCCCTCACTACATTAAGGTCACGCCTGATCAAAAGCACATCGTCGTCACCGATTACTTTGTGCAGACAGGTGAGATCGGTATTGTCAACGTTCCAGCCGATTTCAAGGCACAGTACATCGACATCAACGACAACGGCAGTATTTCCTTCAACCGTTCCATCAATTTCAGCCAGGAATTCGAGAACCGTGGCGGCGGTAAGCCACACTCTGCTGTGGTTTTCGATCTCACAGATCCAGAGAACCCGGTGTACTACTAAACACCACTTCGAGGGGATGGTTCCTGGAAAAGGAGTTTCGAAGAGTTTTACAGTTCAAAACATAGGGTGCTTGCGGTCTATTGATTGCTACTGGATATATATTTCTGCCTTTCTCCTCCTGACACCGAAATTGGGCTATGTCGCCTTGTCCCCACGGAGATGCATTAATAGCTGTCTGGTATAGTGAACGCATACCTTGTGGCTAAGGCTCAGCAATGATCAACTCCTTATCCGATGATCTCTTGAAGACCCGAAATTGCATGACTAGAACTAGCCCTAGTGCTCACATTCGTTTGGCCAAATTTGCTAAGTTAGATTGAACACGTATATAGAGATCTGACTAGATAGATTGAATAACAAAGTGTTGTCTTCGTTAACTACGGTGAAACATTTACTAGCGTGGAGAGTTTTTGTGAATTTCGACAGTTATGAGCTCTTTTGCCACGAATGAGCCATAAGACAAAGACCTTAAAGCTATTCGAGCCTTCTCTGAATCACAGAAAGCCGTCACAATGACTATGCCAGACTTTGTCGCCGCCGGCCACTCCTGAGAATCATTTTTGTCCAATATCGCTATTCCGACCTCAAGCAGTATTCCATTTGAAATTTTCTTTTCTGCTCATAGCTGTGAGCGTCTCTTGTGCGCTTGCCAATGACGTACTTAGATAGCCAAAATAACAGCCCTCACAACCGCGAAGGAGGTATGGGAGCTAGCCAGCCTCCTTTTGAAGAGCTGGCAAGACCAGGGCCATCCGATGCCCACCAGGATGCTGAAGGCTTTCACTGAGCTCACTCCTGACGAGCGAGCTGTATATTTAACCCTCAGAGAAAACGTTGGTGACAGCACGGGGTGGTATAAGAGTCAAGAGAACTGTTTGGAAGCTGTACAATACTTCCTGAGCATAACTCAGCCCTTGGATGCAACCTCTTCCAGCTATAGTGCCACAAAAATTTTATGGATAAGGAAACAGCAAAAGTTGGTGAGATAGTCAACTACTTCCAGCACCAGTATCACCATATGCAAAAGAGCACAGCCAAATGCCGAGAATTGCATTTTCCACCTGAAAGGGTTATGATAAGGCTCAGCCTACCGAACCTAGTTGTCCAGACTCAAAATCGAAGAAAGAAGGTGACAGAGGGCATACTGGTATGCAAGGAACGTGAAGGAAACCATTGTAGGATAAACCATGATTTCCCCGCTTCCTCCCTACCCTTTCCCCTCCCCTATTCCCCTTCAAGCTATCCCATGCAGATCTGCTTCTGCTAATAGAATCTATCGTAGGATTAGGAAATATTTCTGGCCATTAAGCCGACGTACTTAGCAATGGTGAGTTTGAAGCCTTCTTGCTGCCTATCAAGTATATAGAGGTTTATAAACAGCTTCGGTAGGGGTCAGGGTAAATAGCATCAACCAAACAACAAAATTATAGGTCTAGGAAAATCTCGGTACACGGGCAAATTTCACTCAAGAGAATTGCTCCATCAACAATGCCATGTTCGCACAGACCCAGAACGGCGACGCAATAAATTAGAACATGTCTTTAGTTGAAAAGGATACTTGCTAGCAGCATAAGTATCGCACTAATTTATAAAGATAGGGACTACGGACGCAACGTAAGTACATGGGTCTCATCACCCGAAGTTTATCATAGAATTCCAATAAACTATAGGGATCGGCGTCGGAAACATAATACTATCCCATGATGGGACCATCTATTTTGTCCGTCTACATGTAGAAATTCTGGGGTATAGCCAGTCACCCGCTGGTCGCTGATAGAATTCCATATCATCAAGACGCTGAAGATGTTCCGCGATTGTGCCTAAAGCTAAGTACATATTCCCAACAATCCACTTACCGCGCTATTCGCCTTCACCTTCAGCTTTCCCAATCATAAATCTTTCTAACCCGCATTCTTACTCAGACTCTTAAGAGGACTGAGAGTCAGGCTTAATAACCCCCAAACCAGAATAAGCCCCATTGATTGGCGACCCAGAAGCCGCAAATGTGCTATTATAACTCTGGCCAGCCTTCACACCTGGCTTAGCGAAGTTGACAGAGCCGCAGTCAAAACCCCCATTGTCAACAAAGAAAGGCGCCAGAACACATTTCGCGAATCCTTCAAACAACTCAAAGTTCTTTTCAATAACAGGCTGCAGGTCATCGGGGATAATATCGAAGATGTTCTCAAGCAGGAAGCAACCCAGTTGAGGAACGGTCTTCGAGCTAAGATCTAGTTCAAGCAGGACAAAGTTGTTCAAACCTTCATTTGCGCCGAGCTCGCGAGGTTCCAAGAAAAAAAGATCAAGATCCAGTGCTTCGGCGAGGGTTGAGACGAGGGTGAAGGCCTCGCCGCGGCGGTACCAGTTCTCCGGGAAGGTTTCGTTAAGGAAGAAAGGAGCAATGTTGTCATAGTTCGCGTTGTTTTGGTCTGTGCCATTTGGGAGACCTTCAAAAACAAAGACCCGCTCCGCATGGGAGACTGGAATTATTCGATTATCAGATCTTGAAAATAGATAAAATTTGGAGACTGTGGAAGGGGTCTTACCAGCAAACCACTTGACACCGGCAAAGAACTCAGGATTCGTCGCGCGGGAGTTATCATAGCGAAGAGCCTAAAACAACATAATAGTGGCTGACAAATAGACCTTGGTCCTATAATTCAGAGAAAGCAAACCCGATCTTGAGCCTACGTCTCGGCCCCAAACTGCCCCCTATTCCGATTTGCAATCTCCACATATTCTTCCCATCGTTGTAGAATAAAGTTGGCATTGTTGCCAAAATATGTGTCCTGGCGGGTGATACTCCCATCGATTTCGAAGACACCGTGCTTGTCAAGACCACCTGCGGGGTCTAGCGTGCCTGGCACGTGTGAATCGGCACCGAAGATGGAATACTTTTCTGAGATCAGATCACCGCCGCCATTAAACCTAGTGCTGATAGGAAGACAGAGAGGCCATAGTCGAAGCTGTAGGCTATGGAGACGCCGTTTGCGGCCTCGGCGAAGGTGGTTATCTGTATTTCGGAGGGTTTGTATTAGTGGAATTGATGATATTATAATTGAGAGAAAAAAAATGGATAAGACGTACCCCGTTTCTTGCAATATAGCCGTGGTTGGCAAGGGTGTTCAATGTCGGGCACATGCCTCGCTGATCAGTTTGGGCCAGGAGGCTAGAACTGATGGTCTGGCTCATCGCCAGGAATAGCTTTCAAAGTGATGATTTGTGGCGTTGGGATATCACGGGCGTCCGGCCGGCCAGTTAAGCCCTGCAGGATACCATCGACTTCAGAATATCAGTATGGTATTCGTCTGTAGTATAGCATATGTATCGACTGTACTCACGCAAACCACCACCGTGAAGAAGATCCAAAAAGCCAACTGCAGAACGGGCTCCGACGATCCTGCCGGTATTAGCCTCGGCCGCCTTTTTCTGGTTCTGATGTCTCGGCTGGATAATATCATTTGCAGCTTCGGGGTTGGCCTTGACAGCATCATACGTAGCTTATCATCTTTGTTTAGAAGACCAGCTCGTTTCATAAGAGAAAATGGGCAGACGGCTGCGGCAGCAAAGCCCGCCAAAAGGGCCACGCTATAAGGGGTAACGAACTTCATCTTAAAGGTTAATCTAGGAGTATTGTCTCGGTTGGTCGCTCGTATATCGATGACTCAAGTGAAAAATTACAGAAGTATGTAGTTATTTATAAGCGACTGACTGGGGTAGCATGCTCTAGGACATCACATCTTCATCTAATTACAGCACGATACCGATCTACAGAGACGCTCCGGATCTACTAGGAGGACAAAAAAACCTGTTTTCCTATTAATCCCTTTTTAAGAAACCAATCAGTACAGAATGCGATGGGATGGAGGCAATAGTGCAATCTAGATTCTAGCGAGATGTTCTGTAGGTAGGTAGGGTTTCCAGTAGATAGGCTAGTCAGTTTTCTAGTATGGAGGTGATCATAATCTCGGGGATTAAGCGTGATCCGTGAGCCTTGTAATAATTTTGCTACTATCTTGCCCTAAGCTTGAGAAGCGGTCATGCTTTCTGGCTTCTTGACTATGGAAGTATATACATGGCAACCTGCACATTGAAGTTTCCATTGAAGGATAATATAAAGAGATATATACTTACAATCTATTTAGAGCATATATTTTTAGATACGCAGATAGTGATATTTACGGGGAAGGCCCGGCAGTTATTTTGGGTGTCATCACCACCACCTCGCCCTCCTCACGGCACGCAGCTTAGACACTTGGCACACCGACAGATTGGTAGCAAGATCCAATCGAGGCCTTGATAGATAACCAATAAAACATCTTCTATCACTAATAATCATAACTAGGATGAATTGAGCCATTCAGGGGAACCAGACAAGGTTTGCCGATCTGATCACACTACTTGCCCTAATTTCTAGTCATCTAATAGTCCCGTGGCATACCCACACCGCTCCAGGTATTAGTCCGCCAGGGCCCAATATGACTCTAGTGCCCAACGTAACATTTGAAGGTATTCATGGGTCCGCTGGCGGATAGTATCTAACGACTCCTTATATTGAGAAAATTTCTGCAGTATGACAAAGTGATTTGGTATGGCAGAGGACTGGGGTAGCAGGCGGTATTTATAGACTTCTCGGTATGCTTTGTCGCCCGCCTGCATCAATCTGCCAAGGAGAAATTTAATGTTCGGTTTGATCATACCATAATACAAGCTTTCCAAGCAATAGCTCAGCTATGTCTGTCCATGCCAAATGTTGAGAGGCTCTGATGAAAATACCTACCCAAAGTGAAGCATGCTGGAACCGCTGTCTGAACTAACTTGATGTTGAACGACAATTCACTGCAGTTGCTATTTAGTCAACGAGAGAAACTTCGTTCGGCTATACTAGAATAGTGACGTTAAGTCCATGGAGACACCGTCCTTAAGGAGCGTTGATTGACGGGAAATTTGTGCGGATATATCAGGTCTCAGCAAAAACTACTCTGTCAACGAGGATGCGCAGTGTTTGAGATTTCTACGTTTTCACAATGTGATACGTTTACTCACGGTCCAGCAGAAAGCATCAGAACCCATGTTAGAAATTTATACAAGTTGAAAGATATCGCTCGCTATGATTCAACGTACACGTATGGTTCGGTTCAGAATCTTAGCTGCACAACTCAAAACGACCGAACTGGTTGGGGCTCCTGGTCCACGGTCAGTGCTGACTAACTCTATTCCCGACATGGTACCTACCAGGTACCATCGATTTAGAGGTTGTGATTGGCCGAGGGCGGGTCGGGAAAAGCGGGCCTAGGACCAGGTACCATCGCGATTTTGGTACCTGGTCTAAAAGGATTTCTAGTGGTCGGACTGGGCTGATCTTTTAGTATGTTATATACCCAATGGTAAATTTTGATCTGTTAAATTTTGAGCGAGATTGGACGACTAGAAGTAGTAGAGATTAAGTGTTGCAAAAACGGGTGTTTTTTTTTTTGATAGGGGATGCTCGGACCTTTAGACGCGGATACGTTATACTCGGTTTGGTAGGCGGTCGGTAGGCAGTCGGTAGGCGGTATCTCTATGGCTCTTATATTCTGCCCAAAGTATTATCTATAAGGCTCCGAGATTCTGCAGGACGGTTTTGATTTTTTTCGGATCCCTATCCCATGGGGGTAAGTGGGACGCAGTGCATCCCAGTAGGCTAGGGTTTTGTTAACTATGGGAGCGTATTTGTGCATCCTAGTAGAAACGCCGGTCCAGATCCTAGTAGGCTTTTTTTGATCGGATCCCTATCAAAGTTTGCAGAAATTTAATCCAGCGCGCCCCGTAGGTTTTGGCAGAATTTGAAGCCTATTAGCCAATGTCAAAGGGTAGTTGTAGGGATCCGAAAATTGGTTAATTGTTTTGATGGGGTGCGACCGGATAGGAGGTAGGGTTTCCATCACACACCACAACACACTAGTACACTACTAGCCACTAAACCACGCAATCCATCATAGTGGAATAAGCATGGATTTCGTATTACAAATAGAGGGATGATATTTAGGGGTGTTTTCCCAACATCTAATTTTTATTTTAGCATTATCCGCGTTAATCTAAGGGGATATTATTTTGGTCTATTCGCTATATATATATAGCGACGATAGGAGATTTCCAACGTGAATATGAACTATATTAACGCCTACGATTATTTTTTATACAATCTATCGTACTACGTTGCTATTTGCAAGAAATGTGGCTATGCCGTGGTTCCCCGGGATATTGTCGGCTATTTAAGCAAGCGCTAGGGTACCTATTGTATCCCCGAGCGTGTTGCGTAATAGATAAAGGAAATCATTATTGACGAATGGGTCGAAGTATACGACGAGCCTAGTATGTTCCCTATGGAAGTGGAACAACCTATCGCGGGTTTGACTATCTACACCGATAGAATTAAGTGTTTATTTTGCGCGTATGTATGTCGGTCCCCCGAGAGTATTCGGAAGCATTGGCGGGTAAACTATCAATATTCCCCGTACCAACAAAGTCGGAAGCCACGACTATCCGAGGCGGCCGTCGGATAGGAGAAGCGAGCCTAAGCGATGTAGCGAGTTATTTGCTAGCGGTTTTTCCGGACTAAGTTCGGATCGTATTATATCTACGTCCGATAGCCCGGTCCTATGTATAAGCCCGAAGTACTACCGCCCTCGGCTAGCCGAGTCGCGTAAGCCGTAGATAAGATGTAAGCAATATTTAGCTAGTAGTAGTAGTAGCCCGCGGTTATCTAGGCCGGGGAAATAGACGAGGCGAACCTATAGTTGGACCGAACCGGATAGGCGCGTTATTTGGACGTCTAGACGCCTAAGTAGTTACGGATTTGTATTGAGACGCCCGCCGATGATGCCGAGGGCCCCGAGGCTACCGCGCGTATGATATAGGACGCTATGTTCGGTATAGCTAGTAAAAGCTAGAGTATTACAAAGCAGACCGGATATTTATTGCGGATTGAAGCCGTACGAACCGATATGTAGAGTATTCTATCGAAGCTATTATAGGTATATATATACGAGGGTACCGAGTTGGAGCGCCACGTCGAGCTATACTAGCGGATATTGATGTTTTTTGCCCGTATATAAAGCCCGTACGAGTAGGATAGTCCCGTATACCGGTTTAACCGCCGCTAGCGTACCGCATAGGATATATTATGGCGGGCCGCCGAGGGGCGTACCTATACGGGCCGTCCCCAGCCGATCCCG
>JGI24509J20081_1000413_pt1 | contig 15916 bp, 10 predicted proteins | sample LinPmetageLP29_FD_20081 | JGI IMG/M metagenome (IMG submission 20081) | reverse complement strand
TACCCCTGAATCTGGCAATTTATGGGGGTTTCTAATTACATAAGAAATAATCGGCACGGATTAATCCTAAATCCGGCCCCACGGCTGTATTCGTTCCGACAAATGTTCCGCTCGCCGCAGGTGATGTTATCATGGGTTGACGATTTAAATTCGCCTAGAAGCATTCATTCTTAGATTATATTCGACGTAGACTACCATGAATATCCGAGTTTATCATCTAGATTCTCATATACAATCCAAATATCCAGACTACAATCGCCACAAGTAGCGGAACAGATGACTTAGCGCTTTCCGCCTGAGGCCGGTAGTTTGCACCATTTGCATCAAATTTTTGTCCCCGCAAAAAGTCCACGACCAACTGCCCCTCCTACAAAGCATTATACGGTCAGTCTACACCATGTCACGAATCGAGGAGCTTCCGGATGATTTCGATGAGTCGCTTAAACTCAATGAGGTGCCTCCCGAGGTGGCTCAGGGCTTGCCACAGCCCGGATTTGATGCATTTGCTGCGTCGAACGAAGCGCCTTTCCCGATCAACCAGGAAAGGTTGAAGGAAATGGAGAAAGATCTCAACGCGCCCGAGTTACCGCCGGCCATCGCGTCGATCAAGTCGCATTCTAAGGAGGAACTCCTGTCCATGATGAACAAGACCCCGCTGTTCATGACGGACATTGAGAATGCCGGTGATGAAAGTATGCCTGATCTTCCCTTCGGTTTTTGAAAAGCTGATTTCACTAACGTTCTTCCTCTTTAATAGATGGCGAGAACCCTCTATTAGATGCGCTTACTGCTATGCAAAATGAGGGTACCCGAGGCGAGGTTGCACAAGGTTTCAAAGAGCAGGGCAACGAGGCTGTTCAGGAACTACGCTGGATTGATGCTAAGGAATTCTACACAAAGGTTATTGCTGTTATCTATGCCAAGGAGGATAAGTGGGAGAAGCCCGAGGATATCAATGCAGAGAAGAAGTTGCTGCGGCAGATGGAGGAGCTGTCGCATATCAACCGTGCGTTGTGTAACCTCGAGCTCGGTACGTTTCTTGTCATGATCTCTCTAACCTCTGAAGCATGTCGCTAATCTCTCATAAAAAGGCAACTACCGCTCTTGCACTCTGGATTGTGCGGCCACCCTCAAACTCAACCCAAAGAATGTCAAGGCTTTTTATCGCTCCTCGATGGCTCTGTTGAAGCTGGGAAAGTTGGACGAAGCTGAGGACGCTGCCTCAAGAGGACTGGCCATCGACCCCAATAACAAATCTCTTCAAACTTCTGCCAAGGATGTTGCCGAACGCAAGGCCGCAGTCGCCCGTATCGCTGCCAAACGCAAGGCCGAGGAAGAACTCGCACGTAAGAAGAACCTGGTTCTTAGTACGGCTCTGCGTGCCCGTCAGATCAGAACCCGCAAGACCGAGCAGCCTCCGGAGATGGAGGATGCTAAGATCAAGCTTGTTCCCGATCCGCTCTCGCCGGAGAGCTCGGTGGAATTCCCAGCTGTCTTCCTTTACCCCGTGGATGCCCAGTCCGACTTTATCAAGGGCTTTTCGGAGCTGCATTCCATTGCGGACCATCTTGAATATATCTTTCCTTTGCCCTGGGATACTAAGAAGGAGTACTCGATCGACTCCGTCGAGTGTTTCATGCAGACCGTTTCGGGTGGCCTAATCAAGGCCGGCAAAAAGTTGCCTCTTTTGCAGATCCTTACTGGTGGAAAGGTCGAGGTGGTCGATGAGCTTGTTCGGATCTTCATTGTGCCGAATTCAAAGACTGGTACTTTCATCGCTGAGATGAAGGCTCGCAAAACGGGTTGAGATTGCGCGCTATGGCGCGCTAAAACAGTTATGGATTTACGAAGTGTGACACCACCCCAGCATATAAGCGCTATCATTCGCTTAGAGAAAAGAGCCTTTAACGCCACTTTTTGATGGCATAGTGCTGAGTTTTCGCAGCTCGGCGATCGGTGCATTCGAGATGACACGGATTCACGGCAGCATTATGAATAGAAAACAAGATACCCTTACATAGACAAGTCTTGAGGTTATGTATAGAGACGTTTCATCTGACATAGAGCTGGTGCGACTCGTCGGACGTATCCATTTCTTCATCGCCTTCAACTAGGCCCGGGATAGATGAAGTGAAGGTCAATCCAAGCGAAGACAAGATAATAATATAAAACAAAACAAAACATACAATAGCAGGGATTCGCTAGTGGTCACCCACCCAACTACTAACCTGCCGGCGTGTGGCTTCAATGCGGCCAGTAGTTCGGTGGGTGTCACCAGGGTGAGAAATGGGTGAGAGCCGCTTTAGCGTCGCGCGACCGGGGGTGAGAAGGGTGAGTGCGCAATAGAGAGGGTGAGAAGCAGATGAGACCCATCATATTCTACAGAGTAGAGCTTCGACCAACGTACTGAACCTCTTGATGCAAGTAGAAAACTTTAAGTCATTTTTGTCCGCTTAAGACCTCCGGTCTTTTGGCACCTTCAATAGTTACAGCATCAGATTTCAGGCAAGGTCAGGCAAGGCCAGTTACGTCAGGGGTAAGGCTGACTATACTGCTTTTGGTGAAGTGCGCTAAAAGCAGAGTGAAACAGTTAGCACGTGACTATCTACGCGCTGCCTACTCTAATCTTATTTTTGCCAGAGCTTGTTTGGAAGATAAATAGTTACAGGAAGTAGTTATATCCTACTTATCAGTAGAGTTAGGTAACTTCTTAGTAGCGATTAGATCCTAGTAAATTGTAATCTAATTATCTACTTTATAAAAATCGGCTCTATATCAAGGTACCTATTTTGAAGGGCTAAAGCGAGACTTTGATTCAATCTAGCTAGGTCACAAACTGTGTACGAAAAGCTTGAAGAAGAGTTGTCTGTGTGTGTTCTCTGAGTCAACATACTAAGGTCTCGTGACGTACGTGACCAAGAACGGGCTTCATCTATAATATTGGTCTAAAGTCAGCATTCTCAAGGTTCGGGTATCAATTATTAAGATTCAAGTATCTCACTACCTAGGTTAGTATCAAGGGAACAGTTCTTATAGTATAATCCAATCTATGTATCAAGAAATCGATTTGTTAGATATAGCATTTTAAACGCAAAACATTCTTTTTATTTGCGCCTTATGATATACTGCCTTTTGCACTTAGTACTCGATAGCAAAGCTATAGGCTGATTCGTAGTGCATAGCCCAGTATTTGTCCCAGATAGCCGACGTAATAGGGCCAATCTTGCCGTCCTTCACAGGCTCACCATCAAGCGATGTGATGGGCATGATGCCTCCGGCAGTTGAGCAGATGAGGATCTCATCAGCAGTGTACGCTAGTGCTGTGGGAACAACCTCCAAACGCACCTTGTAGCCTAGGGCTGCAGCAGCGTCCATGACACTCTTGCGGGTGATCCCCTCGAGAACACCACGGTCAGGAGTGTAGAGAACGCCATCTTTGATAAGGACGATGTTGTAACCAGATCCTTCGGTAATGTTGGCATCTCCATCTGTCAGAAAAGGGTGCATGGCACCACGATCATTGGCCTCAATCAAGCCTCGCACGAGATCACCCCATTGAAAATTCTTGACGGTGGGGTCCATGGAGCCAGGGGGGCATCGTCGGACAGTTCGTGAAATGATGGCGCTGCCGCCAGTACGTTGCTCCTCGGGTTCAGAAATCCAGGCATATGGTATAATGAACAAATAAAGGTTGTTCTTAAGTTCTTCTAGCTTGCCGCTCCGAACACTCTTAAGGCCACGGGTGACAATAAGCTCAACGTAAGCGTCGCGGATACCACTCTTGGCAACCATGTCGACCAAGATAGTCTTGATCTCCTCCTTGGGGATGGGGATTTGAAGCTGCAGCTTCTTGCAGCTTTGTTCTAGTCGGTTGACGTGATCATCGAGACGGAAAAAACGTCCATCCCAAACAGCTGGTACGTCGTAAGTCAAATCACTGTGAAGGAAACCCTGGTCCAACAAAGGAATGCGAGCCTCATTGATAGGGGTGGGCTCGCCTTCGATCCAGGCGATTCCTTGAGCGAGGGGGTTGCTGCTTGCTTCAAGGACAGCGGTGCGCTTGGCATATTCGGTAAACACTTTTTCCATGGTAGACATCTTGAAGGCGGGAGATCAAGTCTGCTGATTCTCTTGATTTGGTGAAAAATGAAGACGTAAATCCGGCGATCCCAAGGTATTAATAGGCATAATTATTACATATGATGAATCGAGATCTGTTGTCACTGGCCCCATAGAAGGCCATAGCGAGAATCTTTTAGTGTTATCTGTACCTGTTCGTGATCTGTATCCGTTGCAGTAGCAAAAGGTGAGTAGAAAATCAAGTGATAGCGTAACTCCGCAATTGTTTATTATCGAAGATCTTATTTGTCGCCGACAACGAGGCCGAGAATTACCAACACAGGCTTATAGTAAGTCACAGCGAGTTCCCCCATATCTTATCGTAAGTTACGTTATCACCTCAGCTAAATGACATAATCAAGTAGCCGAAAATCAATGTAAGCCAAGACGGGTCAATATTACTAGCTTGTAGTAGTTATATTCGGCAACCACCAGTCGCCGGAGCTCATAGAGCTAAGTAAGTTAGTTAAGGTCAATATTCTCGGGGGGTTTCATGTATTCTGTCTTCAGACGATATCTTGAGACTGGTCCCGTTCTATTGGTCAGATAACCAAAACTAGTCAATACCTCAAATTCCTAGAACCGACAGATATCTATGGCCCACAGTATGTAAGTTTCTGCCACTCGTAGATTTTTCTTTATAGAATGTGTCGGCGAGCTAGAAATAAGAACGCAAGGTAAGTTTTTTCTCGGAAAAACTCGTACTCTGATAACCCAAACACCCCAAACACCTGGCCGCTTCAGGGGCGATCAACAGCATATTGTCGTGTGTAACAGAATAAGTCACCCGCGATGGCGCAAAAGAATATTGTTATCATTGGGTACGTGTTGATCGTTTGCTATTTCCGAGTTTGTGCTGACTGTGAGTTAGTGCTGGAGTTTCTGGGTTAACCACGGCCCTCCTCCTTTCCAAGGACCCCAAATACAAGATTATTGTAACTGCAAAGCATATGCCCGGTGACTATGACATCGAATATGATTCCCCATGGGCTGGAGCAAACTATATGCCGTAAGCTGATACCCTTCAAGGCTTTGGTGAAACAGTGGTTGATAAGTTGCGGCTCTAGTGTTTCTTACACTGGTACCGACTCAGCAGAATGGAATAAGAACACCTGGGGTCCGCTGGAGGAGCTGGCCCGCAATCGCCCAGATGCTGGTATCCATTTCCAAGAATGTCAGATTCTCAACCGGGCCAAAGACAGCCAGTCTGCCACGGCGGCCTGTTTGCTGAACTGCTCTCGCCCAGCCCGTGGTTCAAAGACGTCGTGCCCAATGTGAGTGTGCCCATATAAGGTGTTTATTCAAACAAACTTATCATTGATGTCTCAGTTCCACTCGCTTCCTAAGCGTGAGCTCGGCCCTGAAATTGATTACGGAGTTTCTTTCATGTCTGTCTGCATAAATACAGCCATCTACCTCCCGTGGCTCGTTTCGCAATGTTTAAAGCGCGGAGTCAATTTTAAGCGCGCTGTTTTTGATCATATTCTAGACGCCAAAAATCCTGGTGTCCATCCATCAGACAAGGTTCATCTTATCGTCAACTGTACTGGACTCATGGCTAGCAAAATCGGTGGTGTCGAAGACAAGGCTGTTGTGCCTGCTCGAGGACAGATTGTTGTCGTCCGCAACGACGCTGGAAAAATGCTAAGTATCTCGGGAACTGATGATGGAGACGATGAAGCGTGTTACGTTATGACAAGAGCGGCTGGTGGCGGCACAATTCTCGGCGGCTGCTACCAAAAGGGTAACTGGGATGGCAATGTTGACCCTACCCTTGCAATCCGGATTATGAAGAGGGCGGTCAAACTCTGTCCTGAGTTGACAAACGGAAAGGGGATGGAGCATCTGGATATCGTTCGTCACGGCGTGGGTTTGCGGCCGGTGTGAGAAGGTGGAACCAGAATCGAAAAGGAGCGCATCGGAGGCGTCACAGTTGTGCACAACTATGGTGCAGGTGGAGCCGGATATCAAAATTCGTATGGGTGCGCACTGGCAGCAGTGAAGTTGATTGAGGAGGCTATGGTTTCACAATCGAGGCTGTAGTTGCAACCTTGCATGTATTCTACTAAGCAATTCCTTTGTGCTTGTTCTTTGTGTATAATATTGGCCCGAGAATTTTGACTATATAACCGGATAGCAGAATTAAGTCAATCGATTTTCTCCATGAGTGTTTCGCAGAAAACACCATTTTACAGAGGTATAAAAGACTTCTTCATTCAAGCCTTCCCATATACAAAAACTCGACAAATTCGACTATGACTTGCAGCACCCACGACATTCGAGATTTCGAAAACACCCTAGATGAGTTAAATATAACGCTGTATCTTCTCAATCATTTTCCCATCAATTTCTTTCTAAAGCAGTGAATTTATGGCCAAAGTGACAAGGTTCAAAACACCATCTTGGCTCCTTGATTCGATCTCGTAAAGTTGATCTCGGCACGTCAAAAGTACGTGCAGCAGCGATCTAGGATGTTTCTGGCATTTTCAAAGTGGATCATTCATCTAGCTCAATGTATCCCATAATCATATTATTTAAAAATAAGCATCAAGTTTTTCACTTTCTCCACCATTTCTCGCCGATATCTTCCGAAGCCGCATTTCACCCCCCGGGACCGGTAGATCCAACAGCCAGTTGAACGTCTTTGATCGTTTGATAGATTTCGTGGGTCCTCGTCGGGGCATGATGATATTTGATTTCGAATGGCAAGTGACAGTGAGTTGATCGAATGTCCGCTAGCCTTGTCGGGTGGCCTATCGGCGATTTAGGGTAACCCTGCCTCTCGCTGTGGGTTTCCTACCATAAAGGCGGTCGGCGGGTGAATTATGCAGCTGATAAAGAATTACCACGAGATTACACTATTTTATACTGTAATGACCATTCCTTATATGGACGAAATCTCGGATCGCTCATCTTCCATCCAAAGAAGGATAGGACGTTTCTGATGTCTGAACACCATTTATGTGCGCCTTAAAATCGCTCAACGCATGGTTTGCGACGTATGATCAGTTGAAGACTTATCAGAACTTATCGCGCTCGCTGTCACTTGCATCCGTGTATACTGGTTTATATTTATAAAGTCTATAGGTCCTTCACAAAAGCCATTTGAGCATAACACACTCTTCAACTCACTATCAATCGACGCTCTGTTTCAAGTGAGTCATGTCGACTGAAAAGCCTAAGCTGCGAGAGCTGCCCAAGGGCAATTCCCCTGACGAGATTCTCAAAATCATGCGTGAAGACGGCGGTGTTATTATCAAAAACTTTCTCGCCCCAGACCAAATCTCACGCTTTAACGCAGAGATTGCCACTGCCATGGATAACCTGAATTCAGGCTCCACACACTCCGACAAGTTCATTTCGAGCTTCCACGGCAGCAACACAAAGCGCCTAACAAATCTTCCAACACTGAGCCCAACCTTCCGCAATGAGATTCTGGACAGTGACGAAGTTCATGCGATTTGTGAAAGTGTGTTTCGCGAGGAATGCAAAAGCTACTGGATGAACACCGCGCAAGTGATTGAGATCGGCCCAGGAAATGTCGCGCAGCCTCTTCATCGCGACCTTGAGAACAACCACCCCTTCATTACCATGGGTGAGGCAGGCCCAGAGATCTCTTTGAACTTTCTCATCGCGTTCACCGATTTTACCGACGAGAATGGAGCCACGAGAGTCATTCCCGGTAGTAACCATTGGCCGGATTATAATGACCGCGGAACCCCCGAAATGACTGTCCCAGCTGAAATGAAAGCTGGGGATGTGGTTTTGGTGTCAGGAAAACTTGTACACGGTGGAGGTGCCAATAGAACAACAGATTTCTATCGCCGGGCAGTCGCCTTCACGTTCCAACCGGGCTATTTGACACCCGAAGAGGCTTACCCCCACATTCTCAAGTTGGATCTAGTCAAGTCCATGAGCCCGCGAGCACAGAAGATGGTCGGATTCCGCAGTCAGTACCCGAATGGCAGCCCAGGTCTGTGGCAGATTGATTACAAGGAGATTGGCGATTACTTGGGGCTTTGAGCTGTCATTGTACTCTTAGCTTGGTTTCAAATATTGAATCGTATTGAAAAACACCATCACGTGCTTACTGCTTCGTAATTTATATGTAATTCTCAACCCAAAAATACTAGCATCTTGCATCTTGAGTTTGTTGACGACATTTCCGTCTACTTAACTCATTGTTTTATTGACGAAGCTTAATGAGGCGGCGAGTTGCCCTTGAAAAGTGCGCAGTTAGGCCATTTGTGATGGGACATGCTTTTGGGAAGTGCACTAGAAGCGAGAAATACAATGAAAATATGAGCTCCTAAACGTATTTATTATCTACGCATCTATATCCAGCGCCTTCGTTACTATTCATTATCAATTTGCGATCGCTCAGCTGTTTCCTATCCCTAATTTGTTTTTTATTCCCCTTCAACCGCTTATATCGCTTCCATTTCCCATTTTAACAATGTTTCGGAATTAGATAAAGTGGTGGGATAGTTAAAGCCGAGTGTTTGCTTCTGCTTGCTTAAGCACTCTCGTAGCAGATTGATGGCTTCAGCATCATGAGCTGAAGATTTCCAAGTGAAAGCGAGATTTGCCATACTCGTCAGCGTGCCGTGATGATCCTCGCCGAACTTCGTCTTGCGAGTCTCCATCACTTGCACCTCGAGCTGTTCGGCCTCCTCCCACCGACCCTAATTCGAGTATATAAATGCCAGGTTGGCTATACTAGTTAACGTAGAGAGATTATACTTACCGAGCTTCGTCTTAAAAGTTTCTATCACCTGCATAAAGAGCCGCTTAGCCTCTTTCAAGTTGCTACTGACCGTCAAGCCGGTATTAGGCTGTGCCATGACCCGCAAGAACCCGCACCCGAACCCGCCCCATCCTCCCTATGGGTAGGGAAATGGGTCGGTCTGTTCAACCCGCACGCGGGTTATGGGTTCTTATGGGAAACCCGCGCGGGTTTGCGGGTTACCCAATGGGTCGTCAAACAGGACAAACATAGAAATAGCTCTCTCTGCATAAATTATGTAGGATTTACTTGTATTTTTGAGTATTAATAGTATAGCCTAGTAGTTTTTTAAACAGAATCTTTATTAGTGAATCATTGAAGTAAATGTTATGTAAAGTGAATATATTAAATAAAAGGCTAATCATATAGGTAGTCACTATCTTCACGTCTAACACGCTTACGCACTCTCCCTGATGTGCGTATTTGAGTATCTACCCCTTCCATCATAGGCAAATTAAGCTCATCATGGTATTTAGGTAATTTAGACCTTTAAGTCTCCTCTTGCCCTTATGTATCCTCTTCCTCATCGTCACTGATTGGATCAAGATCAAACTGATCTAGTGGGTCATCTCTCTCTTCATTTACTACTTCAATCTTATCATGAGAGAAAAACTCCTTTAAGAACTTGAACTACTCTTCTTATATATCAAACCTTAAAGTACAAAGGAACATCATTAATTCTTAGATAGTTATGGCATTTAGTCTCCCTCTATGGTAGTGGTAAATATCACGAGCAGTATTAAATAGTCATTCAACACCAGCACTAGATACTAGAACTAAAAGGACATCCCGAGCGAGATTTATAAGTACTAGAAATCGGTACTGATTCTCTCTCCAAAACGCTAGAGGGGCAACTTTAACTATATCTAAAGAGAATATTTATAATAATTAAGTATAAGATAGAGATGAAACTTACCGCTATTAAGATACTACGTAACTTTGTTACGCGGTACTGCCTGTTGCCTTTTCCCTTTAAGCATTATATCTAGGCGTGACCCTACCCTAGTCGATGATTAGGAGAGAGTGGAATCATATTCATTAGTAAGACGGCTTTAGTAGGGAACTAAGTAATCCTTAAAGCTTTGTTGGTATCTCTGGCGCTATTAATCAGACTAGTCGTCGGTCATAAAGAACTAGAGCTTATTCTCTGGCGCAATAATGGTGCTAATTATATAAAGATTACCTTGGATATTATCTATTTTAGAGTAATAATCTCGAAGCTTCTGCTAGGTAGCCTAAAGTGCTTTAAGCATCTTCTTTTTCTAAGTAGCCTTCTTTCTTTAGAGTTAGGAAATCGATAGCTTAAGATATTCAATTATTTTGTTATAAATCTTATAGATATAATGGGTCGTGGCATCTTTTATCTTCGAAAGTTCATTAGTAAACTTAAAGAATGGCTATATGATCCAGAGGAGATAATCAATCTACCGCCACTCCTCGTCGTCTAGCATTAAGTCTATCCGATCGTATTCCTTATAGAAAGGATTAAAGATAGATTAGAGTCGCTTCGCATAGCGAAGCATAAGGAATATGGAGTTCTAATGTGTTTTAACATCTTAAATAGGCGTAAGTTTAACTGATTTAGATTAAAGTTTATAGAACGCTTCCCGGCGTTAAGGGCTAGCGTTAATATAGATGGTAAGACTGCGAATCTAGAGAATTAGTTAGTAATATTAATTAGATTAGGATATGGCTAGTAAATTCCCTTTTTCTAGTTAATATTCTCATAATCTCTCGTCTATAATACTTCGTATTTATGTGAGCTGACTAGGACCGCTGCTTAGTCCATCGTACTTTAGTTATCTTATTCATAGGGTCAGCCTTTATAGATCCCAGAAGCTCATTTAGACTAAGTTGAATAACATAAGCGATATAGGGAACCTGTATTAGGGTAATATTATCTAACATAGATTACTAGAGAGTATCGACTAACGTCTTATTATTTAATGCGTTATTAGTAACGATTATAAGAACTTAATCCTCAATTTTATGTCGCTAAACGGTCTTAAGGAGAACTATACTTAGATTCGCACCAGAGTGTGTTCCATAAAGCGGTTCGAATCCAAGAAGGATCTCACGATACTGCTAATCCTCATTGATAAAATAGCCACTGATAGCCATAAATGCCTGTGTGAATGGAGATGTCCAGTAATCAAGCGCGATCGATATCTTAGACCTAATGGGTAAGTTCCGGAGTATATCCTCTTATCTCTCCTTCACTATAGTATATAGCTGGAGTTGAATGGTTTTTTGTGAGGGTATCTTAGGGCACGTTAGGGCGGTTTGGGCCATTCTGATAAGGCTATAGAATCCAGGGTGCTTGACTAGTCAAAACGGAAGCCGTATAACGGTAAGGAAAGTAAGAAGCTTCTGTTCCTATATGTAAATTTCTGATCGATTAAAGGGTTTCTGCTCTATGAAAATCAATATTAAAGTAGTTAGAAGAAAAGATAAATATTTAATACTTATAGGTATCTATATAAACTAGGTAATACCAGATATTTACGTCTTGTTTTTGGTAGAATTGCGATAATTAATACCCTTTAAATGCTTATTCATTAACGAAGTTCCATAGCGTATAGTAGTTCTAGCGCATAGAGATTAGGGATGCTTAAGGATCTACCCGTAACGTTTATACATCACCTTTAGCGCACCCTCAGAGGCATTTGCTACCTGATCGAACTAGCTCCTCAACTTCAGAATAGTATTTTGAGTCCCAACGTATCCTACTTTGTTTCCCAAAGTCAGTCTAAAGCCACTAATCCACCTAATCACTATATATCATATTCTCGTAGAGAACGTAACCCTTTCGACGATCTAGGCCAACGCGTGTAAGAGATAAAGGGATCGTAAGAGGAGCGGATAGTCGAAGAAACTCTTAATCAAAGGGATTAATTATCTACTAGCTAACTAAGAGTTTGGGTATATATAATAGATGCGAGTTCTCTGGTGGAAGAAAAGTAAGATTATCTATATCACCATCGTAGATAGATAATAAGAAGCCATCAACATCAGAGTATTAGAGTTAAGATATATTAAAAGCAAAGAGGAGAATAGATGCTTTAGAAGAATATGAGACTATAGGCACTTACGAGGAATTTTTTCAGACTGCGAATTCGTGGATTTAGTGATAAACAGGGGATTTGATTGCGCTATATGGTTAAAGACTAAGTATGTTGATCTATCATAACTTAACCTATAATCTACGATTCCTATTAGGTAGTTTTAATGGGTTTTTGGGTAACCCGTAAAGAACCTATAAGAACCCGCAAGAACCCATAATAAACCCACGAGAAACCCGAAACCCATAAGAAACCCATAAGAAACCCATAAGAAACCCGTAAGAAACCCGTAATAACCTATTAAATTGCGGGTTACTATACCTATTTACCTAAAATATTCCAATAGGTTAACCTTCTTAAATCCTTAGGTATACTTAGCAATAATAGATTAACTTTAAACTAATCTCTTGGTTAATCAAGAAGATATAATAATAAAATAAGTCTAAATCTATAGTAACATTATGATAATATACTAGTTATAGTCTAAGAACGGTTAAATTAAGCTAATTATAATAGGGCAAAGAAGTTCATATAATCTTTTAGAAAATGCACTTCAACAGTTCCACGTTAAAGATATATATTCCCAGCTTAACCAACCATTTCCCACCCAAACTCCTTTAAATAACCATAACCTACTTTAATTATATTAAACTTTTAGAATAATACTAGACTGGCAAAGTCTGGATCGCGCACGAACGGGACAGTCGATAGAGGGCTGGATGGAGTTTCCAGCCTAGCTAGCTCTAGAAATTAAGGCCTTATTATCAGGAGCTAATTAAGGCTTAATCTTTAAGTTCTGATTAAGGCCTTGTTAAGCACTAAGTTGGTTGTTGTTAAGCACTTAACAAGCGCTTACCGAATACTGTATCTAAAACACTCCACTCCATTCCACCCCCTTACTTCTCGGGTACCTGCGAGAAAATTCGTCATGCTTTTACTTTATTGATGATTGTCCAAATTAGAGATTCACTACATATTGACTGTTTTTTTTGGGGAATCTATATGGACTCGAAAATGGCATTTGAGCGTGACGAAATGTACCACCGTAGATTCTGTAGCTTACTAGTCTACACAAAACAAAGTCCTCCATTTGCATTGACCGTGCTCCCTGTCGACCAGCGACTGCCCTCCTCAGACAAGAATGCTACGATTTGCGCAATGTCATCAACCTCGGCGATCCTCGCACCAGCAGGAATTCCTTTCATTTTCGTCTCCCATTCATCAAGCACCTCTTGCTCAGTGTCCCGCAACCACATATCCGTCTTGACAGGTCCAGGGTTAACGCAGTTCACAGTAGCCCCATATTTCTGTCCGAGCTCCTGCGCCCAGACTTTGGTCACTCCTTCCAATGCTGCCTTAGTAGCGCAATACGCCGTGCTGTACGAGCCTCCCATGCGTGCAATGACGCTAGAGATATTGACGATGCGAGGCGCCGTCCCGAAATGTGGGACCGCTTCCTTGAGCAGGAATGTCGGGAATCGTAAGTTGCAGTCCAGAATCTTGTCCCATAGTTCGTGTGTTAGATCACATAAGAGGGAGTCGTCTCCCGCGCCGGCGTTGTTGATAATGATGTCGATGTGGCCCCAAACTTCAACGGCTTTAGCGATAATTCGCCGAGGAGAATCACGGTCACTGCCGCTAGCTTGCACGCCTTCTGCTTCAGCGCCGAGTTCTTTTAGCTGGTTGATGACCGATGTTGCTTGTGTGCTGGCCTGGTTGTATGTGATGAGCACGTTCGCGCCGCGTTTGGCCAGTTCAAGGGCGACTCCGGCTCCGATACCGCGGGATCCGCCGGTGACGATTGCAACGCGGCCTTGAAGGGACTTGAAATTTGAGCTCATTTTTAAAAACGATGATTTTTTGCGCTGGTTCGGTGGAACTTGAAGATTGGAGAGTTTAGTCGTATGAACACAGATGAGATCGACAAGACTTCGGACTGGGTCAATGGTAAGAATCAATACTTATTTCCAGTTGGAAGACCTAGTATATTAATAGGTAGGCTATCAGCTGGGCAGCTCTCATATATCTTCGGTCACTAACTGTTATCGCAGCATTTCCAGCGTTGTAGTTCTCGAAATGAAGGGGCTCGCTGTGGATTACTTCCCTGCAACCTGTAGCGCGGAATGCATATGTATGTCCTTTAGCCCCACAAATATCCGCCACCGGGCCACCCTGACCCCAATCTGATAGATAGGCGATAGGTAATGACTGTGTCGAACAAAGTTTGGATATACGTAATATGACTATTTTTTCTTGGTGATACTATTCCAAGTCGCTGTTGGCTTCCAATTCTACAATCTTATCTTACCTGGGAAATAGCGAACTTGACACTGCACTCCTGCTGGCCGCTCGAGATACCAGGAAATCCTGGCCAAATCCGAGAGATTACATCCAAGTCAAGATCGCTGACGATTTCCAATGCGCAGTATGTACCAGACTACTCGATCCCGCCTGGATCGTCCAGGTTGACCTTGCTTGACATTTTTGCGACATGACAGACCTTGGATAGAACCATCAAGATATAAGGAGGTTGATGGAACCCTTCAAACATTACAAAAAAAAAAAATCAACCACTTTCACATTTTCTTTATCTTTCACCAGTCACCAACAGCATTTCACGATCTCTTTGTCCCTTAGCCATGAATGTCGAGCCTAAACTATCAGTTCCCGTGGTGAAGGCCACAGCCTCAGTGGACGAGATCGTCGCCGCTCTCAAACTTGCCGGAGGTGTGATTATTCGCAATGCAGTGGGACAAGCTGCGCTCGACCAAATTGAGTGAGCAATACCCTCTACCAAATTCTTTGAGAACACTGAGTAACCTATCAAAGGGTCGATGTACGCCCCGGCCTCGAACAGGACACAGCATGGAGCGGCTCATTCTTCCCATCCCAAACCCGACGCACATGCGCGGCGCTTCAAAAGTCCCCGACCTACGCGCGTGAAATCGTCATGCACCCGCTGTTCCAGGGGGCATCAAATCGCATGCTGACGGAAAAACAATGGTTCTGGTCTGGAAACGAAAAGCAATGGACCGTCTCCCGTCCCCAGCTCTCCAACACAATCGTCTTCAGTATCGGGCCCGGCGCATCGGCGCAACCTCTGCACCGCGACGATTCAATCCACCAGCGATACGCCCATTTCGCAGAAGTGTATCCGTCCGGTCGCGAAGGCAACCAGCGGGACAGCAGTATTGGATTTTTCGTTGCTGGTAAGAAGGCCACCAAAGCGAATGGTGCTACCCGGTTCATCCCCGGCAGTCACCTCTGGGATCAGAACGCCCCGCCAAACGAGGATCTCTGTGAGTTTGCAGAGATGGAGCGTGGAGATGCGTTTATGATGCTTGCTTCTTGTTTCCATGGCGGGTCGGCGAATAACACCACTGATGAGGAGAGGCTTATTTTCTCCACTTTCATGACAAAGGGATATTTGCGACAGGAGGAGAACATGTATCTTTCTGTGGATATGGATGTCATGAGGAAGTATCCTGTCGATATTCAGAAGATTGCTGGATATAGCTTGAGCGAGCCTTTCTTGGGATGGGTGGACTCCACTGATCCCAGGAAATTGCTGGATCCTAATATTCCTGACAACACTGATATGTGGACTGGAGCGAAGGAGCCGGCTGATCCTTGGATTTAGTTATAGGGTATTGGGGTAGTTTTGCTTTATTAAATATGACAGGATCAACCGTGTTTCCTGCTGCTCGTTTTTTTTCAATGAAAAATATCACCTGATTTTACAGTTCACTCAATAATACAATGTCCACTTTCTTTTAGTACGATAGTGTGTACAAAGTAGGGAGCACTTCTCTTGTTAAGTTTTACTGCCCAGGTGGATGAAAAGCGACCCTTCTACTTTGGAACGTTACCAGAACAACACTCACTCTCTTGCGTGAATATATATTTATCATTATACTATGTATAGGCACTAGTATAAACTATTGCTCCC